>Ga0066833_10000117_pt1 | contig 27382 bp, 26 predicted proteins | sample ETNtaG_13_FD_66728 | JGI IMG/M metagenome (GOLD analysis project Ga0066833, IMG submission 66728) | Marine microbial and viral communities from oxygen minimum zone, Eastern Pacific Ocean - ETNP201306PF47B | ecosystem: Environmental > Aquatic > Marine > Oceanic | place: Pacific Ocean: Eastern...
CCAAACTACCCGCAACCGATCTTTATACGGTCACAACAAAATTGAGCACGCAAAACCCACCGGGAAATATCGAACCGGTCGCCAGCGCCGGTGGGCATCAGGCAGTTACGGGCATGGAACTCGTCAGCTTGAATAGTTCCGGCAGCATCGACCTTGATGGTTTAATTGTCAGCGCGCTCTGGACCCAGATCTCCGGCACCTCTGTGTTACTGTCAGACCCGGAAGCAGCACAACCCTCATTCACAGCACCGCTACCAGCTCGTGACACACTCTTCGAAATTCCGTCACCTGAGGTGCTTAGTTTTGAAGTTACGGTAACCGATAACGATGGGGGCACCGACAGCGACCAGGTTGAGATTACCGTGAGTCAGGAAAAATTCATCGAAACCAGCCAGTCAAACAGCCTGGGGCCGTTGATTTTACTGGCGTTATTCGGCTTGCTCATAATGCGCCGCAGACGAATCATCGGTTAGCAAATTGCTATTTATGCCGGTGGTCACCAGCCAATTACGATGCAAGGATTCCTTTATCATAAGCAGGAAAATATAAACAACAAATATGCAATAACCTGGGCCATAATCGTCCCTAGCGGATGATTCCGTTTTCACTATCGAACCCGGCTCTTTTTTCAGTGCAAATCGACAAAATTGGATCTCCATAATGAAACATATTCTTTTCATATTACCCATCTGCCTGTTTGCAGTCTCCGGCAACCCCGTAATCGCAGCAGATTTTTCCAATGGTTTTTACTACGGTGGCTCCGGCGGACTGACCGATAACAAGAACGTATGCGAGGATATTGGCGACCCGATTTCGCCAAGAAATTGTGAGGATCAGGATTTTGGCTGGCAACTCTTTGTCGGCTGGCAATTTATGAAGTGGATTGGAATCGAAGGCGGATGGACGAATTTGGGCCAGTCATCCTTTATGCAGGTCAACGGGACGATTATACAAAGCGAAACAGAAGGCTTACAGGGCAATGTTGTTGTTACGGTTCCCTGGCTTGAGAAAGCCGGTTTGTATTTCAAGGCTGGCGCATTCCTCTGGGATATTGAAGTATCGCAGGCAGATAACCTTGGTAACAGCCAGGAAATCTCCGACAAGGACATTGATTACGTGCTGGGTGCCGGCCTGCGTTATCCGCTGACCGACTCACTGGGCATCGGCCTCGAATTTCAGCAATTCAGAGATATTGGCAACCGCAAAACCGGTTCATTTGATGCCAATCTGGTAACTGCGGGGCTACTGTTTAGTTTCTAGATTTTGTGGCCGGATAGCCTGAGAATTCGGCACACACACCGCCGCGAACAAACCGCACAGAATTCCTGAATAGCATGTAATAAGTGATTGATTTTGGTGCCGGAAAGAGGAGTCGAACCTCCGACCTTCGCATTACGAATGCGCTGCTCTACCAACTGAGCTATTCCGGCACTGTAACTCCTGAACAATTCACACCAATGACCGCTGCAGACTTTACTCCACCGTCAGGCGGCGCAGTATAGGCAAAGCCCGGCAGTCAGGCAATGGAAATACCGGGTTGGTCGTCAATATCGTAATTTAGCAAACGCTGCGAATCCGGATGATCAGATCGACGCTTTCCTGTTCCATCCCCTCCGGTGGCTCCGGAAGCCCACTGATAGACAAACCGGGCGAATCAAAATCAGTGAGTTCATTTGTATCAGGATTATAAAAGTGATGGTGCGGGCAAATGGTCGAGTCATATACGAGATGCGCGGGATCGATTGCTATCTCGCGCACAACACCGCTGCGGGAAAACAGGTTTAACGTATTGTAAACCGTTGCCTTCGAAATCCGGTTACCGGCTTCACGCAATGTCTTGAGAATCTGATCGGCTGACATATGACGCGGCTTCGGCAGCAATACCATACCGACCTTCATACGTTGCGAAGTAGGTTTTATACCGTGATCAAGCAAGATTTTCTCGACCGACATACGCTGCAAATTTGTCACTCGACTGTAACTCTCCGGATGAAATCAACTCAATATTATTTTACCGGTCAACGCTATGGTCTGTAAATTGAGAAACCGGTAGCTTATTGCGTTGTTCTGCAGCGACCATTTCAGTAACAAAAGGTGGATTTTCAATCTCGCAGCACACCATCAAAACTATTTAGACTCCGGAGACCTACTTTAACAGAGCAACCCTTATGCGCGCGCGTGGCCTGACTCTGATTGAGTTATTGGCAACTCTGGCAGTTGTCGCAGTCATCATGCTGGCCGGCACCCCGGCATTGCACAACCTTTTGCTGGATCAGCGCATGACGACACAGATAAATGACTTCGTGCACAGCGCATTTCTGGCCAAGCAGTCAGCCCATACCCGGCAAACTGAAACCGTAATATGCAAGAGTCCTACGGGTCGACACTGCGAACCCGGGGCAGCCTGGGGCGATGGCTGGCTGGTGTTTGCCAATCAGGATCAGGACTATCCAGCCACCGTCGACGCAAATGAGCCCGTGCTTGCCGTCGGGCCCCCATTTCAGCACGGCAGCATCCACGCCAATCGCCGGGAATTCATCTTCCGCGCTTTCGAGATTCGATCAACCAACGGCACGCTCGTCTTCTGCGATGCACGCGGCGCAAAATACGCCAGGGCCATCGTTATCAGCTATACGGGAAGGCCCCGGATCGCCACTACCCGCCCTGGCGGAAACCCCTTGCAATGTTCTACATTATGACAACTTACGCGATTTTTTTAACCGACTACATGAACAAACTGACCGTTTGTCGGGACAGGATGCCAGACAGGCATAAACTCGCGATGATATTAGGCGATGGACAAGATGCACCAAGAAGGCGTCACCCTCATCGAGTTGCTGGTGACTTTATCTGTCGCCTCGATCCTTATCGCGTTCGGCACTCCGCCCTTGCGCAATTTTATCGCAATGCATCAAATGAGTGCGACCGTCAATGACCTCGTCACGAGTCTACATGTTGCCCGTTCCGAAGCCATCAATCGTGAAACTTCGACCCGGTTATGCCCAAGTACCAACACAGACACACCCGTTTCAACCTGTGCCCCACTGGCAAGTCTGGCCGACGGCTGGATCGTCGTGAGCGACCCCGACGGGGATGCCATTGTCTTACAGCGACATGAACCCATTCCGGGACGCATCCGGATCAATCACGACTTCATCGAGTCGATCGATTTCACCGCCAGCGGCCGCTTGCCACGTATTGCAGATGCCGACATTGAAATCAACCTGTTGCTGTGTGATGAACGTGGCGACCAAAATACCGGCAACAACATTGCGGCTGGGCGCTGGATTAATATCCGCGGCACCGGCCGACCAAGAATCTATACCAAACAGAGCGATGTGCAAATCGCACTCGGTGGTTGTTAACCCGCTACGGATCATTTCAGTGACACAAAGACAGCAACAAAGAAATCACCGCACTGCAGGATTTACACTTATCGAAGTGCTTGTTGCACTCGTCGTCCTGACGATTGGCATACTCGGTGTCGCTGTCCTGTTTACCGAGGGACTGCGATTCAACCGTACTTCGATGCTCCGTACGACCGCCGTCGCACTCGCCGCTGATATGGCGGAACGAATCCGCGCAAACCAGGAGGCTACCGGCTACGCAGGGACCGGACCCGGCGCAGACGCTGATTGTGGAATTGCCGGCAACTGCACGCCTGATCAGATCGCAGCCGAGGACTGGTTTCTCTGGCGTCAGGAAATCAACAGCCACCTTCCGACCGGCTCTAGCGCGAAAATCGACCGACGACTGGCCGGACCCGACGACCGGATGCACCGCTTCGATATCGTACTGAGCTGGCCTGAGGTCGGCAGCCAGGAACCGGTTTCATACACACTGTCGGTACAACTGTGAGCATCGACATCATGCGTGCTGCAATTCAAACAACTCCCCGCCGACAGCGCGGTATGACCCTGATAGAATCGATGACCGCGATGACGATCAGCAGCGTGCTAATCCTTGGGTCCATCCAGATATATACACAGGCTCGCTCCACCTATCGCACCACCGAGAGTATCGCCAGAATGCAGGAAAACCTGCGCTTTTCTATCGACATTATTGATGAGAACGTACGCCTTGCAGGATACTGGGGCAAGTCGAGTTCAGCCAACGCCGAGCTGCGCAACGGGGAAGCAGTCACCATAACTTGCAACGGCACCAACAGCACCGCCTGGGTTCTGGACACGGAGGTTCCAAACAATAATCTGATCAACCCGATTTCGGCCCTGCAACAGGTAAGTGATCTACCGATCGAAGACTGCCGCGGCACCAACCCACGCATCAATTCTGATGTACTAATCGTACGACATGCCTCAACCGATCAGGAAGTGCTGGCACATGAAGACATCATTCAGATCCAGACAAACGGTCGCCTCGGCTCTTTTTTCGATAATGGAATTCTACCGGAAGACGCAAAAGTAAATAGCCAGATCTTTAATTTTGCGTTTAGTGCATATTACGTCAGCAACGAATCGAAGCATGACTCGGACCTGCCTTCATTGCGACGACTAAGCCTTGTTAAAAACCGGATCGTAAACCAGGAAATTATTTCCGGCGTTGAGAATCTGCAGATAGTGTTCGGCATCGACAGGACCGGTGATGGTTCTATCGACATGTATATCAATGGTGATGACGTACTGGACAGTGACACTATTATCAGCACACGGTTGTGGCTGCTGGTTCGCTCGGAACAGAATGGGGCCGGCCAAGGATACTTCGATGCCCGGCAATACCAGACCCCGGATGCAGATCTGCCATTGATCGACCCGAAAAATGATGCCGCAAACTATCCGCCCACATTCCGCCGCATGGCACTGAGCCGAACAATTGTCATGCGCAATCAGGTGAACTGACCAAGAATAAGAAAATATGAACAAGGTTTACAATATTCCTGACCGCCAGTGCGGAGCCGCACTGATAGTCGGCCTCATCCTGATGATGGTCCTGACGCTTCTGGCTATCTCAACGATGCGCACTTCGACACTGGAACTGGCTATGGCCGGCAACGCGCAACATCACCAACAGGCGATTCAACTGGCCGAAACAGGCATTCAAGATGCCGTCAATCGGATTAACAGTCGCGCTCAGGATCTGGTTGTTGCCGATAACTGGCAGATGAGGTTTTCTGAAACCGTACAGACATCGAGCGGTGACAACCTCGGCCGGTATGACGTCACTATCAGCTTTAAAGAAAAAGGCAAACCGCCTGCAAATTATAGTGAAGATATCAATGCTCTTTTTTTTGAGATTGAATCGACAGGCAGGAGTGCGGCACGCAATGCGCGGTCAACCTTTCGCCAGGGATTCTGGGTCGTTGAATAACGCCTGGTAAAGGGATGCCACCATGGTCGCCAATCTATTCAAACTGCCTAGAATCCCACTGACAATGCTCTTCATGCACATGGTTTTCAGCACCTCTGCTCACGCAGCCCTGGAAGTATTCGAGGAAGCCTATGAACTAAACTCCACGCAAATTATCCGCTGGCCACTTAGGGCGGGAGACAGCCTCATCATTCGACCATGCATCGGCTGCAGCACCAGGGCTCTTAGAGTATCTGCAGAAACCCGCTATGCAACCGGGTTCAATACGGCACCCGTTTCATTGCGTGATTTACTGCGGGTAAAGTCCAAGTTACACGACACAGAAAATTACCTGATCGCCGTGTTTTTCCTGCCGGACAAACTGCTCGTCACACATATTGTCCTGCAAACAAACCTTAAATGAGAATATTCCGGACAGCAGTTATGCATGACACGTGGGGCACAATTTACCGATACCCATTTTTACTGTTTATCAGCATCCTCCTCTGGCCATCTGCACAAACTCTGGCCGACGATGTTGAAATTTTCGTCAACACGGGTGACCAGGAAATTTCCTGCGCAGCGCCCAATATTTTATTCATCATCGACACCTCCGCCAGCATGGACACCAAGGTATTCACACAAGCACCGTGGGACCCAACCGAAAACTATTCCGGCTGTTTTGATAGCTCACGAATCTACTACCTTGAAACCGCCACTACACCGGACTGCGACACCAAGACATCTTTCAGAAAAAGTAATAATTTCTGCCAGGCATCCTTCCTGAGTACCGAATACACAGGCCTGTTTCAGGCCTGGAATGAAGAGCGGGAAGCCTGGGAAAGAATTCCTGATGACAACGATTCAATGCTGATTGAATGTGCCGCCGATGCGGGCGTACATGGAGGCGAAAACGATGAAAAAACCTATGCCGCAGACGGCGGTGAAGGTAATAAAGCGTGGTCGAACGATGCAAAAAAAAGAATTTCCTGGGGTGCAAATAGCACCGCAGCAACGCTGCACGATGGCAACTGGCTTAACTGGCAGCAAACCACCCCTGAGACCCAAAGAACCCGTCTCGATATTGTCAAGGAAGTCGTAAATTCGACACTCAACAATATGGGCGATGCACACGTCGGAATTATGCGGTTCAACAACCAAAAAGGTGGCTCTGTAATCGCACCGGTCAAAAACATCAATGGAACACGGGATCAGCTCAAGCAAACAGTAAACAACCTTCAGCCAAATGGCTTTACACCATTATCAGAAACTCTTTTTGAGGCTGGTCAGTACCTGGCAGGCAGGCTCGTCCATTTTGGTGATAAAGACAACCACATCCGCAGCCATGCCGCATCTCGCATCGGCAACTCTTTATCAAGCGACAGATATCTGTCACCGCTTACGGCTGCCGATCAAAACAACTACATCGTTCTGCTTACCGATGGCGAACCAAGCAAAGACACGAATGCAAACAATAAAATCGAGGCACTGCCCGGTTATGCCGGGTTAGTTGACGAGTCCTGTAACCATTTGATCGAAGGCGATTGCCTTGACAAGATGGCCAATTATCTTTACCTGGCGGATTTACGCAGCGATCTGCCCGGAAAACAGAATGTCATCACCCACACAATTGGTTTCAACGCTGATTTCAAACTACTCAAAGATACTGCTGCACGTGGTGGCGGTAAATATTTTATAGCCGACAATACAACAACACTCACCCAGGGATTAGCGGATCTGGTCAAAGTTTTGTCGCGCAAAACCAGCCTGTTCATGTCACCAACCATATCGATTAACAACTTCAGCCGCACAGAACGGATTAACGAGGTTTATCTATCGCTGTTCAAACCGCAGGCAACGCACCACTGGCCTGGCAATCTGAAGAAATATCGACTAATAGATACAGCAAATGGCGCGCTGCTGGTTGGCGCAAATGGACAGCCAGTACTTACCCCTGATGGGAGCTACATCGACAAATCGGCCGTTAGCTTCTGGTCGGCTCCTCTCGTTGATGGCGCGGACGTGCAACTTGGCGGTGCCGCAAGTCTGCTGCCGGATCCTGACAGTCGGAATCTACTGACCAATGCCTCGGGCGGTACAACACTGTCATCACTGAACACCGGCAACTCGGCGATTACTGCAACCTTACTGGGCTCACCCGAAGCAGAGCGCAACGCGGTAATTTCCTGGGCTCGCGGCCTGGATGCACACGATAACGATACCGATACCGATAATGTTAATGATGATCTCGCGATAAACCTGCGCCATTCGATGGGTGATTCGCTGCACGCGCAACCGGTTATCGGCAACTATAACGAGACTGAAGACAAAGACGAGTCGGTGGTATTCATTGCAACCAACGATGGATACCTGCATGCCATTGATGCTCGGCTGGGCAAAGAGATCTGGGCTTTTGTTCCACAACGTTTACTTAAACGCCTGCACCCACTGTCCCTGAATGAGGCGGCTCAGAACAAACAATATGGGCTTGACGGTGAACTCGTATTAATAACCAAAGAGAAAGATGGTAAACCCGAGACATTGTTGTTTGGAATGCGCCGTGGAGGAGAAGCGCTCTATTCAATGGATGTATCGAATAGTAATGCCCCCAGGTTGAACTGGATTATCGACAGTTCAATGCCGGATTTTCTTGATATGGGGCAATCCTGGTCCCCGCCCGTGGTAAAACAAATCAAGGTCGGCAGTCAGGTCCGATCAGTTGCCATATTTGGCGGCGGTTACGATCCGGGCCAGGATAACCGTGATTTCAGATTCGACACCAAGGGCAACGCAATCTATTTTGTCGATCTTGAGACCGGCGAAGTCATCTGGAGTGCCGGCAGTTCAGAAACTGGGCGCAGCGACCACGACCTGCTGCTGGAGAGGATGAATTTCGCAATTCCGGCCGGCATTCGGGTCATCGACCAAAACCAGGATGGTTATGCAGATCGCATGTATGTTGGTGATATGGGCGGACAGGTCTGGCGCTTCGACATTATCCCCGGCAACAATCCCAGCAGCCTGGTTGAGGGCGGCGTACTTGCATCACTTGGTGCCGCAGACTCAGGCACTTCACCGCCGCCAGCAACCGATTTACGTCGTTTCTACAACACTCCGGATATCGTCAACGTCATCACAGACAAGAATATCTTTTTATCAATCAACATAGGCTCCGGTTATCGTGCCCATCCTCTCGACACCAGTATTTACGATGAATTTTTCTCAATCCGAGATTTTCATTCAACAGAGGTCATACCGAAAGAACTTTATGCCAGCCAGGATTTCCCGCTGATCACACGGAATGATCTGACTGATATAACCAATACCGCAACCACAACTTTGCAACCAAGCGACCTGGGGTGGCGACTTGGCATGGTTCAGAATAATGGAGAAAAAATCCTCGGTGAATCGCTTACAATAGATAATGTGCTTTTTTTCAATTCATTTGCACCACTTGAATCCGTACAACCGTGCTCACCGGGCAGCGGGATCAACCGAAATTATCGCGTCAGCATAATTGATGGCAGCGCGCTGACAAACCTGGACCACTCTTCTGATGAAGAGAACCTGACCGCAGCAGACCGCTTTATCAAGGGAGCTATAGGAGCACCGGTTCCCGGCCCTGCCTACGACCCGGACATGCTAGCCTGCTCCGGCCTGGATTGCCTGAATGGAAAAAGTGAGTTTCTGCCGGAAACCAGCACTGACGGTGAAGACATTGATACAGTTCGGGATATTGTTAATGAGACTTACTGGTACCCGGTTGAAGCTACTGATTAAACCCGCAAATACCAAGAAACCATGTTACTCAAACCAAACGGATTTACGCTGATAGAACTGATCATTACGGTCGCATTGCTCGCAATCATCACAACAATCAGTGTCGCGAGTTACCGGCAATATATGCTCCGCGCAAACCGAACCGACGCCCGCGCCTTCCTGCTGAGAATTGCAACCGCCCAGGAACGATGGTTCCTCGATAACAATGAGTACTCAAATGCCCCGGAAACAGAATTGAGGGTCGGCAAAACAAGCGAGCATGGCTATTACAAGGTCACCATCCTCCAAAATAAAAATCCTGCTACCGGCTACAGAGCCATTGCAACACCAGTTGAAGGCGGCCGGCAGAGCGCTGATACGGATTGCCTGGAACTCAGCATCGATGCTACCGGGTTGCGAAAAAGCGCCCCAAAAGACATCGAAGTTTGCTGGCGCTGAGCTTGCTCAAAACAGTTTATTACAATCGCATCACATCCTCACTGCGTTAAGTATCCAACGTTTATCTGGTGAGATTGGCGAACAGCAGTTTTTTTTGCACAAGGTCTGCTGCGGTTGATTCCTAAAAGTCTGTCGCACGAAAGCTATCCCTTCCCAGGGAGAATCGCACACCAAAAAAGTTCACTTTCCCACTATGCCTTTCAGGATTATTTAATGTGGCTCTTCCGGCTATGTGGCACACATGACAGAGCAAAAGAAAACAATTTATTTGCACGATTCTATTTAACATAATGCTGTGAACTACTTCACAAAAGTAACGGTTATTCATTTGATCCGACCGCTAATCAGGCTCCTGAACTGCACACTTCATATATATGCAATATGCAGTCATGAACAAACGAAACCAATGTGGATTTACCCTGATCGAGTTGATGACGACCCTGCTTGTGGCCGGCGTGGTACTGGGTATCGGCGTACCCACCTTTAACCAGTTTATTGCTACAAATCAGATGGTATCAGGCGTTAATGACCTGACCTCATCTTTACATCTTGCCCGAACGGAAGCCGTCAAGCGTCGCGCCAATGTCACGATCTGCCCGAGCGCCAATCCATTTGCTGACCCGCCCGCCTGTGACAATACCGGCAGTTTTGCCGATGGCTGGATTATCTTTGTAGATTGCACGGTTGCAGCGCCCCCGGCCGGTACTTGTGGCGCACCAAACTATGCCGTGGCTGATCGTACCGACATATTAAACGCGCATGGCCCCATGATCGACGACCTGGCCAATAACTTTTCTACTTTTTCGACAAATCCTAATGTTACCCCCGGTTACATAACTTACTCACCGACTGGATTTACACGCACGATACCGGTACTTGGCGCTGTTCAACCAATTTCAGATTTCCAACTCTGCGATCATCGCGGCAACCAGAATGTTGGCGCCAACATTGCAGCCGGCCGATGGATAAGGATCTCTCCCACCGGGCGTCCGCAGATTTTTCGTGAGGTCGGGGAAATTCAAAGCGCCCAGAATCCCCTGAACGGTTGCTGACAACAACCTGTTCAAAGCCCGACTGAATACGCATCTTTTTAAGAGGATATTCCTTCATCATGGAACGCATCAGGAACTCACATCAAACCGGTTTCACGCTTGTAGAAGCGATGGTGTCGCTGGTAGTCCTGGCCGTTGGTATGCTCGGTGTTGCCGCAATGTATATTGAGAGTCTCCGCTCCGGGCATATGTCCGTATCATATACGAATGCCGTAACACTGGCCGCTGATATGGCCGATCGGATCCGCGCCAACTCCCTCGGCATCCACAGTTATGCCGGCACTGGCGTTGGCAACGGCACTGCCGGCAGCAACAATAATTGCGTCAACGGCCTGGTCGATTGCGCATCAGCTCTTTTGGCCGCAGACGACCTGTTCTGGTGGTACGAGGACATCAAGAACCTGATGCCAGTCAATCGTAGCGCAACAGTCGCTGTCGTCAATGTGCCCCCATTAGATCAATATACAATCACACTGACCTGGCCGGAACGCGGGCAGCCACAACCTGTCTCTTATGTACTGACATTCAGGCAATAGGAATCCGCTGCAGTGTTTACCATCCATTCTATACAAGCGCTGAAAAGGCCTGGCGCTGAAAAGCAGGCCGGCCTGACGCTTATCGAACTGATGATCGCGATGGTAATCGGCGTATTTCTGTTGATCGGTACACTGACGGTTTTTACGCAGAGTCGTGCGAACTTCAGAGTTTCTGATAGCGTCGCCCGCCTGCAGGAAAATGCCCGCTATGCATTGGACGCAATCGAACCGGGCCTGCGTCTGGCACGATTCTGGGGCCGTAATGCGGAGCCCGGTTCAATTCCGGGCCCGACGGATCCGTCCTTCCCGGTCGGCATCAACGTAACCTGTGACACGATAGATTCAAGCGCCGGTCGCATCCCGCCAACAACCTACACGGCCTGGACACTAAACCTTTTGCAGGAGATCTGGGCTGTCGATGAGACCTCGGGTTATGGGCACCCAACGCTGGGCATTCCATGTTCGCCAGCCACTGCCGCGCAACCCCAGTCCGACGCACTAGTCGTGCGCCACGCATCCGGTCAACCAATGCCGACCATCGCTGGTGTCATACAAGTTCATACCGATCATTTAGCCGGTGAGTTATTTAATAATGGGGCCGTCCCTGTAGGGTACAACTTGCTGGCACAAACTCATAACGCTGTCATCAATGTTTATTACATTGATCAAAGTTCTGATCTTGACCCAAACACTCCTTCATTACGAATAAAAACACTTGTTAATGGCGGCATTCATGAGGATCAGGAACTGATCTCCGGGGTTGAAAACCTGCAGGTGCAATTTGGCGTCGATACCACAAACCCGAACGATGGCATAGTCGATCGATATGTTGATGCCGACCACAATATCATCAATCCGACAACACCCGGCACGATCGCAAATGCCAGGATCATGTCAATTCGTCTATGGATGTTAATGCGGGCCGACGCACAGGAAAACGGCTTTCAGGATCGTCCAACCTATACATCGCCGGATCTGGTGATCAACACCTGCGCACAAGGCGCTGGCTGCAATTATCCGGATAACTTCCGGCGCCTGGCCATCTCCAAAACAATTTTCCTGAGAAATAACCGATGAGCAGCATAAATTGCAAATCTCGCCGTGAACAGGGTGCCGCACTAATCACGTCGCTGATTCTGCTGCTCGTACTGACTGTGCTTGGTGTTTCGACAATGAGTACGGCAACCATGGAAATGCGCATGGCGGCAAACGATCAGTTTCTTGAGAATGCATTTCAATTAGCCGAAACAGGCCTCGATACAGAACTGGCTCAGCTAAATGCCGGTTTGATCAGCGCGCCTGCCGCAACGATTGCCGGCAATTGCCAGCCAACAAAGTCCCCCCAATCGATTGCGGAACTCGGCGGCACCTTCAGCAACACCCTGTGCTATATCGGTGAGGGCATTGCTTACAATAACAGTGCCGGTCTCTTCAACAACTACTATTTTCAAAGTGACTCACAGGCCGTTGCACAAAGCCGGGCAAGTTCCCTGCAAAGCCGTGGCATGAGAATCATTGGCCCAGCCGGTTTATAAGAGAGGATATAGGCATGTTACTCAGAACAGAAATTACACTGGTTTTCCTGGCAATCCTGTCACCGGCTACCACATTTGGCGCCATGGAAATACTTGAGGAAGTCACCGAATTGGCAGTCTCTGACATTAGCCTACCCGGCAGTTCAGCGGGCCAAGTCGTATTTCGAGAATGCAGCGGCTGCAAACCAACCATCTGGCAGGTTGATCCAACAACGACCTATTACGTCGGAGTCGATACCTCACCGGTATCACTTGGTAATTTGCAAAAGGCTGTCTCCAGCAAGTCGTATGAATTGATTTATGTGTTCTACACACCCGGTACGAATGCTGTAACGAGAATAGTTCTGGATCTGCTTTAGGATCAATCTGATTCTGATTAAAACCACAGGCAACATGACATAGGCATTCAGCAATGATGGGTTATTGGAAACATATTCTCTGGATCACAATCTGTTCAATTCTTGCGCCAGGATCTGCTTCGACAGGCTATGCCGATGATACAGAACTGTTTTTTCTGGATCCGACTGCAACGACTGGCGGCAGCAGCAATACAGTCAATGCAAATCCCAACGTAATGTTTATTCTTGACACATCCGGCAGTATGCAAGCCGACGTTATGACGCAGGCACCATGGGATCCGGCTGTAACATGGACCGGAGACTATCGCACAGATGCCATATACTGGTCACGATTTGGCGGCGAACCTGATAGTGACAGCAGTCGTTGGTTCTATAAAACCGTTAACCATTGCAACAGATCACTCTCGGCTCCGAATGCAAACCTGCATGACAATGGCGTATATCAGGACAACCTTCTATTTTACAAATCAAGTCAATCGCGATGGAAGAAACTAAACTCAAAACATAACTGGTATCTTGAGTGCGAAGGTGATGGCGGCATCCATGGTGAGGGCGCCAACGGCGCCACAGTGAATCCGGATAAGCTGTACCCCACTAACGGTTCCAGCGGCCCATGGAGCAGCGCACCAAGCATGACCTGGAACAGACAATACACACTTTTTGATGGAAATTACCTGAACTGGAAAAACAGCTCAGGAACCAACCTTGGCACCCGTATGCAGATCGTAAAAGATGTCACAAAGAACCTGCTCGATAACCTGAGCGGTATCAATGTCGGCCTGATGCGATTCAACTACAGTCAGGGTGGCCCTGTCTTGCATGAACTCGCACCCATTGACACAACTCGCGCAAGCATCAAGGCAGCAATCGACACCTTGAATGCCAGTGGCTGGACACCATTATCTGAGACCATGTACGAGGCCGGCCAATACTATACCGGTCGTGCCGTCGACTACGGCGATGAGGATTCCAGTCAACTCAGCGTAGCTAATTCACGAATCAACGCAGATATCAATTCCGAATACTACGAATCACCCATAAATTTCTCATGCCAAAAGAACTATATCGTCATGTTAACCGATGGCGAACCTACACAAGATAGCAGCGCCGACAGCAAAATCAGTGATTTGCCCGGATTCCAGGCAACAACAGGACAAGGATCCTGTTCAGGAAATTGTCTCGATGAATTAGCCGACTACTACAAGAATTATGACATGAGTGAGTTGTCGGGTGACCAGAAAATCATTTCGCACTTCATCGGCTTTGATAATGACTTGCCATTATTAGGCGCTGCTGCCTCCGCAGGTGGCGGCGAATTCAAACTCGCTACTGATACAGCAAGTCTGTCAATTTCATTAACTGAAATCATTCTCAAGATTTTCACAGGCTCCACAACTTTCACCGCACCATCGGTTCCGGTCAATGCTTTCAACCGTATGCAGAATCTGAATGACGTATTTGTGTCAATCTTTGAGCCCAGCAACCATATGCACTGGCCTGGGAACCTGAAGAAATATCGCCTTAAAGACGGCCAGTTGACAGGGATCGGAGGCACACAGGCCGTAGATCCAAACACCGGTTTCTTCTCGACAAATCCACTAGCACACAGTTATTGGTCAACAGAAGCAGACGGTGACGATGCCGCGCTTGGCGGGGCTGCTGAAAAGCTGCCATTGTGGACCACCCGCAAGATATATACGAACCTCAGTGGCACCAGCAATATCGACCTCAGCAATGGCACAAATGATGTCAGCGTCGCCTCAAGCGTCAGTTCCATTAACCTCGGCATAAATGACGATCCGAATAATACGGTTTTACGTGAACAGGTCATTGAATGGGCACTCGGACGTGATGTCATGGATGATGATGATGATGACCTCGATACGGATGACCGTAATGCCATGGGCGCACCCCTGCACGTTACACCGGTAACAATGATTTATGGTGGCACCGCTCAGGATCCTGATGCGCTGGTATTCACCGCCACCAATGACGGCTATCTGCATGCAATCAATTCCATTACAGGCGTTGAAGAATGGTCATTCATTCCTGCCCGGTTACTGGATCGAATCTATGGTCTTTATCTCGACAACGAAACTACCGATATCAGTTATGGTATTGACGGTCATCTCCGAACCTTCATCAAGAATAATGACTACAACCCTGGCATTGACCCGAACGTTGAAACAGCTTACCTGATATTCGGAATGCGGCGTGGCGGACAGTCAATATTCGCCATCGACATTACCACGCGCAGCAATCCGAAGCTGTTATGGATTGCCGACCCGACTACCGACCCGGCGCTGGCCGACCTTGGCCAAAGCTGGCCAGCAGCCTCAGTCGCCAAGGTCGATATAAATGGCACAACTAAACATGTGGTGTTGATGGGCGGCGGCTACGACGATACCCAGGACTCCAGCGGCTACTTCGAAGATACGATCGGCAATGCAGTCTATATGCTCGACCTGGATACCGGCGGGGTTATCTGGAGCGCAGGTGACAACAATCTGCACAACCTTGTATTGAATACAGCAAGTAATGCTGATGCTAACGCCACAATGAAGCATTCGATTGCTGCCTCAATTAAGGCTATCGATATGACCGGCAACGGCTTTATTGACCGGCTGTATGCTGCTGACATGGGTGGGCGTATCTGGCGTTTTGATATTTTCAATGGCGCCACTACCGCCGATGAACTGGTCGGCGGCGGGCTTCTGGCAACACTGGGTGCTGCCGATCTGGCAACTCCCGATGCCACTGATGTGCGACGCTTCTACGCCACACCGGATATCGTACCGATTATCGCCGAATTCCAGAACGACCGGTCTTATATCAACATCAACATAGGCTCCGGCCACCGGGCCCACCCGCTCGCAGAGAATGATAGCGACTGGTTCTTCTCGGTGCGTGACTACGACTTCTTCCATAAGAGGCAAACCGACGAGTTCGAAGCGCCAATTGTATTTAGCGACCTGATCGACATCACCGACTATACGCCGCCGGGTACAACACTGCTGAGCACCGATTATGGCTGGAAACTGGCACTCATAGCGGGCAGCGGCGAGAAAGTACTCACCACATCCCTGACACTTGACGGCACCCTGTTCTTCACCTCATTCAGCCCCAGCGCACGCAGTAACTCATGCACTGAAGCCGTACATGGCGTTGGCACAAACCGGTTGTATCGCATATCGGTATTTAACGGTAACCCGGCTCCTCATCCGGAAGAACCGCCTGTTCCGCCGGAAGACATGACCAGCGCTGACCGAATCACTGAACTGGAACAGGGCGGCCTTGCCCCGGGACCGGTTGCATTCTTTACCGTGGATGATCCGGATCCCGATGATCCGCCGGATGACCCCGATGATCCGGATAGCTGCACCGGGACACAGTGCGAACCACCAACGCCAGATGTCTGCATAGGCCCGGTCTGTTTCCCGTCAGGTATTGGTAACGGTTTTGTCCCGACCTACTGGTTCCAGGACGAAACACAATAGCTACAGGAACTCATTAGCATGTCTAAAACACAATATTTTTCAGGGCAACAAGGCTTTACGTTAATCGAGCTCATGATTGTCATCTTGCTGATGTCGGTCATACTGGGCATCAGCATTCCAAGCTACCGGGCATACACTCTCAGGGCCGGACGCAGCGATGCCATCAAAACACTACTGAGTGTTACTGCAGCTCAGGAGCGATTCTATCTACAGAACGGCACCTATGCCGGGAATGCGGCCCTGGCTCTCGACCCACCGAACGGACTCGGATTCACCAACAGTAAAAGCGAACTCGGTTATTACCACCTGCTGATAGTAGATGATACCGGTGGCCTGACGATTGGGTACACCGTCATAGCTACAGTTGATGCCGCCAACAAGCAAAAAGGCGATCTGGAATGCTACTTTTTGAACATCAATCAAAATGGTCAACGGGGCGCAATGGGTGGCTACGTGCCCTCAGTGGTTGAAAGATGCTGGCGTTAGGCAACCGGAATCGCAACTGATCAGCGAGTCCGCCGATTTACAAAAATAAACTCTGCCGCCGGTCTTCCCGATGGGTGACACCATCGCAAGACCGGTTTTATTTAATGCTGTGATTGTCCGGAACGTCGTTTCTCAAGCACGAAACCGTCATACAGAATTAAAATAACCCCACAGGTAATTGCCGAATCAGCAATATTAAAGGCAGGATACGACCATTCTTTATAATAAAACAGAATAAAATCTATGACATATCCGTACAGCAAGCGATCGATAACATTACCGATTGCGCCGCCGAGTACGAGCGCCAGGCCCAGACCAAGAACCCGCCGACCTTCGCTTGGCAACATCACCAGCCACCAGACGATACCCACGCTGACGATGAAGGCGACCCCGGTAAACAACCCATTTTGCCAGCCGGATGCTTCGGACAAAAAACTGAACGCAGCACCCGTATTATGCAATCGCACGAGATCGAATACCGGCAAGATTGGAATTCGCTGGTAAAGCGTCAGCGCATCGATGACCAGCCACTTCGTCAACTGATCAACCGCCACAACACTCAAAGACAAGCTCAACCAGACCAGGTGCCGGGCGGTTAATTGTGGTTTGCTAAACACGTTGTTCTCAGGCAAAAATCCGGCTCTCGACGTCGCCAGCGATATTCGCGGCACACCGCCCGCAAAGCTCCGGGTGTTCCGCCACATTGCCAACGCTATCGCGACGATGCCAGCAACGGACACACTTATTGCGATCGGTAGCCGAAACACTGACGGCATACCCGTCTTCGACAACTGCCTCAGCAGGTATTTCATTCATTGAATGCACCGCGGCTGCAGAGGTGATAAAGACAAACCGCAGTTCGTCGCCAAGTTGCTGCAGTGCTGACAATAACTCACCATCTGCATATATCTGCGCCTGTGCATCGAGACTGGAACCGATCGTCCCTGCTTCGCGCAAATCCTCCAAAGCCTTGGACACTGACTCACGAATCCTGATCATCTGCGACCAATCAACTTGCTGTTCGCCGGTGTTCGGACATTCATACCAGGTGGAAAACAACACGGATGTATCACGATCGCCAGGCAACTCAGTCCAAATTTCCTCGGCAGTAAAACTAAGGATTGGCGCAACCCAGCGCACCAGCGCTTCAGCAATATGCATCATCGCGGTCTGCGCCGAGCGCCGCGGATGGCTGTCTTCACCAGTCGTATACAGACGATCCTTGATGATATCCAGGTAGAAACCACCCATATCGACAACACAGAAATTATGCAATTCCTGATAGATAGCATGAAATTCATACTTGTCATAGGCGGCGATGATAGATTGTTGTAACTGTGCTGCACGCTCAACAGCCCAACGATCAAGGTCAATAAGTTTATCGTCCGCTACCGCATTGTTTTGTGGATCAAATCCATGCAGGTTACCAAGCAAAAACCTTGCCGTGTTGCGAATGCGCCGATATGAATCAGACGTGCGCTTCAGAATTTCATCCGATACATACATTTCGCCACTGTAATCAGTCGCTGCAACCCACAATCGCAAAATATCAGCGCCAAGAGCATTGATAACTTTCTGTGGCACGATCTGGTTACCGAGTCGCTTGGACATCTTGCGACCCTTGTCATCTACCGTAAAACCATGTGTCAACGCCTGCCGATACGGCGCCCTGCCCTCCATCGCAACAGATGTCAGCAATGAGCTCTGGAACCAGCCACGGTGCTGGTCAGAACCTTCGAGATACAAATCTGCCGGTGACTCAATTTCTTCACGACTCGACGACAGGCAATGGTGAACCATCCCCGAATCCATCCAGACATCCATCGTGTCAGTGGTTTTTTGATACAGGGCTGCTTCATCACCGAGTAACTCGGCCGGATCGAGCTCAAACCATGCATCAATCCCAACCGCTTCGATCCGGTCTGCAATTGCATACAACAACTGCGGCATTCGCGGATGCGTCTCATCTGTCTCACGATGCGTAAACAGCGGAATCGGCACCCCCCACGTACGCTGCCGGGAAATACACCAGTCCGGCCGTCCGCTCACCATTCCCTCGATACGTTGTTTGCCCCAACCAGGAATCCATTCAACCTGCTCGATCTCCGCCAAACTCGCGGCACGTAGATTGTTCTTATCCAGGCTTACAAACCACTGCGGCGTAGCCCGAAAAATAACCGGTGTATCATGGCGCCAGCAATGCGGATAACTGTGTTCAACTTTCTCGGCGCACAACAATTTACCAGCATCGGCCAACGTCGTAACAATCGCATCATTGGCTTTATAAATATGCATTCCGCCGAACAGGTGCATACCCTCTATATATACACCACGCCCGTCCACCGGGTTATCAAGCGGCAATTCGTTTGCAACACCGGCCGAGAAATCATCATGGCCGTGGCCGGGGGCAGTGTGTACTGCGCCGGTACCGGCTTCAAGCGTGACATAGTCGGTCAGGATGACCGGTACAGTGCGCGGATCAAATGGATGCGCTAACTGCAGGCCAGACAGGGCGCTGCCTTTTAGCGCAGCCAGCCGGCTTGTATTCTCGACACCATAACGCAACAGCGCACCTTCAACCAGGTCACTCGCCAGCACCAGGCGCTCGACGGCGCCATCGATGGTCACTTCAATCAACTCATAATCAAGATCAGGCCCGAGCGCAACAGCCTGATTAGCAGGCAACGTCCATGGCGTTGTGGTCCAGATCGGTATCGAGACCGGTACCTTACCGTCGTCCGACTGCAGGTCGAGAACCGCATAAAAAGCCGGCAGATCGACGACCATAAAGCGTACATCGATAGCCGTCGATGTTTTGTCCTGGTACTCAACTTCAGCCTCGGCGAGCGCAGAACCACAATCAAGGCACCAGTGTACCGGCTTATAACCACGCTGCAGATGTCCATTCTCGATAATGCGGCCAAATCCGCGCACCTGCTCGGCCTCAAAACCCGGATCCATCGTCAGGTAAGGTCGCTCCCAGTCACCAAGCACACCCAACCGCTTGAAGTCCTCACGTTGGGCATCGACCTGTTTGTGCGCATAGCCACGGCATGCGGCTCGAAACTCCTGAGCATTTAATTTTGTGCCAACCTTGCCCTTTTTTTTCTCAACCTGCAGTTCGATCGGCAATCCATGACAATCCCAACCGGGAATGTATGGCGCATCAAAGCCAGAAAGTGTCTTGGACTTTACGATAATATCCTTAAGGATCTTGTTAACCGCATGCCCAAGGTGAATCTGCCCGTTGGCATACGGTGGTCCGTCAAGCAATACAAATTTCTTACGCCCCGCCCCGCGCCGACGCAACTCACCATATAAATCGCTGGCATACCATTGCTCAAGCATCTTTGGCTCGCGCTGCGCAAGATTCGCCCGCATCGGGAACGCCGTTTTCGGCAGGTTCAAACTGTCTTTATAATCCGTCACTGGTTTTTCTTTCTAAAATCTCTAACTAATTATTCGCAAGCTAACAGGCAAGAATTTGTCGAGCATCTGCCGCATCGATATGCATCTGTTCGGTCAATGTCTCAAGATCCGGAAAGTGCACCTCATCGCGTAACTTCTGCACAAAATCGACGCGAATATATTCACCATAGATCTCCCGGTCAAAATCAAAAATATGCACTTCCAGCAGTGGCACGGTGCCACCAACCGTTGGCCGCGTACCAACGCTGGCAACACCGTTTAACAAAGTCGGCCCCAGTCCGGCGATCCGCACGGCGAATATACCTGCAATCGGACTCGCGCGCCGGTTCAGATTGACGTTCGCGGTTGGAAAGCCCAATTCTTTACCCAGTTTCTGGCCGTCGATGACGCGCCCGGTCATCGAATAAGGGCGGCCAAGCATCCTGGCTACCCTGATCATATCCCCTGCCGCCAATGCCTGACGAATTGATGTACTCGATACTCTGCAGTTTTTCTCCAGGACAGTTTCGACCTGCTCTACAGAAAATCCGTATTTTGAACCGGCCCGCTGCAAATTGGCAACTGTTCCGCTGCGCGCGCGACCGAATACAAAATCATCGCCGACGACAAGGTGTTGAACATGCAGCGTAGCCAACAACAACTGACTGATAAATGCATCCGGCTCCAGACCTCCCATATGTACGTCAAACGGGGGGCAGAAAAACCAGTCAAATCCAAGCCTTTGTAACTCCGTAAATTTTTCCCGAAAGCGTGTCAGCCTTGCCGGCGGTTCCCCGCGAGAAAAAAACTCGCGCGGTGTCGGCTCGAACGAGACAACCACCGCCGGCAAGTCCCGTTTTGCAGCCACCTTGAGGACCTGCCCGAGAATCCGGCGATGACCGAGATGGATACCGTCAAACGTGCCGATCGTGCAGACACTGCCGCCGGCAAGGCCACTCGGATTTGTACCTGGTCGACGAATTAATTGCATGGAGTGCAGCATCCAGGTGAGTCTTCAATCAATGTCTCAGAGCGCATGAAGGCAAACAATTATACGGGCGCATCGGGCGTTGTCATACGCAGTGCCGCCGGGCGCAATCCGACGGCAAGCAATGTCGCGGCATAAATGCCACTACCACCGATAACCGCCAGCGTCAGCCACAGGCAACGAGTCCAGGTGAGCGCTTCAATCCAGCTGGCGAGCGGCGCCACAAACCTGTCGAGCATAATGGCCATGACCCCACAGGCCACTGCTACCTGCAGCAGGAAACGGCGCCAGCCAGGCTGCGGACGCCAGACACCGACTTTATGCAACTGACGCCACAACAAACCTGCATTGATAAATGCCGAAGCTGATGTTGCGATGGCCAGGCCGGCGTGAGGTGCCGCCCAGCCGCCGCTTACCCACGGCACGACAATCAGGATATTCAGCACCATATTGATGATGAGTGCGATGATGCCAATCCTTACCGGGGTGCGGGTATCCTGCCGCGCAAAAAAACCGGGTGCCAGCACTTTGACAAAAATAAACCCGGTCAATCCGATTGAATAGGCCATCAGGCTTGGTACGGCCATACTGACATCCTCAACATCGAACTGTCCGCCATAAAAAATAGTAGTCAACACCGGACCGGATAACATGAACAGACCAATGGTTGCCGGCAGCGCGATCAGCACGGTCAGGCGCATGGCCCAGTCAAGCATGGCCGAAAATGCCTGCGGCGATTCAGCAGCATGGTGGCGGGATAAATTGGGCAGAATCACGGTAGCCAAAGCAATACCGAACACGCCCAGCGGGAATTCCATCAGCCGGTCAGAGTAATACAACCAGCTGATACTTCCGGTCACCAGGAAAGAAGCAATCAGCGTATCAAATAAAATATTGATCTGCGCGACGGAAGAACCAAAGATTGCCGGCACCATCAACCTGCCAATCTTGCGCACACCCGGGTGTGAACCACCCCAGCGGGGTCGCGGCAAAACCTTAAGCCGACCGAGAAATGGCAACAGGAACAACAACTGCACCAACCCGGCAGCGAACACACCGCCAGCCAGTGCAAGACCGGGGCGGGAATAATAAGGTGCAATCAATGCGGCAAAAGAAATCAGTATGATATTGAGCAGCACCGGTGCGAATGCCGGCGCAGCGAAGCGTTGGTAGGTATTAAGAATACCGCCACCAAGCGCAACAAGCGAAACAAAAAACAGGTAAGGAAAGGTTAGCCGCAGCATATCGACGGCCAGTGCAAACTTGTCAGCATCTTCCGGTACCGGTGACCAGACCCAACCCATCCCAAATACGCTGATCAGCGCCGGTGCTGCAACTACGCCGGCCACCGTCATGATCAGCAGGATCAGGCCAAGCGTGCCGGTTACGCGGTCCACAAGCTCCTTGACCTCAGCGGGCGTACGCTTCTCATCATACTCGGTAAAGACCGGTACAAAAGCCTGCGAAAATGCCCCCTCGGCAAAAAAACGTCGAAAAATATTGGGGATCTTGAACGCAACAAAAAATGCGTCCATAACAATCCCGGCGCCAAAAAAACGCGCAAACACAATATCCCGAACCAGCCCGAGGATTCGGGACAAAAGAGTCATACCACTGACGACCGAGGTCGACTTAAGCAACCGGGCAGACTTTGCAGGCGTATTCTGGTGATTTTCGACCATCGCTGCGGAGTCTAACCGGAAAAACGAGTGAAAAACGGAGTAATTTGGGAAGAAATTGGTGTCAGACGCCAATTCCGGATGCTGGAAATTAAAATTGAATTGGAGTCCAGCCGAAATTGGTGTCTGACACCAATTTTCTCCACCTAAAATCAACAAGTTGGCAAGTTTCCGGTATTGACAATGCCGTGACAAACACAGAAAATGCGCGCCTCCCACCGTTCCCTGAACGGCATTCGGTTAAACAAGGAATTCACTTAAAGTGGCCAATATCAAGTCAGCAGCCAAACGCGCCAAACAGGCCGAAGTACGTCGTCAGCACAACATCGCATTAAAGTCGCGAATGCGCACCGCTATCAAGAAAGTCATAACCGCCATTGATGCGGGCGACGCCAATTTGGCGAGTGAGCAATATAAGCAGGCTGTACCGGAAATTGATCGCATGGCCGGCAAGGGCCTGATTCAGGCCAACAAGGCAGCACGCCATAAGAGCCGCCTGAATAAAGCCATCAAGGGACTGCGCGCCGAATCCTGAGCGCAAACCGGGGCAACCCCATTTTTTTCCCGGTATTTCCGATTACCCTGGCGTAATTGGTGCTGGCGTAATTGGTGCTTGAGTTATTGCGCCCTAGAAACCTCGCGAGCAAACTTGGGTATAACCCTGATTTTCATACTCTTTCTCCAACAACACAAACCCCTATATAGCTCAGGTATTTTGTGTCCGGATATCCTTTGGAAACCTTAAAGCCGCTCCTGCTGCGTTTCAGAAGGGTATCCGGACACAAAATACCGCCAGGGAAAGCCCAACACCCAAGCAACAGCGCCCCGCTATTCCTTGATTTCTTCCAGCCTCGTCATAATATCGCCAGCCAACCGCCGCGTACCTTTCCCCGCCAATGCGCTGATTAAATACAACGGTCCATGCCAGGCAAGCTCCTCGACAACCCGCACCCGCAGGGCCTCAACCTCAGCTTCACTTATCAGATCAATCTTATTTAAGATGATCCAGCGTTCCCTGTTCAGCAACTCGGGACTAAAGTGCTCAAGTTCAGCGATAATCTTGCGCGCTTCCGCTACCGGGTCGATCTCGTCATCAAGCGGGGCAACATCGATCAGGTGCAGCAGCAGGTGGGTACGACTAAGATGCTTTAAAAACCTGATGCCGAGTCCCGCACCATCAGCAGCACCCTCGATCAGACCGGGGATATCGGCCATCACAAAACTACGATGTGCTTCAACGGCAACAACACCAAGATTTGGATACAAGGTCGTAAACGGGTAATCGGCGACCTTCGGCCTGGCTGCCGAGACACTACGAATCAGGGTCGACTTACCGGCATTGGGCATGCCCAGCAAACCAACATCGGCCAGCACGGTCAATTCAAGCCGCAGATCCCTGATCTCACCGGGAGTGCCCGGTGTCGACTGACGCGGTGCACGGTTGGTGCTGCTCTTGAAACGCGTATTACCCTTACCACCGTCTCCACCGACCGCCACGATAAGCCGTTCTGTATGCTTGATCAGATCACCCATTAATTCACTGGTCTCGTCAGCAATGACCCGCGTACCGCAAGGCACAAGCACTTCAATATCCCCGCCACTAGCACCGGTGCGGTCCTTCCCGGCACCACCAACGCCAGGACCGGCACGAAAACGTCTTTTGGTCTGGAAATCTGCCAGCGTATTGATGTTCTCATCGGCCACCAACCAGACACTACCACCACGACCACCATCTCCGCCGTCCGGACCACCACGGGGAATATATTTTTCCCGCCGAAAGCTCGAACAGCCCGGACCGCCGTTGCCGGCCTGAACCTTGATGATGGCTTCATCGACAAATTTCATTGCAGCACTCTCAACCTCACCCAACAACCCACAAAAAACCCCGCACGAGCGGGGTTTTTCCAGAATCGTGCCGGGCGGATAGTATCAGGCGTTCGGCTCAACGCTGACAAACATCCGGCTCTTGGGACCCTTACGCGCAAATTTAACCCGTCCGTCAGCCTTGGCAAATAACGTATGATCGCGCCCGATGCCAACATTGACACCGGCGTGGTATTTGGTGCCCCGCTGGCGGATCAGGATATTCCCGGCAACCACGGCCTGATCACCAAATTTCTTGACCCCGAGACGTTTGGATTCTGAATCGCGACCGTTCCGGGAACTGCCCCCTGCTTTCTTATGTGCCATTTAGCCTACTCCTCAGCAGCCGTCGCAGCTGCTGCCGGTTTGCGTGGCATGCCGGTAATACCCGTGATCTCAACCAGGGTAAACCACTGCCGGTGCCCATAAGTACGACGATAATTTTGTCGCCGACGAAATTTGATCACATCAATCTTGCGATCCTTGGCCTGCACGATCACCTTGCCCTTGACCTTGCTGCCGGACACCAAAGGTGTGCCAACTTTTACTTTGCCGCCTTTGCCAACCAGCAACACTTCGTTGAACTCAACGTTTTCGCCTTCTGCAGCTTCGAGTTTTTCGATCTTCAGGCGGTCGCCCTTAGCAGCGCGGTATTGCTTACCACCTGTCTTGAATACGGCGTACATTCTGTAGTCTCCGGAAGTGGCCGACCGTCGACCCGAAAAGAGCGGGAATTCTAATGATTCAGGAACACATAATCAACGGCTTAGAGCATAACAGTAAAGACAGCTGGCGGGACCGGTGAACTGCCAATCCGCAGCCGGTAGTTTGCAGCCACAATAAAGGTAGTTTGCAGCCACAATAAATCTGCCGGGCAAATTCATCGCGATGATCACCGTTAGCTGAGATACTTTTTTCGAGCCGGTTAGTATAATTCATGTTGAATATTAAATTTTATTTATAAATTATTGATTATTTACGTATTTTTACAAAATTCCTGTTAACGCCGATCCACTTGCGGGCAAAAGATATCATTCAGCATGCCTGCCAGCCTGATGCCGGCCGCCGCAAGACGCAGGCGGGAAATTTTCAGGGCCACAGCACGGTATTGCTCGTCAAACTCACCGGATTCGGTCACGCTGAATGCATACACAACCGGTCTCAATGCCTGCGACTCGCGTGCCCATTCAAGCACACCGACCGATTGCAGAATCTCAACCCGATCAGCACCAAGTGCCCTGATGGCTGCTATTTGCTCATCCCGTTCGTAACCATGCTGGCTGCGATCGAACTTCAGCAACCATTGGGCATCCCAGAACTTATGTAAATTAGACTTCCGCCCATCAATAACGATGCCGATCCGGTTGCCGCCACGGTCTCCCTGGCGCCCTACGTGCAAGGGCTGATGTACATCGGCAATAAAGTGCGCGAGAAACCGCAGCGCCTCAGCCCGCTGTGACTTACTCAGTTTCTGCTCGGCCAACTCGGCACTGAACTTGTCGATTGCCCAGATAACATCACCACCAGACCGGCCCGTCACAGCAGCTATGCGACCATTATCGGTAACATTAATAAAGTGCCAGGGCTTACTCTTGCGCCACCGCGGATCCTTGCGAATCCAGTCCGGCCAGCGACTGGCTCGCCCGAGCGATTCGCCATCCAGCAAGTACTCCACCTCGGTTGCGGCCTGAACGCACAAGTAGGCTGTTGCAAGCTCGCCTACTATCTCATGGCCGAGGGCACCATATGCATACGTATATGACACGGGGAGAAACCCGGCTATCAGAAGCCCGATCAGTTGTACTGTTGCTCTAATGACAGGCATTATTGTAGTCAGTATGCATTTGGCTCAATCAAAATCCAAGACATTTGATCTTGAAGCAATTCGCAAGCAATTAGACGGCGATTGGGAAGCTGTTAATCGCGAGATTATTGAGAAACTCAGCAGTGATGTTGCGCTTGTTAACAGCGTATCGCATTACATTATTTCCAGCGGTGGCAAGCGGCTGCGCCCCCTGCTACTGTTGCTGTCGGCACGTGCCTGCGGTTATCAGGGCAGTCAGCATATTACCGCTGCTGCAATCATCGAATTCATTCATACGGCAACGCTACTGCACGACGATGTCGTTGATGCATCAGATCTGCGTCGTGGCCAGCACACAGCCAACAGCGTTTTCGGCAACGAGGCCAGTGTACTGGTCGGTGACTTTCTTTATTCAAGAGCCTTCCAGCTAATGGTTGATGTTGGGCAAATGCGTATCATGGACGTTCTGGCCGACGCGACCAACACCATTGCCGAAGGCGAAGTACTGCAACTTATGAACTGCCGCAACCCGGAAACAACCGAGGATCAATGCATAGAAGTCATTTACCGCAAAACTGCCAAGCTATTTGAAGCCAGCGTTGTCATTGGTGCACTACTAGCTGACCAGACACGCGCTATTGAAGATGCCTTCA
>Ga0066833_10000125_pt1 | contig 26787 bp, 20 predicted proteins | sample ETNtaG_13_FD_66728 | JGI IMG/M metagenome (GOLD analysis project Ga0066833, IMG submission 66728) | Marine microbial and viral communities from oxygen minimum zone, Eastern Pacific Ocean - ETNP201306PF47B | ecosystem: Environmental > Aquatic > Marine > Oceanic | place: Pacific Ocean: Eastern...
TACCATTCACCCAGCCCGTTGGGCTGGGCTAGGCAAACAGCCCGGGGCTTCGCCCCTGAAATCCGTCAAACGACTCCGTCTTGGATGACGAGTCAGATGTTGCGCCGTTCTCCTGAGCGGTGTTGAGGCCGGCACCGAACGCCGAGACGGCCATCCTACGGCCTTCAAAGCGGCGTGGGTGAGTAGGTGGAATAACGGAAGCCGGGAGAGAGCGCGAGCTTGCGGTTCGGGATGGCGACGGAACTGCACGCGCAGATGTAGGAGCACGGGTCCTGGCCGAGCTCGTCCTTCAACTCGTCCCACATCTCGCGAGTCTCAGTGCTGACGTAGAGCAGAACTTCCTTGTCCCATCTGCGGACTTCTTGAATCAGGAAACGGTAGATCTCTGATCGCACCGCGTGGGGAAATGGGCCAGTCCTGACATCTTTCATTTCACCGGCAGCGGCCCTTGCTGCTTCAACACAATCAGGGTCCAGAAGATCGAGTGGCATCGTGGAGGACATGGCCTCGAAGGTGTGCCAGATGTAGAGGCAGAAGCCGATGGACTCCGGACGGGTCAGTTCGAGGGCCTCTTTGATGATGGAAGCATACTCCTCTCGCCAATTGCGAACTGGTATGACGGGTTTGAATTTGTAACGGACAGGAATGCCCATCTCCTGGCACTTCCGTGCGGCCTTGATGCGGTCGATGGCTTGGCCGGAACCAGGTTCGATATCACGAGCAACGGCTTCGCAGGTCGTGCTCCATACACCGACCAGGCGATCGCGATGTGGCAGGTCAGCAATCCAGTCCACGTTTGAGCTCACGGTGTGAAAGTGGCCGTAGCGACCTTCGTACTGGGCAAGTTTGCTCGTGAACAGATCGAAAAGCCCGTATTCCGGCTCAAAGGTGATCAGGTCGGACCCGTTGAGGATCATGCGAAATACTTTGTTCCATGGATTCTCTTCGATGACCGGACCGACCACCTTTTCCATGTAGTCTTCCAGGTTGAGCGCTATAGCCAGGAATTTTCCCGCCCGGCCGGCACCACAGTACTGGCAACCGTGTGGGCATCCGCTCATCGTGCCAAAGTTGTAGGTCGGCCAGCAGACACAATTCTCCCTCTGGTCTCGCTGGTGCGGATGCTGATCGATGGCGGTCGTCATCTGGCCATAGATTCTCTTCAGGTCGCCCATGGATGTTCCATCCGCGCACCGGTCAAGCAGCGGCTTGAGATCCCGTTTGGTGTACGCGAAATCCATCGTCGTGAATACCAGGGGCCGCGTGTAAGTCCTCGTCTGGCCGGACGGGATATTTTCCGGAGGCCAGAGATGTCTGAGCTCATCCATGACATCCGGCAGGTTCGCGTCAGTGATTACGGTGACCTCGTCGGTTGACCTGTCGATCGCGTCGAGCATCCGGTGCAGACGAGTCATACATGCTGGATCTTCGAGGGTGCGGTCGAGGGCGTAAATCTTCAACGGTGTGAGTGGGTACATGGTTCCTCAAGTTCCCGGGTGGGCGAGCGGATGGCGGAGATGAGCAGATGTGAGCATTGCGGAAACTACATTCTGAACTCTGTTCTGATGGTGACACGTGGTAGCGACATTCTAGGCGACACACAGATGTGAGCAAAAGGCACTGATTGTTCAGAGTGGTTCTGCACCAGAAGGATTTCGGTTAAGTTCTGTGATGCTCTTTCCTTCAGATTCTCACATCCGTCCCTCTCCAGATATAAAGGACTTCCAGACATGCCCTCGAAGACCTTGAAGCAGCGCATCCATGACGGCGAAATTGTTGTGGGTGCCGTGGCAGGCATTCAGTTCGAACGGGACACGTTCGCGGCATTGCTCGACCACGGGCCTTATGACTTTGTTTCCACGGACAGCCAGCACTCCGCGTACAGCGAGGAGCGGCTCGTCGCTTTCTGTGAGATGGCTGATGAATTCGATATTCCGGTCCAGTTCCGCATCAAGCACACGCGCCTCGCTTACCTGGCCGGCAATTGCCTGGACCTGGGCCCATCCGGAATCGAAGTGCCGCAGGTCGAACTGGAATCGACCGTGGATGATGCCGTCGAATACTTCTATTACCCGCCGAAGGGCAACCGCAGTTGGGGAGGAGGTGCGCGCAGAGGCTGGAATTCGAAACGGGAGCGGGTCGAGTATGCCAACTGGTGGAACGAAAGCGGTGTCCTCTGGATGCAGGTCGAATCCGTCGCCGCAGTCACTCAGGCCCACCGGCTCGCCAAGCCGGGCGTCGACTGTCTCTCCTTCGGCCCGACCGACCTGACGTTCAGCCTGGAATCCCATCCGAAACCACCATTCAAGGACGTGGATGACTGTGTCCGCTTCGTGGCTGAGCAGCTTGCGGGGTCCCCAGTCGCCGTCTGCCATCGAATCGGCGGCCCGGAGAATCGTGAGAAGTACATAGACATGGGCGTCACCGTGCTATTGGAATCGGTGAGCCTGCCGTAAAGCCTGAATCATTGGCAGGGCTTGATATGACCATGACCACGGATACCCGTCCGAACATTCTGTTCATCATGACCGACGATCAGACGGTCCGCGAGATGAGCTGCTACGGCAACGACATCCTGCGTACACCAAACATGGATCGCATCGCCGGGGGCGGAACTCGATTTCAGAACTGCTTCACGACCAACTCGCTCTGCGCGCCTGCAAGAGCAACAGTCCTTACGGGGTGTTTCTCGCACATCCATGGGATTACCGGGAATTCCGAAAAGGCAGGCGAGGTGGAATCGCTCGCCTCGGGCGTGCCCACCTTTCCGGAGCTCCTTCAAGAGAACGGCTACCGGACCGGCCTGGTAGGAAAGTATCACATCCGCCAGGACCCGCGCGGTTTCGACACGTGGACAATCCACCCGGGACAGGGCGAGTACTTTGACCCGGTCTATATCGAGAACGGGAAGCGTGTTCAGAGAAAGGGCTACGCCAGCGATATCACGACCGACCTTGCACTGGGATTTCTCTCCAGCGGAGATCCGTCGCATCCCTTCTGCCTGGTGTACCAGTTCAAAGCGCCGCACCGGCCCTTTACTCCGGCCCCGCGCCATGCCGGCATGTTTTCCAACGCCGAGATTTCCGAGCCGGAGACTTTTAACGACAACTATGCTACCCGGCACATCGCCGGTCTCGCGGAAGACATGCAGTTCGACGTAAGCCTCGCAGGCGACTACGAAGACCTGCCCAACGGTTTGAGCCGGGCGGAACGAAAGCAGTGGATTTATCAGCGATTCATCAGAGACCGGTACCGGACCATCTATGGAGTGGACGAAAACCTTGGAAGAGTGCTCGATTACCTCGACGAGAACGACCTCGCCGATAATACGCTCATTCTTTACACCTCGGACCACGGGTATTTTCTGGGTGAACATGGCTGGTACGACAAGCGCTTCATGTACGAGCCGTCCATTCGCATCCCGCTGGTGGCCCGGTACCCGCGGAGCGGCGCGGCAGGTCACGTCTCCGATGAAATGATCATGAACGTCGATTTCGCGCCCACCATTCTCGATTTCGCAGGCGTACCCATTCCTGAAGGTATGCAGGGCCGCAGCCTCCGGTGCCTGATGGAAGGGAAATCTCCCCCGGACTGGCGGCAATCCATCTACTACGCCTATTACGAGAACTCCTGGGAGCTGCGGGACAAAGGCGATGATGCGATGGCAGAGCCTTATCAATACTTCACCGCGCACCGCATCGGCCCCCACCGCGGCGTCCGCACGGCCCGATTCAAGCTGATCGAGTATTACGGTGAGGGTGATTACTGGGAGCTGTTCGACCTGCAGGAAGACCCGAATGAATTGCGAAATCTCTACAGCGATCCGGCGAGCGCGAAGATTGTTGCAGAGCTGAAGGAGGAGCTGCTTCGACTCAGGCATGCGTATCGCGACCTGGCTATCCAGAGCTAAACAGTTCGCCGGCAGTTCAGACCCAGTCGTGGTCTATCCCCCTGATTGGAATGCCTGTCGCATGCGATCGCAGTAATGCCGCACAAGCTCGTATCTGGCATCGGGCGCGATCCGGTGATCCGGACAAGGGATATAGCCTCCAAGCTCAACGAGGGGTATCAGCCGCTCGACCTCAGCATCTACCGCGGCTGAGTCACGGGCGAAAACGGTCTTGTTCATTCCGCCAACGCCGCGCAACTCTTTGCCGTACTTCTCTCGCCAGGGGCCGATACTGGAACCCCACGTGCCGACCTCGATGGGGAACATGGTATTGACGCCGTTCTCGATCCACGTGGGGATCAGAGCGTCGATCATCCCGTCAGAATCCAGAGAAACAATGTCGAGCCCGTGGGCGCCCACCAGTTCGGTGATTCGTTTGTAGTGAGGCCCCACATATTCCTGAAAGACCTTCGGGTTCACAAGCGGGCCGTTCTTGAAACAGATGTCCTCCCAGAAGTGAGCGAAATCGAAGCGGGCGCCGGAGGCAAGGGCGAGCTTCGTGTTTCGGTAGCAGAGCTCACCCACCGCATCAATTATCTCGCGGAAGAGTGGCTCGTCGTCCACGTAGAGGTAGCTCACACCAACCACTCCAAGCACGTCGCGGACGGCCCCAAAGAGGCTGCCGCAGTGAAGGCCAAGCGGCCTGTCTCGCGGCTCTGTGCGGACCCGTGCAAGTGCCTCCTGATCGACCCTGTCCTCGGACCACTCGTACCGCCATTTGTAGTACTCTTCCCACGAATCGCGGTCTTTCAAGAGGTGGTCGATTTCCGCCGGTATCCCGGTCGCTCCGGTACGGTGCAGGGTTACGACACCGTTGCCGTTCAGCACGTGCCGGCTGCCGTCTGGGAATTCCTTCACAACCTTTCCTTCGAAGCCGGGCCGCAGACGGCAATGCGTGTAGAACATGTTCTGCCAGTTGAAGTCAAACCCAAGCTTGGTCGCGAGCGCAACATCGACTGCGTTGCCGTCCCCATATCCCTGGATGTCCTCCTCGTTAAGGTGTCCCTCCGCACACCACTTCCGCAGCGTTTCGCCCCAGTAACCGAAGTGAACAATGGGCAGCCGGTCGTATGGCTGATACCGCAGCGCGGCCAGTGCCCGTTCCCGGTGGGTCATTGTTCCCGTTTCTTCATGATCTCTATCTTCATTCTCCATCGTAGGTCTTTCCAGTCGTTGTTAACGTTAATGCCGAAGAGTCTCTTCCTTCCGTTTCCGAATCTGATCCATGATGTCCGGCCGCGCCCCGGACGGGGGATGACCCCAGCTCACTTCCATCATCGCCAGCACGTTTTCCAGGCGCGAACTGTTGTCAATCTCCGTCGTGGATCCCATGAAGTACCCGGTGGGCGCCCCGGCAATTGTGTTACGGCAAACTTCGCGAACCTGGTCAGGTGTGCCGTTGGACAGCAACTGGCTCATGTCGATGCCGCCTGTGAAGAAAATGCGATCTCCGTATGAGCGATACAACTCCCCGACATCCATGCCGGCCACGGTCTCGATCGGATTGATGCCATCGATCCCCGTATCGATCAGATCGGGCATGACCTCCATAAGATAGCCATCAGAGTGGAACAGGCAGCGGATACCGTGCTCGTGATAGGCGTCATTGAGGCGCTTCACGAGCGGAAAGAACTCAGCGCGGAGCCACGCTGGAGAATGCATCAGTTTCCCTTTGGCGGCAATGTCCCCATATGTCAGGGCCCAGGGAGAGATATCGGGGTCAGCGATGGCGTGGATGATGGCCACCTCCTGTTCGGTGGTGAGTTGCAGATATTCGGAGATCAGACCCGGATCGTCAGCGCACGCGTAGCTGAAGTACTCCACACCCATCATTCCGCGAATCGCGTCGAGCCCCGTTCCGCTCTGCCTCAGGCAGCAGACGACGTGATCCTCACTCATCCAACTGTAAAGCTTTTCAAAGCGCCGCCTGCTGTTCTCGGCCTCCGCCTCGAGATCCGTTGTCTCCCGCCATTTTTGCAGACGGACCAGTTCGTCCTTCACCCAGTCAACGGCCCCCTTATATGATTTCGTCGTGTGTAGAAGATACGTCAGACTGGCAAAACGGGCGTACTCGAGCAGAACCGGATCGTCCGTGAAATCCTCGGGCGGCTTGCTGGGGCCGCGGCCGACGCCCCGTGCCATGTCCAGCATGCAGTCAACGGCCTTTGCGTGCACCTTGGCACCCTCCTCGCCGTAAGGAGCATAAACACCGGTGAAATACTCGATGCAGTCATCATTGAGCATGAGGTCATAGAGCGGGACCCGGTCCGTCTCCTGGTGGTCGAAGGCCGCAAAGACCCGCTCTCGTTTAGTCATTCTGGCCATTGGGATTCTTCAGAGAACCGTCTCCTCCTTCTCACTGTCGTCCCCTTTGCGAAGTTCCAAATCGCCGCTTGGAATGCTGGCGGGTAATACTACCTACTCAAGAAGATCCCAGCCAATCTTCTACCATCAACTCGGGCACCTTGCGGAAATCTGAGAGATTCCGGGAGAGCAGCAAAGCACTCGCTACCTTGGCAATGCTGGCTATTTTCAAGTCCATTGACCCAACACGGATTCCAAGTTTCTGTAAACGAGTGAATTCTTCAGCAGCAGCTTCATCAAGGACGAGTATCTCCCACGAGGAGTAGAACTGAAAGAGATGCGCCAAGCGACGGTAAGGTACAATCTGCTGCAATGGCTTACGCATCCTGCGGATGTCAGCCAACCATCCCCTCATGTGCTCCTCAACCGTGATGATAGTCGTGGCTGCAGCGTCACCGGCATCCTTAAGCTTTTCTTCAAGTCGTCTTGCAGCCTCTGAATTGCGATACTGGAATGCATTCACGTGGTCGGTATTCAGGATGATCATGGCTTTGACAGTTCCCTGTCCTTTTGGCGGAATTCCCTTCCCAGCCGATGCACTTCCTGGATACCTGGATCGTCATCGAACATTCCTGCCGTCTTCAGCCAGGCATCGCTGGGCGGCTTGCCGACCAGGACCTGTTTAATCTCTTTAAGCTCCTTCTCCAGTGCATCCACACGTTTTGCCAGCGTTTGGTCAGTCATGGTTGGTTCTCCGAGTCTGACTTGGCGAACATTCGCGGTCTGCTAATTCTATGGCAATGCGTTCAATTATCACATGGCGACTCAATACGGGCAATACGGGCAATACGGGCAATACGGGACGGTGTTCAGCCGGGATCCAGAAGCATCTCTTGTTGAAGGCAGATTCTCTCTGAGTCTCGAGGCATACGCCTCCGGAGCCTACCTGCTGAAATGAGCCTCTTGTCCCTGTCCTGTCCCCCCGAAAAAACACAGGCAGCCCGCATGTGAACCCTTGGACTGACGCTTTCAGGCGTTGTCTTCGTCGCAGCGGAGAACGGAGGGTCAAGCCGTCGCGCCAATTTCCGCTATGACAATCCTAATTCCCATAGATTTCGACCTCTGTCACTCGCGGCTTCATGTCGGTGTATGGGGTCTTGTCTTCGAGTCTGAAGCCGTTGTTCAGACCGGTGATAAACAGGCGGATCCTGGCGGTTCTTACTGGCTTGAATTCGATGTGGAAAACCCAAGACTCTTCCGAGTCTTTTACGGATGCAACTGTCATCCATTTCTCGCCATCGTCCTTCACTTGAACTTCAAAGGATCGCAGCCCGGGCATGCCGCAAATGCTGCTTGGGGCGTAGATGTGGACTTCGTTGATCTCCCTCTGTCCGGGCAGTTGGATTTCCAGCCAGGCCGTGCCGGTTTCCGTAATGCTCTTTGCGGCTGTCCAGACTTTGCCCTCGTAGCTGCCCGTGTTTTCGGTGGTGGTTATCCCATCGATGACGCGAGAAGCGGCGTTGGGCACTACTTCTGCTGACGCGAGAGCTTTTGTGCCTTTCTGGCGGGAGAGATTTGAGCCGCGTTTTCGGGGGGACGGCTCGATGTTGGCTTCCTTGTCCAGGCGTACGTAGACCGGATTGCCGGAGAGAGGGAGGGTGACATTGCGTTTCGGGGAAGCATCCGCCACGGAGTGACGGACAACGTCTTCAACCTCATTTCCCATCATGTCGACGACCTTGAAGGAGCGGCCGCCAAATAAGATCTCCGCCTCTGTTCTGAAATCGAGACTCCAGGCCATCAGGACGTCGTGGTCATTGCCTCGATAAAGGAAAGCCAGCAGGTCTTTGCCGATCTCGATCTGTCGAACGAATTTCGTCCCAGCCAACTGTTCGCTCTGGACGCGCATGGCGACCGCGGCGGGCATGAGACGAAAGTCATGCTGCACGAGATACATTTTGTGATAGCCGACGAAGCACGTGTAGTAGAGGAAGAAATGTTCGCGGGGGATGCCGATGGATTCGGCGATGGGATACTGGCGGACAATGTGTTTCGCCTGGTTGAGCGGTCCGAGCCGGCCGAGTGACCAGAGGTAGCCGGACTCCGTCGACCAGATTTCTTTCTCTGCGTCGCCGTGATCTGCCATGACCTTGCGGACGGCCTTCCAGGTCTCGGCCATTCCGTGTTCCTCCCAGCAGCGGTGGTGGCCGGTGTAGGGGTGCATGTCGATGATGTCCATTTTTCCGCCGGCGTCGTAGACCGCCTTGAGCCATCCGGGATTGAGACCGCAGGTGTCCGGCCCCATGACCATCGATTTCGCATCGGCCCTTTTCGACGCCCGGTGAAGGGGATTCAGGTAGCGAGTCACGTAATCCTTCGGTGACATCCGCAGGTTAGGTTCGTTGAAGAGCATCCAGTATTTGTTCTTGTCTTTGTATCTGTCCACGATCTGGTAGAGCGCCTGCTCCAGCACCACCAAATCATTACCCAGCCAGTCGACATCTTCCATCAGCCAGAAGACCTTTACCCCGTACTTCGTTCCGGACTTGAGTGCGAAATCCATTTGCTGGTCGAGTCCCTTCCAGCGTCCGACCAGTTTTTTTTGCTTCTTCTTTTCCGGCTTCTTCTCTTCGATGAATTCATCTTCGTCGTCTTCGTCTTCGTTGTCTCCGAGAAGGTCTCCGCCTGCGGCCACTGCGAGGTCTGGCTTCTCGACGTTGTCAGACTGCACAAAGAGGTCTTTCAGGCGGATGCCTTCCCGATGGCTGCGCAGGCCAAGAAAACCGTTGAACTCATAAGTTTCCGGTCGCTCACTCAGTGGCAGGTTATGCAGAGCCTCGCTGGGAACTACGATTGAGAAGGTAGTGGAGACGGGATACGGAACAAGTTTGCCGGCTCTGTCTTTCAGGCTGAACGTTGCTGCGAACCAGCCCTTGCTCTGCATTTCAAGCTGCACCGGCACGAGCGTTTGACCACGGCGAAGTTTCTTGGCCACAACCAGCTTGGGACTCGTCGATTCAAAGGCAAGTTTCCTCAGCTTCTCCGTTTCCTCCTCCGCCTTCTTGAAATCGACGGGGATGGTCTGGGTCTTCACTGGGCGTTGCCATGCATCGTGGATGATGCTCTCGACGAAAATCTCATCAACATTCCCCAGCACCTTCCCGTAATGTTCCTTCGGGAAGATGAGCGAGAACGAAATGGGATCGCCCTCATTGAAGATGTTGCCGAGCTGATTCTGTCGAAGCTCGAACGCGGGAGCGGCAAGAATCTTCTGTCCCGGTTTGCCCCTCTCGAAACTGAACTCGTAAGTGTAGGTCGCTCCTGCGTTGTGGGTTCTGCGCCCCCAAGTGAATCCGTTCAGGCCGCCGTTCTCATCCGCGTTAATTTGGTTGCCTGGCCCTTCATGCTTCACCAGCATCCGGCTGCCGTCGTCGAATGTGAATGTGGTATCCGGATACACAATCATCCCGCGCAGGAGTGGGAGCTACGTGGCCAACAGCGAATACGTTTACACGCTGGTCGCCGAGAAGGGGACCAAGAAGACCATCGGAGCTCCGCCGATGGCCATCGCGGAAGCGAAGACGCCTGCGGTCTTCTGGCAGGGCGAATCCATCGCAGCGACGCTGAGCCTCAAGAAGGAACACTATGCCAGGCTGGCGGGCCTGAGGGGATTGAGGATCGAGTACGAGATTCAGAATGTTTTCGAGAAGGCCGTGGCGCGGGGCGATCTGCCACTTGACATTGCATCCGACAAGGACATCACGCTGAAAGTGCCACTGCCCGTCACGAAGCTCGGCTGGTATCGCGCTTACTTTACGGTCAACGATGCGTCGGGGAGCCTGCTCGAAGGGAAGGAACGGCTCATCTTTTCCGTACTCAAACGGCAGGCAAACATGGGCGAGAGTTTCGATAACCAAGTGCAGACCGATTACACCATCGGCCTTGGCCTCATGCGGGTTGGGGTCAATCCCGCCAAGCCGGATGAAGCGGAGCGTATCGTGAAGCAGCGGGTCAAGTGGGCGAAGGGAACGGACGTGAATATCAGCTACGCCATCGACGGCTCGCCGGTGGGCAACGATCCCAAACGCTTTGGTGAGGTCTGTCAGCAGTTGTTCGACCGGGTAAAGGAGAACATTCCGCGCATCGAAATCATCAACGAGCCCAACGGCAGGCTTCAGCCGAAAGAATACGTCGATACGTTCCTGAGGCCCGCTTATGAAAACGTCAAGAAAGCGTCGCCAGATTCAAGGGTCGTCGCTCCGGTTATGTGCGGCATCGGCCCCGACCAGGCACGCTATCTGAAAGAGCTCTATCAGCTCGGCCTGAAGACTCTGACCGATGAACTGAGCTTCCATCCATACGCTGGTAATTTTGATGACGGCAGTGCAGTGGATTCCATGCAGCGGCTGATGGACATCATCAATGCCAACGGCGACTCGAAGAAACCGATCCACTTCACTGAGTCCGGCTATGGCCATCGGGGATGGAGCGACGTGCCGGCGATGCGCGAAATCATCAAGCACGCGGTCTCGCAATACGCCTGGCAGAACGCGGTGATGGGGATCACGCACCAGCAGAATTTTTATTACTTTACCGACCAGATGGGCTACTACGACATGTGGCTGCGTTCCAGGCAACTCACGCCGGCCGCGGTCGCGCTGCGCACCTACACGGGCTTCGTCAAGGGACAGGAGCGGGCGCGGCGACTGGATTTCGGTTCACTTGAAGCCGTGCGGGCATTTCTCTATCGGGGCAAAGAGCGACAGGTGCACCTGTTGTGCACCAGGTGGCCGCTGGGGCCGAAGGGCAAGACGTTAATGCCTTGCAGGATAATGCCATACAGACAGACATGGCTGATAGCGAGGGTGGGATTCGAACCCACTACCTGTCGCTTATGAGACGACCGCTCTAAACCAAATGAGCTACCTCGCCAGGCGTTCCCTCGAATTGAGGGGCGGTATTCTACGCGTGGTCGTGGTGTTTTCAAGAGATCGGCCGAGGGCCGGATTCGTTAACGCTGCTGGCTGAAGGGAGGCATCATCTTGAATTCCATTGTCGTTTTGTAGCAACTGATTTCATCGCCGGGCTTGAGGCTGGCCTTTGATACTCGCTCGCCGTTGATATCCATCGGGCTCGACTTCGAGAGGACTTCGAATTGGAACTTCTTGCCTTTCTTGCTGATCTTGCATTGCTGCCGGGATATCCATCGGTCGCGTAACCGGATGTCTGCGGAATTGTGCCGGCCGACAACCGTTTCGTTCCAGCAGAGGGAAAACCGTTTCCCCTCATCCACTCCCTCGGTCACGTGGAGCATGGGAACGAGAAATTCCGAATGCCGGGTATCGGTAGGTGGGATGGCGCATCGCACGGTGACCGCGTTCAGGAAGAGCGGCGGGGCCGGCGGGAGCTCGTCCGTCAGAATCTTGAACATTTCCGCAAGCTCATCCGCGGTTTCAGGCCGATTCTCTCTCTTCTTTGACATCATCTTCAGGATCACTTCTTCGGTTTCCGATGAGATGCCGTGGGTAAGATCGCTTGGGAAATCGACATCTTTGTTAACGATGTGATCGAGCAGATCGGGCAGGTTGTTGGCTTTGAACGGGATGGTGCCTGTCAGCAGGTGGTAAAGCGATGTGCCCAGCGAGAAGATATCCATGCGGATGTCCAGGTCGCCGCGGCCCATTGCCTGCTCGGGTGACATGTATGCCGGGGTGCCGGCGGAGGAGCCGGAGCGCGTGGTGTGTTCTGACATGATCGTTCGCGCCAGTCCGAGGTCGCAGAGCTTGGCCTGGCCTTGCGCGTTGAGCATTATGTTGGCCGGCTTCACATCCCGGTGGATGAGATTGTGTTTGGCTGCGTGCTGAAGCGCGGACGCGATCTGATAGCCAATGTGCGCCACTCGCGATTCATCCAGCCGGCGTTCTCGTTTGAGGATGGTTGCCAGGCTTTCGCCATCTACATATTCCATGACAAAGTAATGGAAGCCTTCAGACTCGCCGACATCAATGGCCTGAATGACGTTCGGATGATTGAGCTTGGCCGCGCTTTTGGCCTCACGCTGGAAGTTTCTGATGAATCCGGGATTGGCCGCCAGCTCTTCATCGAGAATCTTGATGGCCACGCGCCGGCCGATGCTGAGTTGTTCCGCCAGATAGACTGTGCCAGCGGTGCCGTGGCCTACATCCTTGATGAACTTGAAGTTCGTGATGGCGTTATTGAGGTGCTGTACCTTGTTTGTCTGCTCATACGCGTTGATGACCGCTTTAATCTGGCTTTTCTTGAGGATGCCCTTGCGGAAGAGGACATCAATGAGCCGGATTCTTTTGCCGGATTTCAACTGGGTTTCGAGTTCAGAGATGCACTCGTTGACCTGAGTCTCGCTGGCCAGATTGTTCTTGAGAACAATCCTTGATATCAGTTTGGCTTCTTCAGAGGGCATGGGCGCAGGGTTCAGGCAGGCGAGGCTGGATGATTCTGTTTCCCTTTCTGGCGCTCTCGCCGAACACGTGATTATCCGCGGTGGCAAGTGGTTTTCAATTGATCGCCCGGCAATTGATTATCTGGGGCACGGGGTCGTATAATCCCCGGTTGAATCAGGCATCTCTTTAACTGGTGATCTCGATGGCCGGAAAGCTCGTGCCGTTGGAGGGCTCTCTTCAACACGACATCTCATTACCGAATGGCAAGACGATCAGTCTGGGCCGCTCGCCTGAAAATCATGTGGTGATCACGGATTCGACCATTTCGAGAGTCCACTGCTACTTCACTCATGGTAACGGCGGATACACGGTTCGGGACAACGGTTCTTCCAACGGTACCTTTCTCAACGGTAAACCGGTGCACGAAACGATTAGCCTCCAAAACGGCGACATGGTTCGGATGGGCTCACTGAAATTTCAATTCAAGACGGAAGTGTCTGACGTCAAGATGGCCGCGCGGACCCAGCCGCTGGGCATGAACAAGATTATCTGCGCCCAGTGCAGCGCGGTGATCCCAGATTCGGATCTTAAAAAGAACAAATGCCGCACAGTTAAGAGCAAGACATACTGCCGGTCGTGCACAAAAAAGCTGGGCCTCGTGGGGCAGGATTTTCAGGGCTATGAAGTAAGTGCTATCCTCGGCAGGGGAGCGATCGGAACGGTGTACAAGGCGAACCAGTTGTCCCTCGAGAGAACAGTCGCGCTCAAGGTGCTGCATCCGAGCCTGACCTCGCAGGAGGTGGCGGTGAAGCGTTTCCTTCGTGAAGCTCGCACGGGCGCTAAGCTGCACCATCCAAATATCGTGAGCCTGTTCGATCAGGGCAGCCACGAGAGCAGGTACTTCATCTCTATGGAGTACGTGGACGGCAGAACGGTCAGCCAGATCCTGGCAGCCGAGGGGCCGTTCAATCAGGCCAGGGCCGCATATGTTTTCAAGGCGATTGCTGAAGCTCTCGGCTACGCGCATCAATCCGAGATCGTTCATCGCGATATCAAGCCGGCCAACATCATGATTACCAACGAAGGCATTCCGAAGCTCACGGACCTTGGGCTCGCGAAGAGTCTTGAAGAATCCGAAATGCAGGTGACCGCGGATGGCATGGTCGTTGGTACGCCGGGCTACATCTCGCCCGAACAGGTGATGGACTGGGAAGGTATCGATCACCGGGTAGACATCTTCGCCCTGGGCGCAACGCTCTACTACACGGTAACCGGCAACCCGCCATTCGTTGGGAAGTCGCCCATCGAGACTCTTAAGAAAACTACCACCGATATCCCGCCCGACCCCTGCACAATAAACAGCAGTCTTACCGTAGGCTTTACCGAGGTTATTTTTAAAGCGATGGAGAAAGAGCCGGCCAATCGGTACCAGAGCTGTGCCGACATGGCGGATGCGCTGGCGGAGTTTGAAGTCTGATGCGCTGGCGGGTGATGATGAGTGAAGAATCGTTACTGAGCAGCCTCGGAAGTCCAAAGCGATGACTGGTCACCGCGCTCCAGGTAACTCTAGGAGCTCGGAAGTCAGCAGCACATGAGAATTGAACGCCTGCTGACTTGTGGGTGAATCAGATTCAGCCAGCTCCCCATAGCATGCTGTTTCGAATTACAGGAACCGACTCCAATGAAATCCATCCTCACGTTTACACTCGGTGCAATCATTCTGCTTTGCATCGCCGAGACGTCTATCTCCGAAGAGACGGCGAAGCGCCCTAACATTCTCTTCATTACCGTTGATGACATGAACGCCGATTCCATCGGTGTGTTCGGCTGCAAGCTCAAAGACACCTCGCCCAACGTCGACCGGCTCGCATCGGAGGGACTGCGATTCAAATACGCGCACGTGCAGGTCGGCAACTGCAAGCCGTCGCGCAACGTGATGTTCTCGGGCAGGTACCCGCATAACAACAGGGTGGAGGGGTTCTATCCGGTGCGCGACCCGGATTACCCGATCCTGGCAGACCTGATGCGTGAGAACGGTTACTTCGCTGCCATCCGCGGCAAAGTCTCGCACTCCACTCCGTATCACCCGTACAAATGGGACATGGTCCTGGACATCATCGATGGCGAAAAGATGCACTTCAAAAACGCGGAATCGTATTACAGATCCACCAACGCAGGGATTGCCGCCAGCAAAGCTGCAGGCAAGCCGTTCTGTCTGATCATGAACATCTCCGATCCGCACAAACCTTTCTACGGGATGAATCGGAAAGGCGCGGTCAAAGATCCCAATGTCCCCTCTCGTGTATTTAAGGCCGGAGAAGTACCGATACCAGGATTCCTGTTTGATGACCCGGCAGTGCGAACAGAGCTGGCGCACTATTACTCATCGGTACGCCGCGCGGATGACTGTGCCGGAGCGATCCTCAAGGCCCTGAAAGAATCGGGAGAGGAAGATAACACCCTGGTCATGTTTCTTTCCGACCACGGCATGCCTTTGCCGTTTGCAAAGACTGCGGTCTATCACCACAGCACTCACACACCGTGGATCGTCCGCTGGCCGGGCAAGGTTAAGGCGAACACTGTGGATGCGCAGCACATGATCTCAGCGGTGGATCTGTTGCCTACCTTCCTGGACGCGGCAGGAATCAAGCATCCGGAAGGACTCGACGGCCGCTCATTTCTGCCGCTGCTCAGCGGAGAGACACAGAGTGACCGGGAAATGATATTCAAGGAATACAACGAGAATGCCGGCGGGGGCCGGCATCCCATGCGCGGAGTCCAGACAAAAAAGTTCGGCTACATCTTTAATCCCTGGGCAGACGGCATCCGAAAATTCAGGACAGCCACCACAGGCACCATGACCTACCGAAAGATGAAGGAACTGGCACTGACGGACGAAAAAATCGCGGCAAGACTGAAAGTCTTCGACCATCGTGTGCGAGAAGAGTTTTACGATTACGAAAACGACCCGGACGGCCTCACCAATCTGATCGATGACCCGAAGTATGCCGGCGAAATCCGCCGTCACCGAAAAGCGCTCGAAGAGTGGATGGTCAAATACAACGACCACATGCTCGAGGTTTTCCAAAAGCGCAGCGACAACGATGTGGTCGAAGCCTACATGGCGAAGGTAGAGAAAGAATCCGCAGAGCGGCGGAAGGGCAGGAAGCCGAAGAAAGGCAGGGCGAAGAAGAAGAAAACGGCGGAGTAGAGACAATTTCCGGATGAGTTGGCGTGCCGACACCATTCCGGATCAAACTTCGCGAGCAACAATCTCCAGTCCGATGATCGAGATATCATCGTCTGCCACTGGGTCTTCCCTCCAAGATTGGATCTCGCTGAGCAGGCCAGCGATGCTGGCTTCGAGGTCCTCGGCTCGACAGTTTTCCAGAGCAGCCAGCACTCTCTGGGTGCCGAACTCTTCGTCTGCCGCATTGAAGGTTTCAGGGATTCCATCGGAGTACATGTAGAAGCGGTCACCTTCTGACATCCGGATCTCATGGTCTTCGATCTCGAAAATCTCTTCGTCGACGACGCCGATGGGAAAACCAGATACCGGAATCAAACGGGACGATCCATCGCCGGCAATAAGAACCGGGCCGGGATGCCCCGCGCAGACACATCGGCAGAGCAGTGATTCAGTGTCGAGGATGCCATAAATCAGGGTGAAGTACTGGCTGGTCTTTTCATCCATCGGGAAACGCCTGTTCAAAGCTGTCACAACCTCGACAGGCGAAAGGATTCGAGCATCGTCCCCGGAATCGCCAACCTCAATCAGGACGGAAGAGCCATCGCCCTGCGCGGTCATTACCCGGCTGAGGGTGACGGATAAAAGAGCGGCGCGAACTCCGTGGCCGCTGACATCCGCGACGTAGAAAGCGATGTGCGTTTCGTCCAGTTGAAAGACGTTCAGGGTATCGCCGGCCAGCTCGTCGCAGGGCATGTATTCCCATGCGAACCGGGCCCGGGGGCTGGTTGGGACTTTGGCCGGCAGGAATGACTGCTGCACTTCGGCTGCGGCGTTCAGGTCTTGTTTCATTCGCCGGTTCTGGATGGCGAGGCTCTGCTCCAGGCGGAGGACCCGTTCGCCGGCGTGCAGGCGTACTCTGAGCTCATCGAGCACGAAGGGCTTAGTAATAAAGTCGTCAGCTCCCGCTTCCATCCCTTCCACAATGTCGCTCTTTTCAGCTCGTGAAGTCAGGAGGATGACGTATACGTAGTTCTCTCGACCGGCCTCACGGATCTTTCGCACGAGGTCGAGGCCGTTCATTTCCGGCATCATCCAATCGCTGAGGACCAGTTGGAATTCATCCTCCTCAAACAAGTCCCAGGCTTGGCGACCATTCTCCGCGACGGCGACATCGTATCCCAGCTTTTCAAGATCGCGCTGGAGCATGGTCCTCGAGATGAGCTCATCTTCAGCTACAAGTATTTTCACGATTCGTTACTCCTTCAGGTCACCTGAGGGTTGAGTTCTCTCAGCTCGAGCTTCACCTTTTCCAACTCACTTTCGAGCGCGCTGAGACCTTCCTCCGCCTGGGTCAGGTCTTCCTGCCGCCCCATGGATTCCAGGGCATAGGCTGCGTCAAATGCGGGCTGGGCGTAGAGGTTTCCAACCATGCTTTTCAGTGTGTGCGAAGATTCCTGGAGGGCCCCGCTGTTGCCGGCTTTCACCGCCTCGCGGATTTTGTCCATGAGCGGTGCGTGCCCCTCCTCGAAAAGTTCAATCAGCCGTACCAGGAATTCTTCGTCATGGTCGATGCGCTCCATCAGTTCGTCGCGGTCTATTACCGGAGCGCCTGGCGTTTCTTCATTTTCTTCTTCGGTTTCATCAGATTCTTTAATCGCCTCCTGTGCAGCATCCTGTTTGGGAAACAGGTCAGCCAATGCGGCGAAGAGTTCTTTAGCACGGATCGGTTTGCTGACGTAATGGTCCATCCCTGCGTCGAGGCAGCGTTCCCGGTCGCCTTTCATTGCATGAGCGGTCATGGCGACGATGAAGAGATGCTCACCGGTCTCCTTCTCCATTTCCCGGATGGCCGCGGTCGATTCAAAGCCGTCCATAACGGGCATCTGAATATCCATCAGCACGACGTCGTAACGCTCGTTCTTCAATCTGTTCAGCACTTCCTGGCCATTGTTGACGACCACGACGGTATGGCTGCGCTTCGTGAGGGTTCTGCTTGCCACTTCCTGATTCATGGGGTTGTCCTCGGCCAGCAAAATGTGGAGCTGCCTCGAAGGCTCCAAAAATTCTTCGGGCGATGAAACCCTCGCGCTGGCCTCTTCGGCGCCCTTGCCGAAGGCATTAACAATCGCATCCAGGAGAGTCGATTGTTTGATCGGTTTAGGCAGATAGGCGGCCACGTTCAGCTCTCTTGCCTTGGCCGCGCCTTCCGCGGTCTTCGCCGAGCTGAGAAGCATGAGGGCCAGTTCCTGAAATTCATCCCTGGAGCGCACCCAGTCAAGAAACATGAAACCGTCCGTTTCCGGCATGTACACATCGCTGAGAATCAGCTTGAAGGGGTTGCCCTCTTCTTCGGCCAGCATGAGTGCGATCTTGGCTTCTTTGACGCTGGCGACGACCGTTGGCTTCATCCGCCACTGCTTGAGCATCTCTTCGAGAATTTGGCGATTGGTGGCGTTGTCGTCTACGCCGAGAACCGGCAGCTTTTCGAGCTCATCGATATTGGCGGGGATGGTTCGGTCGGCCTCGTCCTGGATGCCGAGCTTTGTGGTGAAGTGAAATGTGCTTCCTATCCCTTCTTTGCTTTCCAGCCAGATTTTGCCGCCCATCAGGCCAACCAGTTGTCCTGAAATGGCCAAGCCCAGGCCGGTGCCGCCGTACTGCCTGGTGGTTGTGGTGTCTGCCTGCTCGAAGGCTTCGAATATCTTGTCCTGCTTGTCTTCAGGAATGCCGATGCCGGTGTCCCTGACCCACAGGTGGAGAACACACTCGCTCTCATTCATCGATTCCACCTCCACGCTGACCAGGACTTCGCCTTCCTCCGTAAACTTGACCGCGTTGCTGACAAGGTTGACGATGATCTGCCGCAGGCGCCCGGGATCGCCGATCAGATAATCCGGCACTTCCGGTGGAATCCGGCAGGCAAGCTCCAGGCCTTTCCCATAAGCCCGGAGCGTGAGCGTCTGCGTTGTATCCGTGAGACTGTCCCGAAGGCGGAAGGGGATGTACTCGATGTCGAGCTTGCCGGCCTCGATTTTTGAGAAGTCAAGGATGTCGTTGATGATCATCAAGAGCGCATCGGCTGAGGATTGCACCTTTTCCATGTACTCGTGCTGCTCCGGTGTCAGCCCGGTATCCAGCGCAAGCTCGGTCATTCCGATAATGGCATTCATGGGTGTGCGGATTTCGTGGCTCATGTTCGCCAGGAATTCGCCTTTGTGCTGGCTGGCGTCTTCGGCCAGGGCCATCGCTTCGGCGAGCTCGGCAGTACGCTCTTCGACCTTTTGTTCGAGGGTTTCCCTGGCTTCGTTGAGGTCACCGATAAGTGTTCTCAGGGAGCTGCGCATGCCATCGAAGGAGCTTGCCAGTTTGCCAATCTCATCGTCGCTGTCCGCCTTGATTGATGTGTCAAGATTTCCCTGGGCAATCTGATCGGCCGAATGCTCCAACTGCGCGAGGGGCCGAAAAATATATCGACGGGTGAGAATGATGGTGGTGAGCGATATCGCAACGATGATTGCAACGGCGAGGACGATGATGCCGACAATTTCTCTGAAGAGCTGCTGTCGCAATTCATCCAGAGAAATGGCAATCGAAAGGGTGCCGACCTTCTCGTCTTCGTAGGTGATGTCCGTCGTGGCTACGGTGAACCTGGTCGAGCCGGTGAAGTCATCGAGCTTGGCGTCCTTGAACTTCGGACTGGCTTTTGTGAAGCTCTCGCCTTCCCTGTTATTCGTCGTGACAAAAGTCACACTTTCATCCTGGTGAAGCGCTTCAAGAACATCTTCGACGCCCTTCTCGTCGAAATTCCAGTGGGCCGAAGAAAGACTCATCCTCGCGAACTAAGTCAGGAGATTGGCTCTCCTTTTGAGGAGGCTCTGGTTGTGGGAGACGTTGTAGAGGATGGCGAACGTTGAGAAGGCGACCAGCACAAGAGTCACCACAGCAATCAAGGCAAAGCTGAAGCGCCGGCTCAGGCTGCTGCGTCGGCCGCCTGCCGCCCCAGGGCTGGGGCCCGACTCACTCGGGGAAAGATTCTCGTTAGGGCTCATACTTGAAAATCGGAGAGAATCCTTTCGGCCCGAATAGCCTCCCGTAGGTAAAATCGGCAAGATTCTTCAAAGTGACGACCTGAATCACCGGCCCGGAACGGAAAGGGAATTTGGATGCCTTGTCGCCTGGCTTCTCGCCATTGAGAATTCTGATCATCATATCGACGGACATCCGGCCCTGGTCAACGGTCAAGTCCGTCGGGGCCGCGGCGATTTTGCCCTGGCTGATCTTTTCGTAAACGTCGGGGATGATGTAGGTCGAAACAATCTTCGCGGTCGGGTGATCCGCCCGGTATTCCTTCAACACATCCACTGCGGCATCAGCGGCAACCGCGTTGCCCACTAGGTAATCAATCCTCTTGTAGCGCTTGAGAATGTAGCTGATCAGGTTGCGCTGCATCTTGTAACCGGTATCGCCATACTGCGCAGGAAGGAGCTTCAGCTTGCCCTTTGCTCCCTTGCTTCCCTCAAATGCCTGCTGAAATCCGAGCAGGGTGTCCGGCGCCCATCCCGATCCTTTGGGGCCGGGGAAGAAAGCAACCGTGATGTCTTTTCCCTCTGAATCCTTCCGCACGTACTGCCCCGCCTTGTTCCCCATGTCGAAGAAGGAGACAAGCGCTTGGCGCGGATGGACGATGCTCGGATGTCGTTGATGACTTCGACGACTGGAATGCCCTTGCCATTGACTTCCTCGACCGGCTTGTCAAATTTGTCGTAGGAAATGGCGGCCAGGATGATGCCGTCGACCTTGTCCTTAATCAGGTCTGACGTGAGCTGTCTTCTCTGATCGCCCAATCGTCGATAGCCGCCGGCCTCGAGCAGCTTGATGGTTACGCCCGTTTCCTTTGCCCGTTCAATGATGCCATAGTTCACCGCCAGCCAGTAGGGGTCTTTCAAGTGCGGAAACAGAACACCAATCTTGTAAGCTCGTTTGGGCTTGGGCGCGCTCGGCCAGGTCTCGGCATGGGGTCCATCCAGACTCTTCGAGGCGCCACGAATATCTTTCTGCTTGACATCATACTTGCCGTAGTAGCTCTCGACCTCGAGGCCATAGGCAGGCTGGCAGACCAGGGCGAAGGGAATGGCCCAAAACGGGATGACGCGCAACATGCCATGACAGATAGCAAACATGATGACTTCTCTTTTGTGGATTTTTCTACACCCACGGCCCGGTTGAGGATTCTAAGAGCGTTCGGCAGGTTTTACAATACCAACCTTTCGTCAGTTGACCGGGGTGGAGAATACAGTCGGCCTTCGGGAGAGATTATTGAGCAAAGCTCAGGATTGAAACTGGGCTGTTGAATGCTTTCGGGACTAAATTGCCGATGGTCCTTCAGCGCTTATGGACCAGGCGGGCCATCGATGCGATCACGAGCCCTTCAGGCTTATCGCGTTGGGCCTCATAGGCCGCCAGCAACGATGGGAGCAGTTGGTTGAAGATTTCGTCTCCTCCCGCGAGCGCGGCCTCGACCAGACCCGCGAACGGGGTGAGGGTGTGGTAGCCGAGGTACTTGCGGTTCCGTTCGGCAAAGAATCCCGTTTGCTGCTGCCGTGCCAGCATTTGATTCGTGTAACGAAGAACCTTGTCGCGCAGGCCGGCATGCCCCGGATGCCCGGGCTCCATCGCGGCCTGCAGTTTTGCGAGCCCCTTCAAGGTGATGCCACCATATGCGCTGTAGTAGTTGTGACCCCTTTGCGCACCGGACATGTCGATGTGGTGGCCGGCAAACTGCAGGTAGTATTCTGCTCTTTCGAGTACGGCGGAATCGGCGGTAACGGAATACAACTCGCTGAGATGCCACAACGCAAAGGCAGCGTAATTCTGATTGTGTTCGAGTGGATACAAATCGTAGGCATTCACCGCGCGGACAGCGGCATCAAGACATTCAGGATCGCCCAGGACCCGGTATCCGAGCACGAGTGCCTCACAGACGGCGCCGTGGCCAAATGCGCCGCCGGCGAATGGCATCGTGGCCATCGGGTCAATGCACAGACAGGGGAACCAGTGGCCTTCCTGTTCGTGCTCGAGAATTCGGTCGCAGGTCTCTCTGACTTTGGATTCATAGTCGGGCGTGGATTCCAGAAACTGGCAGGCCAGTGCATAGGGCTCCATGCGGAATGATCCATGATGATCTAGACATAGCCCGGCTGGATCGCTGCCCTTTGTCCCCCATGTGCCTGGCGCGATGTATTCGTCTGCGTCTTCTGCACTCCATTGCCGAAATGCATCGACCAGCTCCTCCTTCTCGGGCATCTCAGGGCCCTGGACGTGAATACCCGGAACGATGCGATTGCCGCTGAATTTCTGAAACGAAACGGCCACACCAGGCTCACCGACCGCTGTCATCACTTCCAGACGATTCCAACCATCGGCAACAGGGAATTCCAGTTCGGTGCCGGACCCGATGTCCGACGTGTGCTCCTGGCCGTTCAAAGCGATTGTGTATCTGCGAAGATACTCGCTGTAGTGCGTGCCTTCGGGGACACGGGCAAGCCGCTCCTTGTCCCAAACACCCCTCCATCGAACCGCGAACCTCCCTGACTCATCGGCCGGAGAGTAATGGACATCGATGCGATCCACCGTCGGTACGGGTGGTTCCTGTGGCTGATCAACGAATTTCAGATAACCGAGCTCATCGTGCCGCGTTTCCCACATCAGGTTGGAGCCCCACGAAACCAGCTCCCCCGTAGCAAAGCAACGCCGGCCGGCCGTGAAACCGAGCCGGCCATTCTCCAACCCGTCGCGGATGACGGGCTTCCCTATTCGCCAACAGGCTGCGATGCCTTCGCTCAGTTGAAGGACACGAGCTTCGTAATCGAGATCAAGTGGCTGCCATTGGTCTGTTCTGAATTGTGACCACGGGAAGTCATCGTAATCCTCGTCTTCCTGAAGCTCAGGGTCCCAGACCTTCGGCAGGCAGATGCATTCGTTGTTCTGATTCAAGCCGAAGTAGATGCCGCGATGCAGCCCGTTCGAGGCAAAGTAAAGGCCGAAGTCTTCGTCCGTATTATCAGCCAGACCAGGGAGCGGATGCTTCGGGCGGTAAGCCGCCACGAACGCGTAGACCGAATGGTCGTCGTGAAAGATTGCCATCTGCGTATGGCAATTCGGCCACTCTCTGGGCAGGCCAGCAGGAACCTGGCTTATCGCAGCCGTTCCATCATCAGGACAGTATCGAAGAAGATCGCCGTTCGCGTTTGGTAGTTCTGCGAGTTCCGCTTCGCCAACAGAATCCCAAGAAGTGGACGGCCACGGCCATTGAGCGACCTGGTACTCCTTTCTCAGGTAAAGATTCCAGTGTTCCATGAGTCCTCGTCAGTGGCGCCGTGGATGCCGAGAGCGACAACGCATCCCTCACCGAAGACACGCGTTGGCAAGCAACCCGTGCACATGAGGAGTCAGGCAGCGCGATCAATTTGGCAACAAAAAAAATGAATCCAATACACAGGATCGTAAACTGCAAGACCTGCCTACAGTCCCAGATTCTTCAACTTTTCGGCCGCCCGCCTGGTCTGCTCGATACTCGGCACGAGCGCGAAACGCACGAAGCCTTCGCCGGGATTGAGGCCGTCGGCAGTCTCGTCGCTCAGCCACGAGCCAGGGGTGGTGACAATGGCCACATCCGGCACAAGAAGCCTGGTGGCGAATTCAACGGACGTCATACCTTCCGGGATTCGCTGCCACAGGTAGATGGTCGCGTCCGGAGTGCAGTCAGGCAGCCCGGCTTCCGTCAGTGCCCCAACCAGGATATCGCGCTTGGCTTTATAGTCGGCGCGGGAGTGCTCAACATGCGTTTCGTCGGACAGGCCTGCAATGGCGCCGTCCTGGACAAACGTCGGTGTTCCGGAGTCCAGATTGGTTTTCACCTTTTTGAATACATTGATGATGCGCGAATCACCGGCCACCCATCCGATGCGGTGACAGGTCATCGCGCTGCGTTTCGACATGGATTGGAAAACGACCACGCCGTCCTTCGAGACTTCGAGAATCGAATGTGGCGGCTCATCTGTAAAGTAGATTTCGGAATAAGCTTCGTCCGAAGCGATGATGATGTTGTTGCTGTTGCCGAACTCGACGACCTTTTCGAGATAGTCCCGAGGCGCCATCGCTCCGCTGGGGCTGTTGGGGTAATTGATCCACATGATCTTTGCCCGTTCTCGGATCTCCGCGGGGATGGCATCGAGATCGACGAGGAAGTTATTCTGAGGGAGAAGTGGTACGAAGTAGACACCGCCTTCTGCGAAGAGAGTGCCCCTCTGATAGGGCGGGTAGCCCGGCGTGGGGCAGATCACGATGTCGCCGGGATTGACGAAGCCTTCAGCAAAATTGAAGACCGCCTCTTTCGAGCCGATGGTGGCGGTGATTTCGGTATCCGGATCGAGCGAAATCCCAAACCTGTTTTCATTCCAGGCCGCTAATGTCTCTCGATAATCCTGTCCGCCGATATAGCTCGGATAGCCAGTCGTTGCACGTGCATCCACCCCGGCCTTACAAGCCTCACGAACGATTTCCGGAGTCGGAATCGTCGGATCGCCGACCCCGAAATCCGTGGGTGTAATGCCCTGTGCTTTGAGCTTCTCGACCTCCTTGTCCACTTCGGCGAAAGCATAGCCTCCAAGCGATTGAATCCGGTCTGATGCAACAATATCCATGGTGTCTCCTCGTTTAGCGCCTGATTTTCAGAAGGCCGGCCAGTGTAGCAAAGGCCTTATTACCGGCAAACGAGGCGTTATCCCGCGCTTGGATGCAGTTTCGATTCTCCCGTGGATGGCTAAGATCGAGCCGAGTGTACCTGACTGATTCCTCGCTGCGCGTTGCGCATTACGCCCCTCATGAAACTCCTCACCTTCGAAAGAATCAGCCACCCCAACGGCGGCCATCGTCTTGGTCTGCTCTGGCCGGGTGGTGCGATTATCGATCTGAGAGAGGCTGCGAATGAGCTGGCGCTCCGGTCCCTACCAACCAGCATGGTTGAATACCTCGAGGGGGGCGCGTTCACCCGTGAGACGGTGCAGGTGATCGTGGAACGTGCCGAGGAATTCAGTGCGCGGCACACCGACTTTGTCTTCTCGGCACAGCAGGTCCATCTCAGATCGCCCCTGCCCAGGCCCGCCAGCCTGCGGAAGTTCTCCGTGTCGGAGAGTCATTACCGAGCGCTTTGCAGCCATTGCGGTCGGCGTCCTTCAGGGGACTGGAAAAAATCCCCGCGCTTTGTTTATAGAAACCACCAGGCCGTCTATGGCGGAGACGCCACCATTCCCAAACCGGCCGCGGGTAAACAGCTTGACCTGGAATTCGGAATTGCCTGCGTCATTGGCCAGGCGGGCATGAATATCCCCGCGGAGGAGGCCATGGCCTGCGTGGCCGGCTTCACGATCTCGAATTGCTGGAGCTTAAGAGATCTCGAAGCCGATGAATTCAACCTCCGCCTGGGGCCCTCCAAGTCGCAGGATTTTGCTACCTCGCTCGGCCCTTATCTGGTCAGCGACGAAGAGGCCGGCGACATTGAGAGCCTGGCGATGCAAATCCGTATCAACGGTGTACCGCTTGGAAGTTCACGCTCCGGAAATTCCGTCTGGAGTTGGGGACAACTTATCGCCGCGGCATCCCAGGACGTGCCACTTTTCCCCGGTGACATCCTGTGCATGTCGGATCCGGGAGGCAGCCTCATGGAATTCAGGAAAGATGGGTGGCTTCAATCCGGGGATCAGATTGAGCTCGAAGTAGAAAACCTTGGCATCCTCAAAAACTCGGTGGAATAAAATTGGAAACTAAATACCAACCCGCAAATATCGAACTGGACGTCCGCACGGAATTGAAGATTGAATGGTACGACGGACACGAAAGCACCTTTGCCCTGGATTATCTGCGCAAGGAGTGCCCCTGCGCGAATTGCCAGAATGAACGGGCGGAGGAAGCCGAAAACCCGAATCCATTCAAAGTGCTTTCCGGCACCGTGGTCGCCAAAGCGGAGGCATTGAACATGGAAGCCGTCGGCAATTACGCGCTGAAGTTCGATTGGAACGACGACCACAACAGCGGCATCTACACGTTTCAATACCTGCGCAACTTGTGCCCCTGCGAAGAGTGCAAGGGATGACCCATGGCTGCGAATCGCAACACAGCGAAGCTCTGCTTGAGGCCTGTCAATCCATCTTCCTCCGGCTACGTCTCTTCCAGAATCGTCCCTTCGATACCCACCGTGTCGTTTTCGTAAACGAAGTAGTACACCACCAGCAGACGCCCGTCGTTCAGTTCGACAGACCATGGATAACCGCAGTCAGAATTGTTTGAATCGGAGCGAACGATGATGTCCAGCGCGTCTTCAAGATCGCTCGCTGCCGGATTCAGAACTTTCGCTTTGCATCCGTATTGCCCTTCCCACCGGGTGCCGACAGTAAACAGAATTCGACCGTCACTGAGCTTCAGCAAATGCGCTGGACAACCCCGAATCGTCGTTTCCTGCCATTCTGACCAGGTTTCTCCGCCATCGTCTGAATAGACCTTGGAAATAAACCAGGGATAGCGATCCGGGTCAGGGCCCTTGTAACAGCGGAAGAGAACGAGGATGCGCCCGCTCTCGGTCTGGACGATCGCCGGCTCGCTGAAGTGGGCGACGTCATCCTCAGCGATGCGACCGCCGTATTCCCAGGTCGAACCAGAATCGTGCGAAACACGCATCATTCCGAAATATGGCTTTCGCCCCTCGTCTCGGTGAGTCGCTTTTGATGGCAGGAGCAACCGACCGTCACATTCCAGCATTCCGCTTCTGCAGATTCCGGAGTGGGTGGCGGGGGCGCCCCACAGCGCGTCGGGCAAAGGCGGGAATCGCGTCGGCTCAGACCAGGTATGACCGTCGTCCATCGAGCGCGACC
>Ga0066833_10000135_pt1 | contig 26389 bp, 17 predicted proteins | sample ETNtaG_13_FD_66728 | JGI IMG/M metagenome (GOLD analysis project Ga0066833, IMG submission 66728) | Marine microbial and viral communities from oxygen minimum zone, Eastern Pacific Ocean - ETNP201306PF47B | ecosystem: Environmental > Aquatic > Marine > Oceanic | place: Pacific Ocean: Eastern...
CTCACCGCAGGCAACCTCGACATCGTCATGGGACAGGACGGCGACGGGGCCGGCTACAGCCTGCCCGCCTCCGGCCTTGATGATGTCTCGATCTGGAACCGTGCTCTCACCCGGGCCGAGCTGTGGGAGATTTACGCCGAGGGCCGCTCCAACGCCAGATCGCTCGGGGACATCATCGCGACCAGAACCCCCGAAATCGAACTTGAGATCACTGCCATCGCATTCACCGCACCCGATAAAATAGCACTGACTTTCAACGGCAGACCCGGAGGAACGCTTGCCCTGTTTGCCTCAAATGATCTCAAGGACTGGATGGAGATTGACGACAGCGTAACCGCAGCGGGTCTGGGTTCCATCCACGAGTTCTCTGATCCCGGGGCCCCTTTACAACCTCTCCGTTTCTACCGGTTGCAGGAAGTCGATTAGAGACAATCCCCTGCTTCAAGGCATTGGCATTATTGGAAGCAAAGTGTTCGATGCCAGCCAGGGATGCTCCAAAAGGAGAACTTCCTGCTGGAAATGTGACCCAGACCTCCTCTTCCCTTCTTCCACCTTGACCCTGTCCGCAACCCGCAGCCAAGCTTCCCCCAATGAGGGATCAAGGCCGGATTTCACTCCCTTCCGCCTCTGGGACCGCCACCCTGGGCAGTCCCAGCAAGAGAATTCCTGACAGTGATCCGATGAAAGGGGCGCCGATGTGCGTTGCGATTGCTTTGGGGATGGGGTTGCTCGCCGGGAGTCTGCAGGCTGCTCCAGACGTCAAGCATGTCTTTCTGGCCGTGGACAACGGCAAGGGCGAACTGCGTTACGTCAATCAACCGGATCCATCGAAGAATTGGACGGTCAAAACGGCTGCGAAGCCTCGGGATCTGCGCCTTTCAGAAGATGGCAAGCGCGTGCTTCTGAGCGTCAACGACGGGGCGATCGAATATGAGATTACCACCGGCAAAGAGACCGGCTTCAAGATCAGCGGTCACACGGGCATCCAGTCAGCGCAGAAGCTGGAGGACGGCAACTATCTTCTGGCGACAGGTGGTTCGATCATCCTCTGTGACAAAAATGGCAGGGCGTTACGGAAGATTCCCACGGTCAAGGGGGGGAGTCGCCCCTACATTCGTCTCCTCACCGTCACCAAGGACAACACGATTCTCTACAGTGCGGCCAACCCCAAATCGGTGATTGAGATTGATTTTGAGGGCAGGTTGCTGAAGCAGATCAAGCTGCCGCAAACAGGCTACAAAGCGATCAAGCTTGAAAACGGCAACATCCTTTCCTCCACCGGTGATACAGGTGCGGTTCTTGAACTCAACGACAGAAACCAGACCGTCCGCACACTGGGAGGCGTTAAGAACTTTCCTGAATTAGCGCTGACGTTTTGTTCAGGTTGGAGCCGACTTAAGAACGGTAACGTGGTCGCCACCAGTTGGCATGGACACGGTTACAAAGGCAAGGGGCCGCACCTGATCGCCTACACTCCGGACAACAGGGTCGTCTGGACCTGGAGCCATGCTGAAGTCAAGCAGATCACCAATGTCCTGGTGATCGAATAAAGTCATTCCATGTGGCGCGCCTCTTCCATTTTCCTTTTGGTCATGATCTTCATGACACGATTCGGCGCGGCGCAAGACAGGTCTTTGCCGATTCACGTGCGCGTTCAGAACTTCACGGTCAACCCGTCCTCCGGACCCGTCGCCAACATCAAAGTCACGAACCTTCACGAAGGCTCTTTCGTCGGCCGCTTGCGCGCGACGTTTCCCGAGGGATGGACCACCACTCAGAAAGAACACGTTTTCAATCTCAAGTCCGGGGAAACCAAGACGCTGCCCTTCGCCATCGAAAAAGCGCGTGACATCGATGAAAATCGTTACGTTGTAAAAGTCACCGTCGAGAGCGGACAGAAGTCCTGGAACCTCTCCCAGAAGGTGTTTTGTGCCAGTGCACCCTATTTCAAACCCGTGATCGACGGAAATCTGGACGAATGGAAGGATTCCATCCCAATGACCTTTGGGACCAAAGGCAGACAGACGATTGTTCGCGGTTATTGGAATCGCCGCAATCTGTGCCTGGCGGTGGAGGTTGAAGAAAAGGCCTTGCAACCGATCTCCGGTGGAAAGGTGTCCGATGCGGTTCAGTTTTCTCTTGCCGATCTTGATGCCGTGACGCCGATGAAACTAGATGGCCTGTCGCAGCGAAATGAAGTTCTGGTGGTGCCTGAGGGGAACGACAGGGGATCCTGCTACACGTTGATCAAACCGGGCGAATCGATGAAGTTCACACAAATCGTGCGTCCATTGGCTTCCCTTCGGATCGAGAAGGCCAGCGTTGCGGTGAGGCGCAAAGAGGGGCGAACCGCTTACGAGCTTTCAATTCCCTTCAAATCAATTCCCCCCATCCGTGGCGTGGCGGGTCGGGAAATCTGTTTCTCCCTGCTGGTGCATGACTCCGAGGGAGCGGGTGTTCGTGACCTGGGCAGCGTCATGAATCTGCCCGGGACCGTTCGTTCGTCTCTGGCGTGGAGTCGCTTTTCCGGAATGGCTGATCACAAGATCACGCCTTATGACAATAAGATAGAATTCGGTTTCTGTTCATCAATTCACTAGAGAGAAAGGGAGTATCGATATGTTTCTGAAATTAATGAGAATGGCGCTGGCGACAGTGCTGGTTTTGACTTGTGGCGTGCCGGCGATGGCGGCGAAGACCGTCTTCGCCACCGCGGCCGCGGAGAATGAGGACCCCTTTGCCGCCGGCAAGGCAGCCGCGACCAGACTCAAGGCAAAGATGGGCAACGTGGCACCCAAGGCGGTGATCGTCGTTGATTGCTTTGAGGACAAACCCAACAAGCAGAAGATGATTGACGGCGTTGCTTCGGTGCTGGACAGGGAAATCCTATGCGGGGGCTCCGTCTACGGCGCTTTCACGCAGGACGGCACCCTTGATCTTGATGCGGTGACTCTCCTTGGCATCGGCGGCACCGGCGTGGACGCGCGAATGGCCCTGGTCGACAAGATGGGCACGACCGGCTTATCCATGGAGAAGGATGAGAAAAAGCTGAGCACTGCACTCAACGCCGCTGGCGCCAGACTCGCCAAAAGCCTGGCTGGTTCGAAGGGTTCCATGATGATCCTGATGGGCGATGCGCACAGCCCCAAGAATCAGTTTCTCATTGGTGGCGTCCAGTCCGTGCTGGGCAAAACGCTTCCGATCACCGGTGGTTCGATCAACAAGAACGCCGGTCAGAACTGGCTCTACTACCAGGGCGCCCTCTACAACGACGCCGCTTTCGCGTTGATGTTGAAAGGTGATTTCAAGGTAGCCCAGACCGGTCGTCAGGCCAAAAGCAACGACGCGGTCATCGCTACGGCCAGGGAGGGCTCTGCCGCCGCCCTCAAGAAACTCGCAGCAACGCCACAGGTGGTGTTTGCCTACAACTGCGCCGGTCGCATGGGCAAGCTCAAGAAGGTGGGCGATGAATTGACCGCCATCAAGTCTTCCCTCGGTAACGAATCGGTAGTTTTCGGTTGCTACTGTGCCGGTGAGTTCGGTCCGGCCGACGCCGCCAATATCAAAGACGATGGCGTTTCCTACGGTCGCGGCTGGCACGTGATGTTTACGCTGATCAAGTGACGGCAGCCCCGGCTCAATGCCTCAGCCATGAAAGGCTCGCTCCTACTTCGCGCCGTAGTCGTTCCCTGCCTGGCTCTGCTCGCATGACTTGACCCATGCTTCCAGTGCGACGCGCATCTGTTCGACCCTCTGTGGCTGGCTGCTGGCAAGGTCGCTCTTCTCGAAGGGGTCCGCGGCCATGTCGTAAAGTTCGTATTCCGTGTCCTTGCCCTTGCGCCGCAGCAGCTTGTAGCGATCGTTTTGTAGAGCACGCCAGCCTTTGGCGGCAAAGCCAACCGGGTTCATGCGTTCAAACGGTTCGCCGCGAATCAACTTCATCACGCTCACGCCGTCGTAGGGGCGGGCGGGCATCGGCATGTTGATCATTTCCAGGATCGTGGGAAACAGATCGGTCGTGACCACCATGGCTTTTTCGACCCGAGGCTGCTTGACCACGGCGGGCCATTCCAGAATGCCCGGCACACGCACACCACCCTCATAGAGGTTGCCTTTGCTCCCTCGGAACGGCCCCTTCGAACCGGGTCCCTGGGCATTGTCAAGATCGCCCTTGAGATTCGGGCCGTTGTCGCTGCAAAACCAGAGCATGGTATTGTCGCCGATCTTGAGTGTGCGCAGTTCGTCGCGCAGGCGTCCCATGGCCGCGTCGATGGCGGTCAGGTTCGAGTAGTAGACCCCCTTCTTGCCTTCCGCAGCATACAACTGCTGATACTTCGGGATCATGCCAAGCGGGTTGTGAACCGCATGGAAACAGACGAAGGCAAAAAAGGGTTTATCGGGTTGCTGGGCGCTTTTGCGGATCCATTGCAGCGTTCGGTCCATCACTATTGCCGAGTCGTCTCCAGTGATGCCTTCGGATTCCGGGACGTAACGACCGTTGTGGTAGTAGTGATGATCCCTGCCAAATTTGCCGTTGTACGGGTTGTGGGTCGGCAGTACGTTACGCGTCGTAAACCATTCGTCGAATCCGGCGAGGCCCGGGTGCATGATGTGGGCCGGGTCCTCTTCGTTGACGATGTCGCCGAGGTGCCACTTGCCAAAATGGCCACTGGTATAGCCGGCGTCCCGAATCGCCTCGGCCAGCGTGATCTCTCTGGCAGGCAGGTGACCGCGTCCGGAAGCGATGGGCCCACCGATGCCCATTCGAAGATTGTTGCGACCGGTCAGTGTCCCGGCGCGGGTGGGGCTGCACATCGACGCGTTGGCGTAGAACCGCTCAAAGCGGATACCGTGGCTGGCCATTTTGTCGAGGTGTGGCGTTTTGACGATCTTGTGCCCGTAACACGCCACATCGCCCCAGCCCTGATCATCGGTCATGCAGATGATGATGTTCGGCTTGGTCGGCGCGGCGGCGCATCGGAGTGGGCTCAGGAGAACCGTGGTCAGCGCAAAGAGAGTCAGGATGGCTCGGTGCATATTTCGAAGTGTTGCTGTGCCAGTGCTTATTGTATTTGTTGCGACTGTATGGATTGCGGGAATAGTTACGGTAATTGCTGCGGCCTTCGGGGCCGCCAGTTCCAAGCAATCCAGGAAGGTAAATAGATCATCACCATCCCAAAAACAACATTCGGTCCCCGAATAACCATCCAGGAGCTCTTTCAAGGGGATTCCAGAGAGTCGATGCCTTTAATCCGCTCATCGCAACGGATGGAACCGCAAGAAGATTCAGGAAAGCTCGAGAATCAGACCAGTAATCACTCGCGCGGATCGTAGACCTTACGGCCTTCCCGGATAGCGGCACGGCTTCTCTCTTCCATGGCTTGACGCGCCTGGTACTTTTCCTCGCGCCATTGGTCGAGCGGGCAGGGTTGGAATCCTGCGGCATCTGCTTCCGGCCGTTTAAGCAACAGCTTCTGGCCTGCCTGGATGATGGCGAGGGCTTCCTGGTAGTCCGGGGTTCTGGTGGAAAACCTCGTCAAGACAGGGCTGAGCTCCGGACGGTCGAAGCTGATCTGGGGACCGCGGTTGCCCCCGTGGCTTGCGAACCGACGCAAGGGCACCGTGGTCAACTGTTCCAGTCTCTCCAGTTGCCGGTTATCCAGGGGAGAGCGTCCAGCCAGATGTGCCGGGTAGGCGCTGGCGTAGCTTGGATAGTAGGGAGCGTTGAGGTCGATCCAGGTAACGATGCGGTCGAACTCCTCGCTGGTGAGCTTGACCCCGTAATGTTCCTGCCGGAGAGCCGAAACCAATTTGCTGGCGTGCGATCCCCAGGCATAGGCGGATTGCGTTTGCGGCGGTCCGGCACCGATCGCCCGGACAAATCCTCTGCGCCAAAGTTCGTTGTAGGAAACGTTGAACGCCAGACCGCGATCAGGTGCGAGGTTCAGCACGCCCTCCGCCTCCTTGCCGAAGTCGTGGCAACGGACACAACGTTTGTTGAACACTGGCTGCACTTCGGCCAGGTAGTTGAACAGGCGCGGCGCACCGTGCCAACCTTCCAGTTGACTGGCTCGACGTCGGCTCGCCCGGGAGACATTACCGGATTGTGTGAAAGCGGCTTTCCGGTGGTCTTCGTGACATCCGATGCAACTGGCCTGTTCGCCTGACTGGACCATGGTGCCGCTGCGCATCGATTGGACCATCATGCCGTCTTCATCAAGCAGTTGGAAGTAGACGAACTTTTCCGACGGCACCTTGAAGTAAGCCGACCCGTCCTCGTCGACCGGCACGGTGCCCAGGATGCGTTTGTTGCCGAAGTCATGCCAGTTCATGGCGGGCGCCTCCTGGCCCTGCCCGCCCCAGGCCGGGCTGGTCCAGAAGCGTTTTTCCGGAGATTCCACCACGCGCAGGGATTTGACCGCACCTCGTTTCACTCCGTCCATATGGGTGCCCTGGTATACATCGTGCACGTAAAAGGAGCCTTCCCCGTTCTGGTAATCACGGCGTTTGGCAACCAACTGTGGACGTGGCTTGGGACCGAGCGGCATGGGATCGTAACAGCCGGGTCCCTCAGCATGCAGCAACGTTTCGTTGCCGAACGTATCCAGCAAATAGAGCCCCATCTGCTCCCCCTTGCCGGTCAGGCGTGCACAAAGAAAATACTGTGCGCTCAGTGGATAGGGATCCTCGTATTTGGGCTTCACCCCGGTGAAAGCGTCGAAGATGTGGTTGCCGATCCGTTTGACCCGGTTGATGGCGTCGGAGGGCCAGGTCCGCAGAACCGGCATGCGTCCGTCCATTCCCAGACCCGGATCGATGATGGCGAGCGCGCCCCAGGGTCGGTCATGGCAGGAGCTGAAGATGCAGATGGCTCGGTCGGTGCCGGGAATGATTCGCGCATCGAGCACCGCCCCGGGAGAGGCGGTGTTGTTGCCCCAGAAGAGCGCATGATTGGAGCCATCCGGGTTCACGGTCCAGAGCCCCTGGGCATCGCCGAAATTGCGATCCACATATTCCCATCGGTCGTAGAGAATGCGCCCGTCCGGCATCAGGGCGCCATGGCCTTCGAAGAGCGTGCTCTTGCCGATCTGGTGTATGTTGGCCCCATCGGCATCCATGCGGAACAGATTGGCCATGATGTGGCGGTTGCACATGCAGTACTTGGGCTCACGCGTGGATGTGAAAGCAATGCTGTCGTCCGGCAGATAGAGCGGATCGAGGTCATCCACTTCCTTGGCGAAAGTCAGTTGCTTCAGGTTCGATCCATCGTGATTGATCTCGTATATGTGGTAGCTGTCCCGGAAATTTCTGCGCATGGAGAAGACGATTTTCTTTCCGCTGAAGTGGATTTCCGGATCCCGGACCACGCCCTCCGGAACGTCGACCAGGGTCTTCACCTGAGCGCTTTTGCCAAAGTCGATGACCTTCAATGCGCCGCCTCCGGTGAAGGCTCCGTTGTTGTATTCATGCCTGGCGCTTGGGAAGAAGGTGGCGGTGTTGTGATGATCCCGGCGGTATTGCTTGCGCACCACAAACAGGAGTGGTTGATCTTTGACCAGTGGGTTGGCCAGCAGGGCCTCGCGTTTCAGATCTTCCAGTTCGGCCTGGAGGTTGTCGCGCTCCTTTGCGGTGGCCGTTGCGAGTCGCTTTTCCAGTTTCTCACCACGCTGCAGCCAGTTTCTGCCCCCAGGATATTGCTCGGCGTAGGAATCGACCAGGTCCCACACGGCCTTGCGCCAGGACACCGGTTCCCCGGCCAACGCTGAGCAGGCCAGGAGCAAGCCCGCCACCGTTAACCCTCTGAAAGTATTCAACCACTTCATCACACTTGACCCGTTTACGTCACATTCTCCACTTCAGGAAATCCAGTGAGTGCCTTGAATCCAGGAACCCCAGTCCATTCCTTGTCTTCAGGTTCAGGGTGACCCTCATCACTTGCCGATGGCATTGGGTTCCCCGCAACCCCACCCTGTTGCCTTGAGTTGTTCGAGCAGGAACCCGCGCATGGCCACAACCGTGGCGCCCGCTCGCATGAAGGCCACGCCGTCCTCGATCGACGCCACGCCGCCCGAAGCCTTGATCCCTACCTGTTCTCCCACGGTCTGTTTGATCAGGGCGATGTCGTGCAGGGTGGCACGTCCCTCGGCGAATCCCGTGCAGGTCTTGACGAAGGATGCCCCGCTGTCTGCGACCAGCTTGGCAGCAGTGACCTTTTCGCTTTCGGACAACACTCCGATTTCAATAATCACCTTGAAGGGCACGTTGAACGGTTTGGCCACCGCCACCACTTCGTTGATGTCCCGGATCACCTTACCGTAATCCCCGGCTTTGAAGGCGCCGATGTTCATGACCATGTCCAGATCGGTGGCGCCGCGTTTCAACCCTTCCTCCGCCTCGCAGCATTTGACGTGTGTTGTGTTGCCACCGCAGGGAAAACCGACCGCGATCTGGGCCAGCACCCCGGAATCCTTCAAGGTATCCACCAGGACGCCCAGGTGATGGGGAAACGCTACCACCGCCCTGAACCCGAATTGACTGGCGGCCATGCAGGCCCTGCGCACATCCTCTTCCGTGGCCACCACCGTGAGCGCTTCAGAATAGTCGATCGCCTCCACCAGTCGGGCAATTTCCTCTTTTGATATACCAGGTATTTCTTGCGCTTGTGTCATGGCTGATCAATGAACAGACAATAATGCCTATCTAGAAGAGGGGAATCCGGGGCAAGGGCAAACGGGGTTACAAATTGAATCCTTTGATTTGCCCCAAGTGCGGCAGCCAAATGGAAATCATCAGTTTCACCGACCGCCCCAAAAGCGATCCGCAACAAGTGGACAAAGATCGCCAGCGGGCGAGATCACGGAGCGCTTCTCTGCCATTGTGGCGCAGTCACGCAAAGCAGTGATTCTGACAAGAGGCACAACCGGCGACCGCATTGAATCTTCTGGGCTGCTTGGTGAACCGCCTGCCGTGGCCCCAACTGGTCGAGGGCGGCCGCAGCGAGAATGGCGAGATCTTCATGGTGCAGGCCGGGACACCATTCCATGCCATCCTCCGGTTTCTTCGATTGCATTCCCTAGGGATCTCCGTCGAGAAGCCACGCCAGGTTAAAGCTGGCCATCCAGTCTTTGCCGGCCAGGAGATAGATCATGCCTTCGCTTGACGTTCCCCTGCGGCCAGCAGCCAGCCAGGTGTAGTTGCCGGGACCCTTCTTGATCAGCCGTTGCACGGGCCAGTTCTTGCCGCCGTCGAAGCTCACCCACACCGTAATGTCGGTGCGGGTTTCGCGACTGCCCGGCGTGCTGAATAACAGGATGTCACGATCGTCGCAGGGCAAGCGGAGCAACCCGGCCTTGCATCCGTAGACATCGGGTGGGCCGTCGAAGAGTTCATCGTCCTCGTGTTCGTCGACCCAGGTCTGCCCTCCATCGTGGCTATAGGCGATACGACGGTTCCCAGGTCGCATGTGGGTGCGCGAGTTGTGGTAGATCGTTCCGTCCTTCAACTCGACCAGTCCCGATTCGCCGGTTCCCCGGATGGGAAACGGTTCCGACGAATTCCAGGTCCTGCCACGGTCATCGCTGTAGAGCGCCATGGCATAAAGATCGTTGAAGCGAGTCCTGTTCTTGCCCTTGTTGAGATACTCCACGAAAACCCGGGCCGGCATCAGGAGGCGTCCTTTCCTGGAGCCGTACTTGATCGTGACACCGGGATCACACGCACCGTTGGTGGCGGGCATCCAACCGTCCCTGCCCGGCTTGATGGTCGTGTCTTCCATCTTCCAGGTCTTCCCGTGGTCCCTGCTCCGGAAGAGTTTTTGCGCCGTCTTGAGAGTCGTCAGAAACACCATGATGTCGCCGGTTCCTTCATCGACCATGACATTGCCCAGGTTCGTCCAGTTATTGTTCGGGTAGCGACCATCGTCGCTCATGTCACCGTCGACCTTGATCGTGGCACCTACCTTCGCCTCCTCGCTCCAGGTCTTTCCGCCGTCCTCGCTACGCTTTACGGTGATGTATTTTGGCTTCTCCGGGGGGGCGTTGTGGCCCTTGAAGATCAGCACCGAGCCATCCATGGCGACGACGATCTGTCCGATGAGAACCTCTTCTTCCCAGATTTCGAACAAGGGCTTCTTCCCGGCGATTTCTTTCGGCAGGTTCCTTGGGATCTCCTGTGCAACAAGTGATCCGGTGAGCAATGTCAGGAGAGCGAGCACCATTGGGGCCCGGGCTCGTTTCGGGAATGGTCTCGAATTGGTTGTCTTCATGAGTCCGTATGTGTCCTGCAGTTTAGTGATGAGGGTGCTTTCTACTCGTCCGTTGCCCGTTTCATCTCAACGAGCCCCTTCTCGCGGCGCCCCTTGAAGGAAAGCATCCTCCGGATCATGCCCAAGGACGCAAGAAGGGACTCAGCCTCAGCCGGGTCCCTCAAATATATTACAAGAATAATGTCCCCCTTAGCGTATTATTCTTGTAATGAAACCAACCCGCTAAGGGAAGGAACAAAGAAGAGCCAGGCTCAGCATCACCAGTAATTGCAAGCTCGGCCTGCCCCGCATTTATCCCAGGTCCTTGATTTCAACTAACTCCGCAGGGTCAATCCTGCCAAGTCAGGCGAAAACCCAGAACTGAACCCAAGCATGTCGTGACTGCCCCGAGCTTTTTCCGCTTCCTATTTTTCCTTGTTGTTCCCCTTCTCGCGAAGGCCGGCGACTGGCCGACTTGGCGCGGACCGAACGGAAACGGCCAGAGCGACGAGCAGGACGCCCCTGCAAAGTGGTCTGCTACTGAAAATGTCTCATGGAAAGTCGCCTTGCCCGGGCCAGGAAACTCTTCCCCAATCGTAGCGAAGGGAAAGGTATTCGTGACACAGGCCACCGAAGACGGAAAACGACGTGCCCTGCTCTGCTTCGACCGCAGGACGGGAAAAAAACTCTGGGAACGAGCAACTTCATTTCCCGGAAAGGAACCCACCCACAAGACGAACCCCTATTGCGCAGCATCGCCCGCCACGGATGGCAAAGTGATCGTCGTCTCCCACGGATCGGCAGGCCTGGTCGCCTATGACTTCGAGGGAAAGGAAATCTGGCAGCGCAATGATCTCGGTCCGCAGCGCCACATTTGGGGCAATGCGTCCAGCCCCCTGCCCTACGGCAAGACATTCATCCAGCTCTGGGGTCCTGGCCCCGTGGTCTTCATACTTGCAGTCGATTCCTCCACAGGGGAAACCGTCTGGAAACATGACCTGCCTGAAGCTCGAGGCAAGGACGAGAAACACTGGTTCGGAAGCTGGAGCACGCCCGTCCTGCGAAACAACCATGGCCGCGACGAATTGCTGCTTGGCTTGCCTAAGAAGTTGGTTGCCTTCGACCCGCAGACGGGCAAAAAAATCTGGTGGTGCAACGGTCTCGGCGACCTCGTCTATAACAATGCCGCAATCACGGGCGACTACGTCATGGCCACATCGGGCTACGGCGGCCCCGCTCTCGGCGTTAAGGCCGGCAAGGATGCCTCGGGCGATATCACATCTCAGCGACTTTGGGTCACCACGGAGCGAAACCTGCAACGGATCGGCACGGGAGCAGTGGTCGGGGACCATTACTATATCCTGACCGAGCCGGGCATCCTCCAATGCATCGAGATCGCCACAGGAAAGATCATGAAGAAGGCTCGCGTGGGCAATGGCGGCAACTGGGGTTCAATCACACATGTGAGCGGGAAGCTCTACGTCACCAACCAAGGCGGCCAGACCCTTATCCTTTCGGCCAAACCCGATTTCGAAGTCCTGACCACGAATCCCGTAAACGAAATGACCCGTGGATCCCTCGCCTTTTCCGGTCAGCAGGCATTTTTGCGCACTTACAAACACCTGTGGTGCTTGGGGAAGTAGCCAGCCGTGCCCCGCAGCAAGGAAACGGCCCGGACACCCTATCCGTTTTCAGCATCGCCTGAGGTCCTCTCGTAGCGGTTCCTCCCCGTGAGCCTCCAGTCGATTTTGACACCCGGAAACACGACGAACCGGGAATGATCCCGCCGGTCTGCTCAACCTCTTCGCTGCGATCCCTTGCATCCTGATACCGTCACGTTATCAGAAACTCCCCTTGTCGTTCTTACACCTTGACCCTGCCCGCAACCCACAGCCAAACTCCCCCCAATGAGGAATCAAGACCGGATCTTAACCCCTCCCCCCCCCGGTCCCGCGGCACAGTCGTTTCCGCCATGGATTTCCAAAAGAAGAAACTGAGATGAGATTAGCAAAGAAGATTGTTGTCATGCTGACAGTTGTGCTGCTGCATTCTGCGGCATCTGTTTACACAGCCCACGGTGCACTTTCCGGAGCCGGCTCTATAACATATGAACCAGGAGAAGGACCGGGAGGCGGCAAGCATATAGTCTTCGTCTGCGGGGAGTGGGAATACCGGTGCGAGGAAAGCCTGCCTATGCTGGCGAAGATCCTGGCTGAACGGCACGGTTTCAAATGCACCGTTCTGTTCTCGATCAATCCCGAGGACGGCACGGTCGATCCGTCTGTCATGACAAACATTCCTGGCATGGAAGTGCTGAAGACCGCGGATATGATGATCGTTTTCGCCATGGATCTCAAACTTCCTGACCATCAAATGAAGCATTTCGCCGACTTCATTGAAGGGGACAAGCCCGTATTTGGTATCCGTTGCTCCCTGCTCTCATTCAATTACGGCAACGACAAGAATTCAAAATTCGCCGGCTATGATCACAGGAACAGGAGCGGTGGGTATCCGCAGGACCTTTTCGGGCTGGTGTGGTCCGGCCATTATGGACATCACGCCAAGGAAAGCACACGCGGTTTGCGTGCGGGACTCCAGGAGACGAGTCCGCTTCTTAGAGGCGTTTACGACGTGTGGGGACCGACCGACGTTTATCGGGTTCCGTCCCTGCCGGATGATGCGACAATTTACATGTATGGCCAGGTTCTTACGGGAATGAATCCGACCGACTCTCCTAATCTGAAGAAATGCGTCATGCCGATGGTGTGGACCAGGGAAATCAGGAGCGGGGACGGAAAGGTCAGAAAGGTCGTGATGAGTACGATCGGCGCCTCACAGGACATGGAGAGTGAAGACCTGAGAAGGCTCTATGTTAACTGCATTTACTGGGCAACGGAGAGGGCGGAAAAGATTCCCCAGAAAGCGGATGTCAATTATGTAGGAGGGGACTGGAAGGCGACGCAATTCGGTCGCGGAACATACAAAAAAGGCCTGAAGCCAACCGAGCACTCGATCAAGAATGAGAAGAAGAAATAGACCGGTTTCTTTCCTGCACCCTGAGAAAGGGATGTGGGGACGCGGGGAAAAGTGCCAACCCCACCGGGGACGTGTGGAGAAAGTGCCAGCAACACCGCTCCCGCTCATGCCCCCCCGCCCCCTCCAGTCTCCCGGTCCGTTCCGACTCCTTGAGCAAGGACCAATGCCCTTTCAATTGAAGGTGCTATTCGTTCCCATATTCATCATCGGTCTTCTTGGCAATTCTCTCATTGCAGGGGCTGCTCCGGACCGAACCAGACCGAACATCATCCTCATCATGGTTGACGATATGGGCTATTCCGATGTCGGGTGCTATGGTGGAGAGGTCCAAACCCCCAACCTCAATCGACTTGCCGAGAACGGGCTGCGTTTCACCCAGTTCTATAATACCGCCAAGTGCCACACCACCCGGGCCGAGTTGCTCACCGGCAACTACGCCTACTCGATCGGCGACAACAGCATGGAACATGGCGCCACTTTCGGTGAGGTCCTGCGAACCGTCGACTACCGCACCCTCATCTCCGGCAAATGGCACCAGAAGCCACTACCGACGACCCGTGGCTTCGACCGCTATTACGGGCTCGCAGACGGGTGCTGCAACTTTTTCAATCCCGGCCTCGAGGCCCGGGATGGCGAGGGCCCTCCAGGGCGAAAAGGCAAGACCCGCGTCAGGCGCTGGGCCATCGAGGACAAGGTGATCATGGGCTATACCAATCCCGACAAGGACTTCTACACCACCGATGCCTTCACCGATTACGCCATGGACCGCCTCGATGAATACAAAGACGAGGACAGGCCCTTCATTCTCTACCTGCCATACACCGCTCCGCACTATCCCCTGCACGCCTGGCCCAACGACATCGCCAAGTACCGTGGCAAATACAAGGTCGGCTGGGACGAAATTCGAAAGCAACGCTTTGCGCGCATGAACAAGATGGGAATCATAGGCCCCAACCACAAGCTTAGCCCTCGTGCCTCCAAGGCCTGGGAAGAATTATCCGATGAGCAAAAAGATGCCGAGGATCTCAAGATGGCCGTCTATGCGGCGATGATCGACCGGGTCGACCAGAACCTCGGTCGCCTCTTCAGCAAGGTCAAGGAACTGGGCAAGTGGGACAACACCCTCATCCTGTTTCTCACTGACAACGGGGCCTGCCCCGAGCAACCCAACACCACCCCCGGAATTCCACCCGGTCCCGTGGAAGGGTATCGCACGGTCTCAGTTGGTTGGGCCAATGCCAGCAACACCCCCTACCGGAGATTCAAGTCGACCGACTATGAGGGCGGCACCCGCACTCCGTTCATTGCCCACTGGCCGGGAGTGATCAAGCCGGGAATGACCGGCCAGGTCGGGCACATCATTGACATCTCCGCCACCTTTCGCGATATCACGGGAGCGAAATATCCCAAACAGATCAACGGCAAGAAGACCAAGCCGCCGCTTGGCAAATCCCTCCTGCCCATCTTCAAGGGTAAACAACGGGAACCTCACGGGGAAATCTACTGGCACTTCAACAAGGCCAACGCCCTCCGGCAAGGGGACTTGAAAGTGGTTCGGTCCGGGAAGGCCTGGGAACTCTACGATCTCAAGGCCGACCCGACCGAGATGAACAACCTGGCCAAGGAAAAACCGGAGAAAACAGCCGAGCTCGCCAAAATGTGGGAAGCCTGGAGACGGGACTACAAAACCAAGCCGAAGTGAAAAACAGATCCTCTCTCACTCCAGTCTGTCGCCCCGTTCCGGTGTCTTGACGATAAAGGGAATTCCCTTCAGTAACCCCCAACTATTCCCCATCTTCGCGTCGCCAACACCTCCGGAGACATCGGAGGCAGTGAGAGGATCCCTGGTTTCTTACATTGTTCGCTGATTCCAAAAGATTTTTCTTTCCGAGCAGCGACGGCTCCTGACCCGGACTCGTCGCCCAAAGGGCTTCCTCGATCAGCAGGAACCAGCCGCATCCCGCTGATCCACGGCTTCGGCAACAAGGCACGGAGCCGCACCGAGGCGGTAATGAAACTGCACGGTGCGCCCGGCGGAGAGGTTGTCGATATCCGTGATCTCGCGAATGCCCGTGAGACTGCAATCGTGGGTCCGCAGGGCGTGCTCGCCATGAGTTGTGATAGCGGTGAAGAGAAAAGGTCGGTAACTCGGTTCGGGAGGAGGCGGCAAGCGGATTACGGCGGCAGGCAGCCGGTCGTCCGAAAGGGACGCCCAGGAACGGATCGTCTCAGCGTTCAATTCGAAGACAGGACCCACGGGAATCCGATCCGGGGTCCACTTCGCCGACGGGTCCTCGCTCTCGGGGACGATGAGATCGGGTTCCTTCGAGGTGTCGACGAGAAAGGCGTCCACCCGCACAGATTCGGGGACAATGACGGCATCAGGTGCCTGACCGAGAAGATGGCGCATGATGGCGACCTGGGGTTCCCGCTCCAGAGCCGTGCTCATGGTTTCGCAAAGGAGGATATCCGGGATCGCATCGGTGGGGATGGCGTAATCGCAGGCGTCCGCAAGCACGTATGACTTCACGCTACGATCGAGGCCGAGTCGGGAGACGACCGATTTTGCGGACGCGATCGACACCGCGTGCATGTCGAGAACCGTGAAGCGGACTTTCTCGGGTGGAAAGAGCGCCATGAGGGGCACGGCGAGCGTTGCATAGGGACCCGAACCGGCATAGAGAACGTGAACGGTTTCCGGTGATTTCAACTCGACGGCTTCCACGATCGCGTCGTGCAACCCACGAAGAAAGATGGCAGTACGCTGGAATTCACCGGCGCACATCGCAGCCTGCGTCGGCGAGATGGCCAACCCCTCGCTGCTGGCAGTCTCTCCCTCGGTGACGTCCAACTGTCGATCGGCTTGAAAATCGGCAGCGTTCTCAAGGATACCGACGAGTTCATCGACGATGCCCGCGAGGATACCCCTAGACCCATCGTAGGTCAGCGCTTCGCGGGTGAGGCGCTTGAACTCCTCGATGATGGCGGCGTCTTCAGTCATGAACGGCAGTTCTTTTCCAGGATCACGGAGCGCAGCTTAATTGCCAGGGGGTTCCTTTTCTAGGCCGGAATTTCTGGAGGGGCCTGACTGGGGTGGGCGTTGTGGGTTCCGCGGAGGGCGGATGGCAAGACCTCCCTTGGGTTCGCGCCTGCCGAGCAGGCCGCCTTCTTCCGCTTCAGCGTGGAGGCCCCACTCCCTCTTTCTCCCGGATCCTGGCACAGGAATGCGGGGATGCGTGCTGCATCTGGCGCAGGAATCCGGTCCACCTTCCCCTGCCTCCCGACCTGTGTTAGGACTTCGGGCATCATGAAATCGCTCCCGCCCTTCTTGCCGCCTCTGCGCCATGGGCTTCTCCCTGCGCTTGCTGAACTCGTCCCGCTCCAGAAACTGGACGGAGACACGCTTTAAGATCTGAAGATAACGAAAGATCAATGAAAGCCATATACATTCTCCTGCTTGCAAACCTCACGGCCACTTCGCTCTCTGCCCAGGACGTCGCGCCTACCTACAAACATGTCTCATACGGCTCCCACAAGGAGATGAAGCTCAACTTCTGGAAAGCCAAGGCGACGGAGCCCATTCCCCTGCTCGTCCACATCCATGGAGGCGGCTGGCTGGGCGGCAAGAAAAATGAGGCCATCCCGCCGGACACTCTCAAGCAGGGGCACAGTTACTGTTCCATTGATTACCGGCTTGCAGGCACGCAACTCCTCCCTGCAGCCGTTCATGATGCCGCCCGGGCCATTCAGTTTCTTCGCACCAAGGCGAAGGAATGGAACATTGATCCATCCCGCATCGCGGTGACCGGGGGCTCCGCCGGGGCAGCCTCCAGTCTCTGGCTCGCCTACCACGACGATTTGGCAGATCCCAGGAATGAGGACTTTGTCCTTCGCCAATCTTCACGGGTCTGTGGTGCTATTGCGATGGGCGGGCAAACCACGCTTGATCCGTTTCTCCTGGAAAAGGAGATCGGCTTGGCCGCCATCAAGCATCCCATGATTTGGAAGACGGTAGGAGCCACGAGCCATGAACACCTGAAGAAGCATTGGGACAGGTACAAGACCCTCTCAATTGAGTGTTCGCCCATCACGCATGTCACCAAGGATGATCCGCCTGTCTGGATACGGTATGGCAATCCGGCGCCAGTCCCGGTAATCAAGGGTGATGGCATTCATCACGCCGGCTTCGGACGCCTGCTCAAGAAAAAGTGCGAAGAGGTCGGCATCAAATGCCACCTGCAGGTCGCCGGTCACGAGCAACCAGGAATCAACAATAGCGAGTTCCTTAAACGAATCTTTACAGAGCAGGGAGGCTCCCCATGACGTCTATTCCCTTCCAGACATGCCGTGCTTCACTAGCCGCCAGCTTCCTCATCTCAACGATCACGGTTGCCAGAGATGCCAATTGGCCCCGCCACGAAATCTTCTCCGGGGCTCACGTCAACTCCGCAACTGCCGCCGATTATGACAACGACGGTGACCAGGAGATCATCTTCTCCGGCGACGGCCAGATTCTCATGTGCCTTGGCCCGGATTACAGGACAAGACAGGTGCTGGCGATAGTCGACCCCAAGCTCAAAGCCTGTTGCATTCACAGCGTCCTGCACGACGTTGATGGCGACGGCGATCTCGACTTTGTCGGCTCTTACGTTCGTGGTCTCTTCTGGCTCGAGTGCCCGGGCAAGAATGCCACGACGACGAACTGGAAGACGCATCAGATCACCGATGCTATTCATGGCGTCCATTGCATACGGTCCTTCGATATTGACCGTGACGGAAAACTGGACCTCATTGCCAACGATTTCACCGACGACAAGGGGCCCTATTCAGGGTCCATTTGCTGGCTCAAGCCATCTCTGGCAAAGGTTGCCCCTATCAATTGGACTATCATCCCTATTGCAAAAGGCACTGCACCGGGTGGCAGCCACTACTTTGATTTTGGCGACGTTAACGGCGATGGTCGGCCCGATTTCGCTCTTGGCGCAAAAGGAAAACCCTTTGCCAACGGCAATTATTTCGCCGTCTTTTACGCCCCGGAAGATCCCGCGCAACCCTGGCGACGAGAGTTTCTGCCTGAAGCCGGCAACCAAATCGGAGCAACGCACGCGGCCCCGATCGATGTCAACGGCGACGGCAGGACCGACGTTCTCGCCACTCGCGGCCACGGCGTCGGCGTGATTTGGTTCGAAGCCCCACATTGGACCCAACACGTCATCGACAACGACATTGTCTTCCCTCATTCCACGGATTTTGGCGACATTGACGGTGACGGTGATATCGACCTCTCTACTGTCGGCTATGGTTCAAAACTCGCCGCATGGTATGAAAACGATGGCACCGGCATTTTTACTCGCCACGTTCTCAGTCGCAATCAAATGGCCTACGACACCATGATTACGGATCTCGATGGCGATGGCGACAAAGACATTCTCGTCGCCGGCCAAAAAAGCGAAAATGTTGTCTGGTTCGAAAACCCCGGAAGGCAAAAGGCGACCCCGCCTTCTTCCGGTCCCGGGGTTGAGTAGTCCCTGCCCGTCCAGTAGTTTTTCTGCACCATGACACAGGAATCCGGGGCAGAGTGAGGGACCTTGCTCCTCAACCTCTTCGCTTTTGCTGTTCCGCCACCTTACGGAAACCCTTTTACCGTCTTCGACCGGTATCAGCTTCCCTCATCGTTTCACCCGCTCGCCATGTTGTTCCAACCCGCTGGCTTGGCAGACGCGGCCTGCTCCTTCTTCTTGTCCCCTCCTCCATCGCCGGCCTTGGTGTCCTTCTTGTCGCCACGGGAAGTGAGCACAAATGCCCCAAAGATCATCGTCGACACAAAGATGCAAAACGTTTTCATAAGGGGTCCCGCCTGCTGCGGAGTCTAACCGTCGTCAATGAGCGATCCCACGAAACCAACCAGATCTCCAGTTGGCCGCCCCGTTCCGTCGCCTTGAACAAAAGTTGGTTTTCTGTCAAATTCATCGACGGCATGAGCGCAAATGATTTTTCCCCACCCAAGAACGTCCTCATCATGCCGGGGCTCCGGCAAGGCGTGCTTCCCGGAGGCAATGGAGAAAATCCGCATGGGAGGCGACCCCGACCAATCGCTCATGGTCGAATGCCCCGCCTGGGCCGACATCGACCGCGCCACAACGGAGGACAGGATTGTCGTCTCCCCTCATTGCTGAGCGGCATCCTCGCACTCCTTCTGCTTCTCGGTTTCCTGCCCACGTCCGCCTCCGCCGAATTCCGCGCGGGGGCCGCAGCGATTGATGTCAGCCCGATCAAGTTTCCGGTCATCGTAAACGGTGGATTCCTCAACAACACCGCCGACTCCGTGAAGACCCCCTTGCATGCCCGCGCCCTCGTGCTCGACGACGGGCATCTCCGTATCGCCATTGCCGTGGTCGACACTTGCATGATGCCCCGCGAGTTGATCGATGCCGCCAAACGGAATGCCGCCAAGCGCACCGGCATCCCGACCACCCGCATGATGGTTTCGGCCACCCACACCCACAGCGCCCCGTCGTGCATGGGGGCGCTCGGTACCGATGCCGATTCCGACTATGTTCCCTACCTCACGGAGAGGCTCGCGGATGCCATCGTCGCCGCCGATGCCAGACTGGAACCAGCACGGGGCGGCTGGGCGGTGACCGATGCTTCGGAGTTCACCGCCGTCCGACGCTGGATCCGTCGCCCCGACCGTATCGATACCGACCCTTTTGGCAACAAGACGGTCCGCGCCAACATGCACGCCGCCCAAAACTGGGATAACGTCACCGGCCCCTCCGGTCCGGAAGATCCCGCCCTGTCCATGATCGCGATCCAGTCCCGTGACGGTCGCCCGCTCGCGATCCTCGCAAACTTCTCGATGCACTACTTTTCCGCCGCTCCTGTCAGCGCCGACTACTTCGGGCTGTTCTGCAAGGGTTTGAAATCACGGGTGCAAAAACCGGGCGATCATCCCCCTTTCGTCGGTCTGCTCAGCCACGGCTGCAGCGGAGACATCTGGCGGCGCGACTACGCCAAGTCGCCGGCAGAGCGCGGGGATGACACGTCCATCGAGCACTACACCGCAGGACTCCTGAATCTCGCCATCACCGCCTACGACGGTATTGAGTACCGCGACGACCTCGACCTCGCCATGGCTGAAACCCGTCTGCCTCTGCGGTTCCGCGTGCCCGATGCCGAACGCCTCGATTGGGCCCGGCGCCTCATGTCGGAAATGGACGGCAGGCTTCCCGCCAACCGGACCGAGGTCTACGCCCGGGAGCAGATCATTCTCCACGAACGCCAATCAACCAAGGTCGTCGTCCAGGCGATCCGCATCGGCGACATCGGTGTCGCAACCACCCCGACCGAAACCTATGCCCTCACCGGGCTGAAACTCAAGCTCCAGAGTCCGCTCGAGAAGACGATGGTGCTTGACCTGGCAAACGGCGGCGACGGATACATCCCACCTCCCGAGCAACACGTCCTCGGCGGATACAACACCTGGCCGGCTCGCTCCGCCGGGCTCGAAATCAGCGCCGAGCCAAAGATTTGTGAAACCGCCCTGCAACTCCTCGAAAGGACCAGTGGCAAACCCCGCCGCGTGTTTCAACAGAGCCGGGGAACGGAAGCTCGCAGGATATTGGCCACCAATCCCGCGGCATACTGGCGGCTCGACGACTTCGCCGGTCCCGCTGCCCGCGACTCTTCACCCGGCGGACACGACGGCATCTACGAACCCGGCGTGGTTTTCTTCCTCCCCGGTCCGCGCTCGGAGTTGTTCTGCACCGATGGCGAGCAGAACCGTGCCGCGCACTTTGCCGGCGGCCGCCTCCGGTCCCGCATCCCCGGTCTCGGCGACCGATACTCGGTCTCCCTCTGGTTCTGGAACGGCATGCCGGTCGACGTCCGCCCCATCACCGGATGGATGTTCTCCCGCGGTCACGACCATGGTCCCGACATCAACGGCGACCACCTCGGCCTCAGCGGCACCGGAGGGGATCCCGGCCGCCTTGTGTTCCTCCACGGCGACGATGGCACCAAACCCCTCGCCGGTCGCACTCCCATCGCGCGCTGGACCTGGAACCACGCCCGCCTCGTCCGCGACGGATCCTCAGTCCGTGTCTATCTCAATGGCGCCACCCAACCGGAAATCGACACCAAGGTTCCCGCCGACACCGCGCCGCCGTCCGACCAGTTCTTCTTCGGCGGCAGAAACGACAATGACTCCAACTGGGAAGGTCGCCTCGACGAGATCGCGGTAACCCCCCTCCCCCGCCCTCCGTCCAACCCATGACCATCACCGCTTCATCCGAAGGGACAGCTTTGGGCCTGAGCGACACGGCAACCATGAGACTTTGGTGAAACCGCCGTTCCTCTCCACCCTGCTCCTCGAAGCATCCTGCCTCCTGGCCTCAACCACTTGGCCCCACTCCCGGCAGCCTGCCGCCCGTTCCGGCGCCTCGACTAAAAAACAATTTCCTCTCATCAAGTGCCAAGGGCATTTTTCTGCAACCTTTCCAAATCCTGGCGGTTTTTAAGATCACCTGTCATGACAAAACGAACCCTGATTCTACTCGTTGCGCTGATCGGCGCGATTGCCTGGTCAGGCGTGGCCCTGGCGGCCAAGCGCCCGAACGTGTTGTTCATCTTCACCGACGACCAACGACCGGACGCCTTCAGTGGACTGGGCAACCCGAACATCCGGACGCCGAACATGGATCGCATTATCAACAGTGGCTTCGTGTTCAACCAGGCCTACATCCAGGGCTCGATGACCTTTGCCACCTGTCTGCCGAGTCGGGCGATGATCATGAGTGGCAAGCCGCTGTTCCGTGCCCCGCTCCAACTCGACTCCGGGGTGCTGATGCCGCAGGTGTTCCAGAATGCCGGCTACCGGACGTTCGCCACCGGCAAGTGGCACAACGGCGAATCGTCATTTAAAAAATGTTTTGATGAGGCCGAAGCAGTTTTCTTTGGCGGCGCGGCCCGGACACACACCAATGTGCCGGTCAATCGCAAGGTCGATGACCTGACGGTGCCGTACGACGCCGGCGAAACCTTTTCCACCGACCTGTTTGCCAATGCGGCGATTGAATTCATCGAAAGTCAGTCAGAAAAGGAGCAGCCATTTTTCTGTTACATTCCGTTCACCGCACCGCACTCGCCGGTGACGCCTCCTGGGAAATGGGCGACAATGTATGACCCAAGAGAAATCACGCTCCCGCCGAACCACTCCGCACTCCGACCGGAGTTGGCTGACCCGCGCCAGGGCAGTGGTCGCCGCGGCGGAGGGAATCGCGGGCGACCCGGCGGAGCCATTTCGCCGGTTGCTCGTGCCCAGCAACAGTACGCCACCTACTACGGCCTGATTTCGCACCTCGACCACCACATCGGCCGCGTCCTTGACACCCTGAAGAACACCGGCCAGGCGGACAACACGATCGTCCTGTTCGCCACTGATCACGGCATGGCGATGAACAGCCACGGGCAGTCCGGCAAACACAACGCCTACGAACACACCTCGCGCGTGCAGATTTTCGCGAGCGGCACCGGCATCCCGAAAGGCTCGTCGGACGCACTCGTTTACCTGTATGACATTTACCCGACACTCTGCAGCCTGACCGGGCTGTCAATCCCCGATGGGGTTGAGGGCAAGAGCCTGGCCCAGATCATTCGCGGCAAACAGGCCAAGGTGCGCGATCACCTCTTTACCGCATACATGGATGACCAGCGCACTATCCGTGATGACCGGTGGAAACTGTTTTACCGGCCGAAGGAGGATCGTGCTGCGTTGTACGACTTGAAAAGCGATCCGCATGAGCTGAACGATCTTGCTGCCAGGCCGGAAAGCAAGGATCGCATTGCGAAGTTGAAAATCGAATTGACCAAGGCGCAGCAATTATACGGTGACACGCCTGAAGCAACCGCGCGTCTCATGCGCAGTCGCGGCGGTCGTCCCGGTGGCGCTGGTGGTCGTCGGCCGGCTGGTTCCGGCGAAATTGCCCGACCTGCCGTTGATGCATCCGCCCTGGCCAGGCGCGTCGCGGAGAAATTTCTCACTCACGCCAAGTCCGAATCTGGCTTGGCCAGGAGCAACTTCGAATCGGCTTGGGTGGAGTTGCACGCCGAGTGGCGCGGCAAGGAACCAGCCACCAGTCGAGGTCACCTTAATCAAGGCTTCACCAAACTGCTCGGCGAACAACCCGTCGGGCGACGGAGGCAACCCGGTGGCCAAGCGGATCCAGGAGGCCAACGACGCCCAACTGATCGTCCCGGCGGATCTATCAGCACAAGCTTTATCATTGCCCGGGCCTTCAGCTACGCAACCGACTCCGATGGCGATCGGAAAATTACCGCTGCGGAGGTTCAGTCCGCCGCCAGGAAATGGTCCGCCGACGGCGACAAGGATGCCGATGGCAACCTGAGCCAGGCCGAGATTTCCTCGGTCATCGAGGGATTCATAAAGGCCATGCCCGCCCCCCGAATCCGCCGACGGTAAACTTCGAGGAGTCATCCCTGCAATCGACTGGCCGGACTCCGCTCACTCCAGCCTGCCGGTCCCCTCCTTGTCGAAAAACCAATTTCCTTTCGATAACTATCCGGAAGGGTTCAGGAAGATGACGTCATCCCCAAATTCCTGAAGATGAACTGATGCAATAATTCCCCTCTTGACGAAAGCTAAAAACAGTTTCCCTTGTCCGGTTAGGAACCCGCTTTATCGACGGGACATTCGCCATGAAAAAATACGCAGCATCATTCCGCAACTTCGCCCCTGCTGTCCTCTTCACCGCCATTGGTGGCGGACTTCTTCTCAATTCCGCTGGAGCGGAAACCGTTTTCAGTCAGGACTTTGAAAACGGGCTCGGCTCGAATGAGTCGGTGGGCGGATCCTTCAGCATCAACGACAGCCTGGCCTCCCTCAACAACGGGACTCTCGTGATGGGGCACTCCGTTCCCTACGGCGCTCTCGCTTCGGCGGCAACTCCCCTGCCATCCTACTCCTACTACGAACTGACGCTGGACCTGCGCGCGTTCACCGATGTTGAAATGCGGTTCGACTTCAGTGGGGCGATCGAAAAGGACTTCGACGGATTCAATCTAGTCGCGACGACCGAATCCCAGGTGTCGCCACCGGCGGGACTCCTCACGCCGGCGGTCGGGTCCGCCTTCCAGTATGACGCGGATGCCCTTGTCCAGCATGTAGCCTCGTCTCCGGAACTCGGAGCGATCGCCTGGTCCTCACCGGCAGATCCGTCCGTCGTGGTGACGAACCTCGCCGCCGTCTTTGATCTCTCTGTCTTCAACGAGGAGAAGGTCATCATCCGCTTCCAATTCGGCACCGATGCCTTCGAAGGCGGGGAAGGCGCGAACTTCGATAACATCGTGGTGGAAGGAACCGCTCTACCGGACAGCGACGGCGATGGCATGCCGGATTCCTACGAGGACCGGAACGGCCTCGACCCGGTCACTGACGATGCCATGGCAGACCTGGACATGGACGGCGTTGACAATCTGGAGGAATATAACAACTGCACCGACCCCAATGATCCCGACAGCGATGATGACGGACTGGATGACGGTGGCGAGATCACCGCCGGAGCCGACCCGCTGAATCCGGACAGCGACGGCGACGGCCTGCTCGACGGAGCGGAGACCGACACCGGCATTTTTGTCGATGCCAACAACACCGGCACCAGTCCCCTCGAGATCGACAGTGATGGCGATGGCGCCAACGACTGGTTCGAGGTCAGCAAGAACACCGATCCGAACGATGCCGGCAGCACTCCGTCCTTCCCGATCGTGCAGCCCTCCTTCGTTCCCATCAATGAACTGGCTCCCGGTTCCTACGGACCGGACTTCACCCAGAGCGGGGTGGACTATCAGGAGAATCACTACGGCGGCGGCATCATCTTCAACAACAATGCCCTGAACAACTACAACGTGCACACCTCGGGAGTTCCGGCCCCCACTGCTTCCCTCGATGCCATCGAGCCCCTGACCGCCCATGGCAATGGTGGGGGAACCATCTCAGTCCACAACCGCCCCTGGCTCGACGCTGGCGGGGACAACTTCACGGTGCGCTACAACGGCTACCTCGACATGTCGGCCTTCAATCCGGGGACCTACAAGATCCACCTCGGAGCCGATGACACCAACTACTTCATCATGAACACTGCGGACGGTGATGTCATCTCACAGCACAACTGCTGCCCGGCGAACCAGGAGCATCCCTTCACCATCAACATCCCCGGCATCTTCCCCTTCGACAATGTCTTCGGGGAGCAGGCCGGCGGCGACTGGACCGAAGTCGGCATCAGTGGCCCCGGCATCGCCGGGATCGTGGCCCTCGGTGACACCGCCAACGGCAGCCCCCCGGTCTATCCCATCGGAGCGGAGGCGACGGACAGTGACGGCGACGGCCTCCCGGACGTCTGGGAAACCTCCTGGGCCGCCATCAACGACCTGACCCAGTTGTCCGACACAGGAGACTTTGACGGCGACGGACTCACCGACCTTGAGGAATTCACTGCAGGCACCAATCCCACCAATGCCGACACCGACGGTGACGGGATTGCTGACGGGGCCGAAACCAACACCGGCACCTTTGTCAACGCCAGTGACACCGGAACCAATCCGGGCAACCCGGACAGTGACAGTGATGGCCTGGAGGACGGGGCCGAGGTGGACACTCACCAGACAGACCCCACTGATGCCGACTCTGATGACGACGGAACCCACGATGGCGACGAGATTCTGGCAGGGACCAATCCCAATGATCCGAATTCCAATCCGCCGCTGGCGCTGCCCATCGGTTACTGGTCTTTCGATGACCAGGGTGCCGGTGGCACGACTGCGGATTTGTCCAACGGCGGCAACGACGGGACCCTCAATGGTGGTCCCGAGGTGGTCGAGGGTCCTTGTGGGCCCGGTGATTTCGCCCTTAAGTTCGACGGGATCGATGACTCGGTGACTACTGAGGTGTCGCTTTTCACGGGGGGAGCGGAGTTTACCATGTCGGGCTGGGTCAAGTTCGAGACGGCCCAGACCGGAAACCGGGTCGGCTTGTTCGGGCAGAACGATGCGGTGGAGTTCGGCCTCATCAATCCGGCTCAGCTGCAGCACTGGACC
>Ga0066833_10000136_pt1 | contig 26317 bp, 22 predicted proteins | sample ETNtaG_13_FD_66728 | JGI IMG/M metagenome (GOLD analysis project Ga0066833, IMG submission 66728) | Marine microbial and viral communities from oxygen minimum zone, Eastern Pacific Ocean - ETNP201306PF47B | ecosystem: Environmental > Aquatic > Marine > Oceanic | place: Pacific Ocean: Eastern...
GAGTGATGGTCACAAGGGGAGCTCTGTCTTTGCTGTGCCTGTTCGCGGTGATGAATGTGGTGACCTTTTATCGCCTCAAGTCAGATGGCTCACTTTACAGTGCGCCGTGGCTGCCGTTTTCTGCGCTTGTGGCGGGCGCATTGCTTCTATTGCTATATGGGATGTCTCGGCCGCAGCCGGCACGATTTGGCTGGCAGCATTCTTCGTTGGTCGCAGTGACGGCTCTGTGTGCCACGGTCATTCTGCCTTTCACTCAGATGTTTCTTTTCGGCAAAACCGATTACCGGCGTTCTGCCGATGCTGCGCTGGTGTTCGGGGCGCGCACTTATGCGGATGGTCGCGCTTCGCTGGCATTGTCTGACCGCGTTCAGACGGGTATCGATCTTTACCAGCAGGGATTCGTGAAATTCCTGATTGTCTCTGGCGGCCCGGGTGACGGTGAGTTTCATGAAACAGACACGATGCGCCGACTCGCGCTGGAGGCCGGTGTGCCTGACGAAGCCATCCTCATCGACCGTGATGGGCTCAATACGAAGGCGAGCGTTCGGAATGCGTCGGAGATGATGAAATCCCAAGGCATGCACTCACTGCTGGCCGTGAGCCATTTCTATCACCTGCCGCGCATCAAGCTCTCTTCTGCACGCGAATGCGAAGCGCCAGTCTATACTGTGCCCGCCCGGGAAAGCCGTACGCTCATCGCGCTGCCTTACTATCTTGCCCGCGAGGTCGCCGCTATCTGGGCTTATTACCTGATGGTCAAGTAAGCCCTCTGCCATCAGCCATCAACCATTAACCATTGACCATCAACCATTCTTCCCACCATGTCCATCCCTGCTCCCGACGAGACCCAGGAATTGCTGAAGAAGGCTGAGAGCGGGAATTCGCAGGCGGTGAACGATCTCTTTGAACGGCATCGGGGCGCCGTCCGGCGAATGGTTCACAATCGGCTCGACAAGGCAATCGCGCAGCGTGTGGACGCCAGCGATATCGTCCAGGATGTGCTCATCGAAGCGAATCAGCGGATGAGCGATTACTTAAAAAATCCCTCTCTGCCGTTCCACGTCTGGCTGCGCTGTCTCGCACGGGATCATCTCATCACTGCGCAGAGACGTCATCGTGGTGCGCAGAAACGTAGCGTGGACAGGGAGCGTGCGATGAATCAGCCCGCGTACGGAGATCGCTCTTCTGCCGACCTCGCCGGTATGCTGGCCGCGGAAGGGCTGACCCCGGCGGCAGATGCCATCCGGCGCGAACTGCAGCGCCGATTCGAAGAATCACTGGTGCAGTTGAACGAAGTCGATCGCGAGATCATCGTCATGCGCCATGTAGAGCAGCTCTCGAATCAGGAGGTGGCTCACGCTCTGGAATTGAGCGAGCCAGCGGCCGGCATGCGATACCTGCGCGCCCTCCGCCGCTTGAAGGATATACTCGGGACGTCGCCGGAAGAGTCTGGTCTCTTTTAGTAACCTTCATCGGCCTCAGGCCCATCATGCCACTTAATAAAAGAAACCTTGCGCCGAAGATTGGAGAATTGGCGATGAATTTTGCGGGCGTTTCCGCTCGCGAGATGCGCGAGTGCCTGCAACTGCAGGCAGCACTCAAACGCACGGGGCGGCACAAGATGCTCGGCGAATTACTCGTCGAGAGGGGCTACCTGGAACAGGAAAAGGTGGACGAGTTGCTCGAAGAGCAGCGAAGGCTTGGCATCTTTGATGTTCCGGATATTCCTGACTACACGCTCAAACATCGCATCGGTACCGGTGGAATGGCGCAGGTCTTTCTGGCGCGCCAGATAAAGGTAAACCGTGATGTTGCACTGAAGATCGTCGCGTGGGAAGACCCGGATGGCAAAGACATCGCACGTTTCCTAAGAGAGGCCAAAGCCGCAGCCAGGCTGAACCACCCCAATTTTGTTCAGGCAATCGATTTCGGGCAGGTAAATGAGACCTATTTCTTTGCGATGGAATACATCTCCGGCCCCAACCTTCAGGAGGTCCTCAATCTCTATCGTCGCCTTTCGGAATTGATGTCACTCAACATCGCCAGTCAGCTCGTGACCGGGCTCTGCGAACTCGAGGAGAAGGGCCTGATACATCGAGATCTCAAACCGACGAACATCCTTCTCGACGGCGATACGGCAAAGATCTGCGATCTCGGCCTGGCGCGGCCGGTTGTCAAGGAGCAGAGCGAAGAAGATTTCATGGTCACCGAGCAGGGCGCCATTCTGGGCACGCCCGATTACCTCGCGCCCGAGCAGGCGCGGGGCCAAAAGGATATCGACATCCGGGCCGACCTGTATGCGCTCGGCGGCATGCTCTATCGCATGGTGACCGGCAAGCTTCCTTTCCGCGCGGACACGACGACTTCGCTGATCTACAGAAAGATGTACGAACCCGTAATGCCACCAAAGGTGCACACGCCGGAGCTTTCAGAGGGCACCGCCCTTCTGATCGAGAAGCTGATGGAGCGTAAACGTAAAGACCGCTTTCAAACCGCAAAGGAGGTGTTGTCTGAAATCAGGGAATGCCTGAGCCAGCAGACGTCCGGCACGACGACCCACCTGGAGATCATTGGCCAGGAGCCGGAAACGGTGATCGATAATCCCGACACTCGGACCCGCGCCCCTCACGAACTGCGTCCGGCGCTGCTCTTCATAAGCGGCTCGGCAGCAGGCAGGCATTTTCCGTTGGCCAAGGACGAGACCATCGTCGGCCGCCAATCGAGCTGCGATCTGTGCATCCGAGAGCCCTGGTTTTCGCGCAAGCATTTTGCCATCCGCCGCCAGGAAGATTCATGGCAGATTTCCGAACTGGGCAGCCGGAACGGCATCAAAGTAAACGGGCTGACAGTCGAAAACACGCTCATCCACTACGGCGATGAAATAGCGGTGAAGGACACAAAGATGATGTTCGTGCTGGAGGTGGATTCTACGGGTGAGACGAGGACGGTTTAGGCTTAGTTGGGAAGTGAATTGTGAATTGTGAATGGTGAATTGTGAATGGTGAATGGTGAAGAGTGAAGAGTGAAGAGTGAAGAGCGAAGAGTGAAGAGTGAAGATTGAAGAGTGAAGAGTGAAGAGTGAAGAGTGAAGAGTGAAGAGTGAATGGTGAATGGTGAATGGTGAATGGTGAATGGTGAACTGTCTTTTCTATCGAGACCACCTCCATGACGTACCTCAGCACAGGTGACAGAATCTTCTTCAGAGAAAGCGGTTTTCTGGTCAAGCACGATATGCTGACTGACGAGCAGATTCGCAAGGCTCAATCTGTCATCTGGGACAACCTGGAGAATGAAACGGAAGTGGATCGTAACGACCCGGCAACCTGGCTGCGCGATGGGCCACGCACTCCCAGCGGTGGCAATCATCCCGATATTGTCGGCACGCTGATGGATTCGCCCGTCTTTTCGATGGTGGAAGAGCTTGTCGGAAAGGACAAGGTCAAGCCGCCCGGCTTCTGTGGGCCTGCTCTCAATTATCCGAGCGGAGTCAGCCATTGGATGCCACCGGAGGAAGGTCACCTGGACTATCTTCCGCCGGATGAAGAGAATATCGGATTCACCATCGGCGGCATGATCTATGTGGATGATGTATCGGAGCACGGTGGCGGCTTTGCGGTCTGGCCCGGATCGCACCTTTCGGCTTTGAGTCTCTTCCAGGAGCACGCCAACGACCTGGAGCAGTTAGAGGGCCTCGATGCCATGGACCTCGTACCAATGACAGAGCCACAAATTGTCTGGGGGCCGCCCGGCACCGCCTGCCTCTGGCACGGCAACCTTGTTCACAACATCAGTAAGAACTGCAGCGACCGAATCCGGCTGGCGTTGATCATTCGCATGCGCCACATGGAGTTTGACCGCATCAGGAACGACTTTACCGGCGACCCGTGGAAACACTGGGAGGGGATCAGGCAATTGTAATGCGGGCCCGCCCATCACAGATGATAAAAGGACAGATGTGGCCCAAGTTCCCCTTCTAACACTCTTGAAGGATTACCAGGTGGATTTCAGTCTTCTCATTCGGAGCGCATCCCTCGCCTTTAAAACCTGCGGTATAAAGGATGGCCGGCGGGCCTCCGATGGGCGCCAGACCGGAGGAGCGTTCCATGTTCGACAGCCAATGGGGGACGGTCGGATCGGGTTGGGTGATTGGCAGGCCGGTGAAGGTTTCGCCGCAATCGCTCGAAGCTAACAGCAGAACCTCCACGCAGGGATCGCCCCACTGGGCTTCAGGGTCATTCATGTCGAGACAAACGTAGAGCATTCCGTCGCGGCCGAAGGTGATGTTGCCTTCCTGTGGCGACCTGCGGCCCGGAAAGAACCTGTCGATGTGCGGGCCAAGCTCGATGACCTGCCAGTCGCCCGGCCCATTCAGCCGGCAAATCAAGTTCGTCCCGTGATCGCCGGTCACAAGGACATAAAGCCGGCCCTGCACGTCCCGGGCGATGCTCTGGCCGCCGCGAAAGATCTCGTCTTCGTTTTTCGCAAAGACTTCGCACGTATCTGTGATGGCCGGCAAGTCGACTTTCGTGCCGTCCGAATGAATCCACGTTTCTCCTTCGTCGTCCGATCTCAGGTATCCCTGGATGGGACTCTCAGGGGGATCGCCATGGTACATGTGAAAAGTGAGGTGCAGGGTCCCCGCCGGATCACACAGTATGTTTCCGCCGTAATGCACATAGCCTGTGGGCGAAGGCGTCTTGCAGACCGCGATTGGGTCCGACCAGTCGCTATCGCCTTTTCGTTTCTGGTAGACGAGTTTGCAGGATTCGCTTCGACCGGGCGGCAACCAGGCACGACCGACCAGATGCAGCGTATCGTCCGGCCCGACGGCCAGACTGGGATAAGTGGAATCCGGTGCGAAGGCCGGTTCGTCCGTCCATCCGGTAATGTCTGCCGGCCGAAGCGTTTTACGATACCGGAACGGCCTGTTGTGTGAACCGACGATCGCATGAAGGTGTCCATCGGAAGTCGCCACAATCGCCGGTCCGCAATGGTTGTCTTTCACTTCCGTCTGACCCAGGGCAAATGGATCGGAGAGAGCCCCGGTATTGAGATCGAGCGAACGAATCATGCAGATGCCCCCGGAATCCAGCCAGCCGGCGAAGAGCTGGTCTCCCAGCCGGACCAACTTGTTCGACATGGAGTAGGCCGTGCCTCGTGTGGAGCCGTTAGTAGAGAGGATGTGATCGGCTGCAACTCGGAGTGGAGATGGGGGCATGGGTTGCGTTCCTGGAAAGGGAGTAATGCTGCGAACTCTAGCAAAGCTTCGCCTCAAACCGTCGAGCAGCCCATCGTAGCGCTGCCCTCCAGGGCGGCGTCTTATGCGAGCCGAGGGCTCGCCCGCGAGACTCCGGCCTGGAGGCCAGAGCTACAGTGCTTCACCGAAATCTGTCTCATCTGTCCAGTTTTGGGCACTTGTAGACGACAAGAGGATTCAGAATTCAGCTCACCCACCGACCTCGCGAGCTCGGGCAAATCATCCAAGCTACAGGTGGCGGAAAACGGAGTTGGAGTAACGGCTTTAGCCGGGTTCTTTCCTCCGCTCAGACCCGGCTAAAGCCGTTACTCCAACTCCGTTTCCGGCCTCATTTACGACCTTGTATCGTAGGAGGAGGTGTCCCTTTATTCATACCTGTAACCAGCTCCGTGCACGGTGCGAATGATTTGTGGATTGCGGGGGTCGAGCTCGATACGTTTCCTCAGCTTTGCGATGTGCTGGTCGAGGGTACGGCTGTTGGGGAAGTAATCGGTGCCCCAGCAGTGATTGAAAATCGTGTTGCGGTCGAGGACCTTGCCGCGGTTGGCATGAAAGAACTCGAGAAGCTGCACGTCCCGCAGACTCAGGTCAAAGGTCTCGTCATTACGCCTGGCCCGGAGCTCTGCAGGCAACACATCCAGATCGCCGATGGTGAAGGACGGTGGCAGTTCCTCCTTCTTTCTGGCTGAAAGGCAACGGCGGCTGACAGCGCGGATTCGGGCGATGACTTCGCGCGTACCGAAAGGTTTTATGATGAAATCGTCGGCGCCGAGCTCGAGGCCGAGGACCTTATCGATCTCTTCGGACTTGGCGCTGATGAAGATGATCGGTATCGAAGTATTCGTGCGGCGGATTTCCCGGCAAACGTCATAGCCGCTGCGTCCGGGCATCATGATATCCAGGCAGACAAAATCCGGCTGTTCCCTGTGGAAGAGCTCGAGCGCGCTTTCGCCGTCTCCGGCGGACAGAGTTCGGTATCCCTCGGAGTCCAGAACTTCGCAGAGACCGGCCAGGGTGTTGGGATCGTCTTCAGCTATCAGCACTGTCATTTCTGTTCTTCCCTGGTGTGTGTAGTGTCAACTGAAAGCTGGCTCCCTGTAAGGTTCTAAGCAGGACAAGGTCTCCCCCATGAATCTGTGCGAGGTCCTTTGCGATGGACAGACCGATTCCCGTTCCGGCAACTCCATCGGACGTTCGATTGCTGAGGCGGTAAAAAGGCTGAAAGATCTTTTCCCGCTGCCTGAGTGGGATACCTGGGCCGCGGTCTGAAACGGTGATGGTTGTCCGATCCGCTTCCTGGTTGCTGGTCACCTCCATGAGCTTTCCTTCCGTTGCGTATTTTTCCACATTGCTGATGAGATTGCCGAGGATCTGCTGCAAGACGTCGGGATCAAATCGAACTTCAGCATCCGCGCCATAAGCAGTCGTCACCCTGATACCCTTTTCATCCAGCGAAGGGCAAAAGAGGTCGAGCATCGAACGGATGGATACATCCACGGAGCCAGGCGATTTCTGCACCCGCACTTTTTCCTTTTGCTTGCGGCCAAAGCTCAGGATGTTGCCGATCAGCCGGCTGAGCCGCTGGCTCTCTGAGAGGATCACCTCGATGTACCTTTCGCCTCTCGGATCGTCTTCGGGGAGCGAATCCTCCAGCAGCTCGGCATACAGGCGGATATTGGTCAGAGGCGTCTTCAATTCGTGGGACACCTGGTTGACGAAATTCACACGCTGTTCGGCCTCACGCATTTCGCGTGAATGTTCGCGCCAGAAATAGGTGGCCAGCCCGCCGAGAGCAATGCCAACAGCGACGAGGACGAACAACAGATTCAGGAAAGCGCCTCTTCCGATATCTTCACTGAAACCGGCGCCGGACGTATAGAAGCTCAAATTCCAGGCCTTCAACGGCGAATCCAGCCCAAGGCTGACCCTTGGGGCCTCTGACTTTTCGGGCTGGTAGCTGCCCCACTGGTAAAGAGTCCCCTTTGTGGAATCGGTAAGCGCAATCCGGCCGTCAGGCAGACTCGGTTCGAACAGGTCCGTATCGGGCAACGCTCCGATGATGTCCGCCAGAATCCGAGCCCTGTCCACCTCGAAACCAATGATCTGCTTTGCCGGGCTGCGCCACCAGAAAATCAGATGAAGCCCGCTGTCCCAATACCAGGAATACCAGCCATGATGGCTCGATCGATTAAAGAGCGAACCGTCTTCGGATTTTGTTGTTTCACCTGGCGGCCCTGACAGTTCCGCCAGGGCTCCTTTCTTCCAGACCTCTGATGTCCGCCGGAGGAACTCCTTTTCGGATGCGGTCAGCGGACCTTCCAGCGGAGGATGGATTCGGATTCCATCGTCTTGGGCAACGAAGATCTGGCGAACGAGCGGTCTGCTCCGCACCAGGTCGCGAAGTGCTGTTGTTTCTATTGGAACGGCCCTGAGGATCTTCAGGTGCTCCCGCTCCTTTTGCATGAGGTGATCTGAAATCACCGAGCGGGTCTCTCTCAGCTTGCCCAGAAGCAGTTGATGGAATCTGTGCTGGACAGCCTCCTTCTCAATCCGGGCCACACGGAACCCCAGCCAGGCCAGAAGGGCCAGTGGCGTCAGCACGATCACCAGAAGTATCAGCGCTAGCTTCAGTCGCACATCATGTCACCGATTCAGAACCTGGGACCTAGATAAATCCTATGCTGCCGATCTCGCATCATCTTTCTCCGGATTCTCCATTTTTCCGGCGAGAGGCTTTCTGCATCTTTGAGATTCGCTTTCATCATCTCGTCAAGGAACTTCGAATCAAATTCTTTTGATTTGCGAGAGAGGTAGGCAGCATTGCCAATGAGAAGTTGCCGGGCTTCGCGGACCTTTCCGGAATCCCTCAGTTCGGTGGCCTCCTCGTTTTTCAGGACTGCTGTCCGCGCAGCGACGGCCACGAGCACTCTGGAATTCGCCCTTGCTGCTATGAGTTTAATGGAATCGGAGAACGCGACTGTTGCTGTTTGCGAAAGTCTGGCCCTCGCCTCCGTCACGAGGTTGTTGTAGGTAACTTCAACTTTGGCGACCTCGAGCGCCGTTCCGCTGGCTTTGGCCGGGACTTCCAGTTCGAGCAGGATGTATTCCTCGTGCCCGCTGTACATCAGATTGAAATCAACGGTCACGGAGTTTCCCGCGAACTCGGCTTCCGGCCCCAGCGCCCGCAAAGGCCGGACACCTTCGGCACAGGTAACTTTCACCATCACCTCCTGGGCGACAATAGACAGGATGGCATCGAACTCCATCTTGAAAATCCGGGCAAGATCTTGAGGAGTTTCGATAAAGGCATGATCGCCATCACTTTTGCCGGCCAGTTGGGTCATCAAGTCCTCGTTGTAATCGGCGCCGAGGCCAAGTGTCGTCACCGAAATGCCCTCTTTGGCTAACGACGCTCCAAGTGAGCCCAGATCCGAGGGGGAACTGGGCCCCTCATTCGCCAGCCCGTCCGAAAGCAGGACGATGCGGTTGATGTGGTTCTTGTCCAGGAATTTGCGCACCTCCGCTGCCCCCTTGCTCACACCGGCAAAGAGGGCAGTCTGGCCACCCGGCGCGAGCCGATTGATCCCATCGATGACCGCACTTCGATCAGATATTTTCGTCGCCGGCACAAGGACGCTGACGGTGGAATCGTAGGCAACGACGGAAACGATGTCATTGGGGTCGAGCATGTCGATGGCCAGGCGCGCGGCCTCTTTACATTTCTCGATCTTTGAGCCTGTCATCGATCCGGACTTGTCAATCACCATCGCAATGTTTGCCGGCGTCCGATCCTTTTTGCGCTCGACTTCGAAACCGGTGAGTGTGATCTTGAGATATGTCTTCTGTTTGCCATCCGCCTTGAGCACGGGATGGCTCATCTCGACATCGAATTTCACTTGTTCCGCAGCACCCTCCCGAATGCTCGGAGCCACGCAGGCGGCCAGAACCAGAATCTTTGCATAGTGTAAAATGAGAGCAGGTTTCATAGCGTCCTCCTTTGGGTGCATCAGTCAATCAGGGAACTCAATCATCCAGCGCGGGCGGCTCCGCCGAATGGTCCAGTGAATGCGCAGAGATCTTAGACTCTCGAAAAATGCGATGGTGAGATCCGTGTAAATCCTTTGTAAAAAGTTCGTGAACGGAGCGCAGAAAGACGTTGACCGCGCGACTGGTCTCCACTGGAATCAGGTTGCCTGGTAATTCCTGATTGCTTGACGGCCCTGAGCACGCATGCAAATTAGCTCCGTCTGTAAATCCACTGCGGGACACACTTCATGATTCACGTGAGAAATATCTTCGCCGTACTGATCTTTTCTACGCTCCTCTATGGCGAACCAGGCAGGCCGAACGTCATTATCATTTACACAGACGACCAGGGCTCCATCGATGCCAATTGCTATGGCTCGAAAGATCTGTTCACGCCGAATATCGACAGGCTTGCTTCGAGCGGGGTCCGGTTTACTCAGATGTATTCGCCGTCCGCTATCTGCTCGGCTTCGCGGGCGGGTCTGCTGACCGGGCGTTTCCCGGCGAGGGCGGGAGTGGCTGGCAATGTCTCCTCCTCCAAAGGCAGGCCGGGCATGCCGGCCGAACAGGTAACGATTGCCGAAATGCTCAAAGCCGCAGGCTATGCGACCGGACATGTTGGCAAATGGCATCTCGGCTACACGGCGGAGACGATGCCGAACGGGCAAGGCTTTGATTCGTCCTTCGGGCACATGGGGGGGTGTATCGATAATTACTCGCACTTCTTTTACTGGGCCGGCCCCAACCGTCACGACCTGTGGCGCGACGGAGTGGAGATCTGGGAGGAGGGCGTTTACTTCGGCGACTCGATGGTTCGCGAATGCAGGAAGTTCATTGAAGAGAATCAGAAGAAGTCGTTCTTTCTCTACTGGGCAATCAATTGGCCGCACTATCCACTGCAGGGCACGGCAAAATGGCGTGAAAGATACAAGGACTTGAAACATCCGAGGGATAAATATGCGACCTTCATTTCATCGATGGATGAACGCATCGGTTTGGTGGTCGACCATGTCGAAAAGCTTGGCCTTCGCGAGAAAACGATGATCGTTTTCCAGTCGGACCATGGCCACTCGAGGGAAGACCGTGCTTTCGGAGGGGGCGGCAGCTCCGGCAAATACCGAGGGGCAAAAGGCTGTCTGTTCGAGGGCGGTATCCGGGTGCCGGCCATCGTCTCCTGGCCGGGCAGCGTGCCCGAGGGCGAAGTACGGGATCAACTTGCGGTTGGTTGCGACTGGCTGCCGACAATCGCAGAGGTGTGTGGTGCAGAGCTGCCTGAACACAAAATCGACGGCAAAAGCATCCTGAAAACCATCAAGGAAGAGAACGCGCCAACTCCCCACAGTACGTTTTACTGGCGACTTGGCAGGGGCGGCCGCGCCCAATGGGTTGTTCGTGAGGGGCAATGGAAACTCCTGGGTAATCCAAGAGACAACTCAAAGAAAGCGCCGCTGACCGCTGAAGACCGGCTGTTCCTCGCCAACCTGGAGCAGGATGTGACAGAGATGAAGAATCTGGCCGAACAGCACCCGGATGTCGTGGCGCGTTTGCAGGAACTGCAGAAGGCGTTCGAGCGAGATATTGGCAATTCAAGGTGACAAGATTCCAGAGCCAGGGCCGAAAAGCGCCGACCTGGAGGGCAAGCGAACAGTACTGACATCTAGAAGAACAGATATTTGAAGAGCGTGTACACGTAGCGGAAGGCGACTTTTCTGAGCTTTATTTTGGATTCGCCGAACTTGCGGGCGTGTTCGTGGCTGGGCACTTCTCCCATTCTGTACCCCTTTTTCAGGGACTTCATGATCATTTCCTGCTCGATGGTGGTGATGTTCTCCACGAGCCCGAGATCGCGGAGCACCTCGGTTTTGATGGCGCGGAAGCCGTTCTGGCTTTCACTCAATCTCACTTTGAAGCGCCAGTTGATGCATGCGGTAATGAAGGAGCTTCCCATCAGCCTGAAGAATTCGTCAAAGCCGCCGTGAAGCTCGCTCGATCCGCCCATCAGACGGGAAGCGGAGACATGGTCGGCTTCGTCGCGGTCAATCATTTCGACCAGCTTGGGAATGTCTTCGGGGATGTGAGAGCCATCTGCATCAATAAAGACAACGATATCGCCTCGGACATTTTCGGCTGCAACGCGTATTCCATCACCTTTGCCTTTGCCATTGTCGAGGATCACTCTTGCGCCCAGTTCTTCAGCCAGTTCCCTTGTATTGTCTGTTGAATGGCCGTCTACGATGAGGATCTCGTCCCCGTGTGGTTCACAGGCACGAAATACCTCTTCCAGGTTTTCCGCCTCGTTTTTGGTCGGGATGACAAGTGATACATGAATGTTGTTGTCAGACACGTTCATTTCCGTCCAGGGGAAGGATCGCTCCTTAGAGGCGCATTCTACGTGTCAGGTTCCAAGGTTAAACAGGAACAGCACATAAACCATCTGGTTACCAGAGACTTGACAATCAAGGGGGGGCACTTATAACTGCGCTGGTTTTTCTCAAAATGCCAAGAAAAAACGGAACCTCGTTGGGGTTTCTGGCATCTAACGATTCGACGAATGCTCAGTTCGAGTTTTACCCGGAGGACACCATGAAATTCAGAAAGCGAAACGGCTTCAGCCTTATCGAGTTGCTGGTCGTCGTTACGATTATTGTCATCATCTTTGCCATGCTGGTAATCGGTATCAATAAGGCGATGGCACAGGCCGCATTCGTGAACTGCCAGAGCAATATGAAAGCGCTGGGTAGTATGGTTAACCAGTATGCACTCCAGAATAACGGGATGCTGCCGGAGTTTTCCGGATATAATTGGGTCGGCATGATCGGTTACTTCAAAGAAGGACAGTACGGATACAAACCGCGTGATGAGTATGTTGGTCAGTTCCCCGAAATGGCAAACCAGCCTCCTGGCGACTACTTCATCGTCAAGCCGCGTGATGGTAATACCGGCAGTGCCAGCGGGAGACTCTTTGTGTGCCCTACCGGCGAGAAGCAAATGTTGAATCTCCAGGGCGTGCGGTCCAGTTATGCAGGTCTGGGCATTCGAGATTATCAATCGCTGGATACGATCGAAGACGCGGTAAGAGCCGTCTTGCTTCTCGAATATGACGCGGACGAGGGAGGCTCCAACTCCCTAGAGTTCGGCGGAAATAACGATGAATTCACCTATATCACTGACTCAATTGTCGCCCCGCTGCCTACACCCAATACCACCTATCGTGTCGCGTTAAATCACGGTAATGGCGAATGCGGCAATATCCTCTTTGTCGCCGGCCATGTGGAATGTGTGAAAGGTGAAGAGACTATCCTCGGTACCTGGGAAGAGGATTATTCCACCACCTCATCAACCTCAACTACCTCTTCTACATCTACCAGTTCCACAACCAGTCAAACCACGAGTGTCGCCACCACTTCTATAGGCGGAGGAGGCAGCAGCGGAGGCAGTAGCGGAGGCAGTGGCAGTTCCAGCTCCGGCAGTTCCGGCAGTTCCGGCAGTGGCGGCGGAGGAGGCGGAGGAGGCGGAGGCGGTGGCTCCGGTGGAAGCTCTACCAGCAGCAGCAGCAGCGGCAGCTCCAGTTCCAGTGGAGGCAGTACAGCGGGCTCGACGACCGCTGCGAGCACCAGTGTCCCGGTCACCACGACCATTGCCTCCACATCGGTCGTGACTACATCCACGACTATCAGACAGTATCTGGGCCCTCCATTCTAGTAACGAACAGTTTGTCAAAGCCAAGGCTGGTAAGTACAACTTACCAGCCTTTCTTTTTGTGGGTTTCAGCGCGGCGTTTCATCCAGCCGATCTCGTTACAGTCATCAATATGGAAGCCTGCGTGGACGCCGTCCAAGTAAAACCAGATTCCTCTGAGCAGAAGAAGGAGAGCAAGGCAAAGCCCTGGGTTATTCGGGCTTTTTTTGTGCTTCTGTATGCATCGATCTACTTTCTCTTCGAGCCGGATGCAGGATATGAATCCCACGTAGTATTCCATGCCTCAGTTGCAGCGGGCGTGGGCTACTGCCTGCTGAGGGCACTGAAAGAACTCCGGGAAATCAAAAGACAGTCCGGCTCGGACACGGACTTCTGGTCGCAAGTCGTCAAGTGCGGGTTCTGGGCGGGATTTCTGTTGTACGCCGCGGGCGATTTGCTGGAGAACTTCAGCCCGTTCATCGCCTGGCTGAATGACTACAAGTTCTTCCCCGAGACTCTGGTGGGCGCGTATGTGCTCTCCATCCTGATCAAAGAGATGAATCCCTCAAAAAGGCCTCCTGAGCCAAAATCCAATAAGAAACCCAAGCGGCGAGCTCAGTCCTCGGAGACTTGATCATAGAGATCTTTGAGCAGGCTAAGATCTTTGCCTGCCTTCCTCTCTTCAGGCGGAATGTTCCGGTTTTTCGTCCGAGATTGGTGATAGAAAGTGAGGAGTTTCTTGCCAATCATCAACTCGTCACCATCCTGGAGGAGCGCCCGCTTCACCTTTTGGCCGTTCACTTTTGAGCCGTTGTGGCTCATATCCTGCAGCAGGTAGCCTCTACTGGATCGCTTCACCTCTGCATGCACCCGGGAAACGCGGTGATCATCAAGGGGGATGTCGCACTTGGGAAGCCGCCCGATCTGGGTCACTTCCTTCATCAGCTTATATCGAAGGCCTTCCTCAATCAGCACGAGCTCGGCGGGGGCATCAGAGGTGGGATCTCTTGTTTCTGCGCTCATGGATGAAGGTCATAGTTGAAGGACGGCATTCTAACCACAGCGTCGTTTTTTTCTATGGTCAGCCGGTTTTCAATTCGATCCCGAGTCCGAGTCAGAGGAGGTCAGCTAACTCCTCTTGCCTCACGCATGAAACAAGCTTTCTGAGAGGAGCTGGCCAACATCTGGCAGCAAAAGAAGTTATCTATTGGCAAAGAGAGCCGTCTGCACAAGCGTTCAGTTTCTATATACGCGATTCAAGGGCAAATGTGGTTACTGAACGCTCGTGGCTTCGATCGGTACGAGGAATGCGAACTGAACGGCCCACCAGAATCTCTGAGGCCAAGATGCAGTTCAAAATACGTTGTGTTTGCGGTCAGTGCTATGAAGGCCGATCGGAATTCGCAGGCAAGCTGATGCGATGCAGGCAATGCCAGCAGGTATTTACGATCCCACAACCCAGAAACAGGAAATGGGTACATAGGGAGGTCTACGAAGGGAAGGTCGACCAGGAAATCAAAGCTGCTGTTCAGTTCTCCACCGGCAAGCCGAGCGATGCTTTCGATGCCGCCGTCTCAAGAGCTGGTATACCTCAGGCAGGTACTTGGGAGGATAAGCAGGACTACCTGGATGAAAGGGCTTTGAATGAACAAAGGGGAGCAAAAACTGTCGCCGTCCACCAAGATTCGACAGAGGCATATGGCTCCCGGGAGCACTTGCGGGGCACGAATTAATCGCTCCTTTTCATCACTATCAGCTCGGTGTCCGTGGCTGCCACGAGCAAACCATGGGACGCGTGGAATAAGAACAGATGGCCTTCGAATGTCATTTTCTGATTGTCTGGCACTGAGTTCACGGATGTCTGTGACCCGTGACGAGTCCGTACCCAGAGCCTTCCATCTGCGGTAATGATTGTGGTACCCGGTCTGCCGGTGGCGGGTAATCTGTTACCTGTAGAACAATCGACAATCAGATGCTCCTTCTCCGTTTTTACGCCTGCCAAGTCACCGATGCAGACCAGTTCCCTTGTCTCTGATGGAGCTGACTCTTGCGACCAGACCTGTTTACCGGTCGCCGAGTCCAGACACTCCAGTTTCTCATGAGCAAGGAGAATCCACTGCCCGGTAGATGAAACAAGGGTTCCATCTGAGATGGTCCGGCGCCACGAACCGCCCTCGTCGAGGAGAACACGCAAGTTTCTCTCACCGATGATCGCTATACCGGCCTTCGCCGGCAGAAGCCTTTTGAACACTGCGGTCAGGCCTGCCCCGGCAAGTTTTGATGCTCTCTTATGCTGTCCCGTTTTCGCATCCAGATAGCCGACAGTATGCCCCACTTCTTTCAGGAAGATGACCTCCTGCCCATGAAGCAGCGGCTGTTCGGCCATCGCGGTTCTCGAATCATGGGACCACATGGGCTGCCCCGTTTTCAGGTCCAATCCCATGAGCCGGTGCCCGCCGAGCGAAAGTAACAGCCTCTCCTCGGTCATGCCGATGGCCGTGATACCTTCATTCCAGGCGGGTGTTGGCACATATTTGCTGCCTGCCAGCATGATTACCGGCTGGGCTTCCGGCGGAGGCTCGAGTAACACATTCCACCTTTGCCTGCCGCTCTTCTTTTCCAGCGAAAGCACCTGAAAATCGAAGGCCAGATAAATGCACTCCGCGTCCTCTCCAAGGAAACGTCGGGGCCTCTTGCGCGCGCCGATGGTCACTTCGGTAAATGCCTGCTTTTCGTCTCGCCGGTACTCGACAGACAACCGAACGCCCGGTTTGAGACCTTTAACCGCCTGAACGAGGGCCGTTCCGTGCGGGGTCTGATGTTCCCCGATCTTGGTGATGACATCCCCGGGTCTGAGGCCGGCCTTGCGAGCGGGCCAATCGATGATCTCCTTAATGAGCACGCCCCCTCTCTGGACCGTATCCAGATAGATGCCTAACCAGCCCTTCTCGCCGTCTACAGCCTGTCGCCACACCCGCCCATCCGTGGCGTCCCGGCATTCAATCAATCCCGGCCCTATGAAATAGAGTCGGCCATCTTTGCCGACCCGGACTTGCAGTGCTTCCACCACCGGTGTGACTTTATGCACTGGTATCCGGAACTGCACTTTCCACTCGTCGCATGCAAGACTGTCTGCGCTGAATGTCCAGGCCAGGGTGACTGCCCCGATCACCGCGGCTATATTCTCATGCTTACTGAAGACGTTTTTTTTTTGACAGGAGAACGCAGCCATGAAACTGAAAGGAAAAGTCGCTCTGGTTACGGGCGGTGGAACGGGCATCGGAAGGGCGTGCTCACTTGCCTTGGCGGAGGAAGGCGCGACCGTCATCGTCAATTACTCCCGTTCCGAAAAGGAAGCGGAAGCCACGGCTGAAGAAGCGAAGCAGTTCAGCGGTGATGCGGTTGCTCTGAAGGCGAATGTCGCCTCTGATGAAGAGGTTATATCGCTCATGCAGTCGATAGACGAAAAGTATGGGCGATTGGATGTGCTGGTCAACAATGCCGGCACGACCTCGTTTGTCCCGCACCACGAGCTCGATTCTCTCACGGAAGACATGTGGGACGCGGTCATGGCAGTCAACGTCAAAGGCACATTCTTCGCCAGCCGGGCCGCGGTGAAAATAATGCGCAAGCATTCTGAAGGTGCGATCGTCAACATCTCTTCCGTGGCCGGCCATATCGGCAACGGCAGTTCTATCGCCTACTGCGCGTCCAAGGCAGCTCTTCATTCTCTGACTAAATCCCTGGCCCGTGTGCTGGCACCGGAGATTCGGGTGAACTCCGTCTCCCCGGGCGTCGTGGAAACACGTTGGGTCGAGGGCTTTGGTGAGTTCATCGAAAAGAACATACGAGCCACTCCGATGGAGCGCGCTGCAAGCCCGAAAGACATCGCAAATGCAGTGATGTTTTTCGTGACGGATTCGCCAATCATCACCGGCCAGGATCTGATTGCCGATGGCGGGCGTCTGCTGGGCAAATAGCCACACTGATTGAGACAGCCGCGAATCGCGCGATACTTTCAGGCTTCAGAGCCAGAACGGCGATTCAGAACTACCGATTCGGAGTGACCCATGCCCAAGATTACGCTTCCTGATGGTTCGGTAATGGACTATGGCGCACCTGTGACAGCCATGAAAGTGGCCGAAGACATCGGCCCGGGCCTCGCCAAGGCCGCGCTCGGCTGCAAAGTCAATGGCCAGCTTTCGGATCTCGATACGACCATCGGTGACGACGCTAGCCTCGCCATCGTTACCTCGAAGACGAGGGAAGGCGATCCCAATCCCGATGCCCTGTATCTCCTCCGGCATTCGTGCGCGCATGTCATGGCCGAGGCCATTCAGCGGGTCGTTCCCGAAGCATTGCTCGTGCACGGGCCGCCGCTGGATAACGGTTTCTACTACGACATCGCGTTTCCTGACGACCGACCGTTGTCCTCGACGGATTTCGAAGCCATCGAAGGTGAAATGAAAACCATTATCAAGGAAGACCGGCCATTCACCCGCTACGAACTGGCCGCGGAGGACGGGATGTCGAAGCTGAAGGATGAAGGTTCAAAATTCAAAATCGATAATGCGGGCCGGGCCCTCGACGGCGATCCCGATGCGCAGATTTCCTTCTACTGCACAGGCGAGCCCGGCAAGAACTGGGAAGACCTGTGCCGCGGCCCGCACGTGCCTTCAACGGGCCGAATCGGTGCGTTCAAACTGCTCTCGATCGCGGCCAGCTACTGGCACCGCGACGAAAACTCGGACCGGCTCAGCCGCATTTATGGCGCCGCGTTCCCTGACAAGAAACAGCTTAAGGCATACTTACAGCAGCTCGAAGAGGCAAAAAAACGTGACCACCGGGTCCTTGGCAAGAAGCACAAACTCTTCCACATCGATGAAGACGTTGGACAGGGCCTGGCACTGTGGACGCCTAACGGAGCCGTCATTCGAAAGGAGCTTCAGAACTTTATCGCGGCCGAGCTTGCCCGGCAGGGATACTCGGAGGTCTTTACTCCGCACATCGGCAAACTCAAGCTCTATCGGACGAGCGGCCACTTCCCCTATTACCAGGATTCCCAATACCCGCCCGTTATCACCAGGGAGACGCTCAACGGGCTGGTCCAGGAGGGATGCACATGCGCGGATCTTGCCAATCGGCTCGACAGTACGGGCGAAGATGCCATCGATGGCTACCTGCTCAAACCGATGAACTGCCCGCACCACATCAAAATCTACGAATCGGAGGCCCGCTCGTATCGCGACCTGCCGGTTCGGCTCGCCGAGTTCGGCACCGTCTATCGCTGGGAACAGTCCGGCGAAATCGGCGGACTGACTCGCGTGCGAGGCTTCACGCAGGATGACGCGCATCTTTTCTGCACGGAAGAGCAGGTCGCTGATGAGATTCTCGGCTGTCTGGAGATCGTCAATCTCATTTTCGGCACGCTGAATATGAGGGATTACAGAGTCCGCGTCGGTCTGCGAGGCCCTGATTCCACCAAGTACACCGGCGAATCGGAAAACTGGGACAAGGCCGAACAAGCATGCCGGGACGCGGCCGCATCCCTCGGGGTTCCGTTCAGCGAAGAGCCCGGCGAGGCAGCTTTCTACGGACCGAAAATCGATTTTATCGTCAGGGACGTCATCGGTCGCGAGTGGCAGCTCGGTACTATCCAGGTGGATTACAACCTGCCCGAGCGATTCGACCTCACGTACACTGGTGCGGACAACCAACCGCACCGGCCGGTCATGATTCATCGCGCGCCATTTGGTTCGATGGAGAGATTCGTCGGTGTTCTTATCGAACATTTCGCCGGCGCATTCCCCACGTGGCTCTCACCCGAACAGGCCCGGGTGTTGCCCATCAGCGAAAAATCCAACGAGTACGCGAATCACATCCTCGCCGAGCTTAAATCTGCCGGTATCCGAGCCACTGCTGATCTGTCGGATGAACGTGTCCAGCGCAAGATCCGTGAAGGGGCTGAGCAGAAGATCCCCTACTTGCTCATTGTCGGCCCACGGGACGCAGATGCAGGCCAGGTGAGCGTACGCGCGAGGGGAATCGAGAAAGACCTGGGTGCGCTCCCGGCAGAGAAGTTTGTGGACGCTCTCGCCAGAGAAGTCAGAACCCGGGGCGCAGAACAGGTCACATCGCTCTTTGAGTCTGAATAACCAAGGCTTGACTACCAATCATATTCCCGCGGCTGCAAACAATTGTTGACGATAAGCGGGCTGTAGACTTGCGGATACAACACAACATGGGGTAAACCTGTCATGTCTAAATCGATATGTAGCGGATGACACAAATGTTGCGTTTCTCCCTCAGCTCTCAAGCTTGCAGTCAGTTGCCCTGTAAGGACGCCATTGCCCTGGCAGCCGAAGCCGGTTACCAGGGCTACCACCTGATTCTCAGGCCCGAGGTGGCGGGAACAGTGGAAACGGATCTTGCGGCAGCCAAACAGGCCGCGGAGGAGGTCGGGCTAGGAATAAGCTCGTTAGAGTGGCTGCGACAGACCGACTCCAGTTCAGCCTTTGAGGAGGAATTGGGAGACGCGATTGAGGCGGCCTTTACTATCGAGACACCCAGGCTGGTCATTTCTGCCTCTCCCAGACCCGCCAAACCCGCAGCACTGGCCACAGCGCTTTACCAGGAGGCCCAGATAATCAGCAATGTGATGGATCGGAAGAAAGCCCAAAATATTGAGGTTTGCCTTGGGATAAAACCCCAGACATTGGCGCATGACCACTATTCCGCGACCGGCCTGCTGCAACTTATCAACCAGCTTTCCATCCGCCTGATGATGGACCCTGTCGAGCTGTGTCTGGGTGGTGCAGACTACTCCGAAACTGCGCTGAGGTCCATTCAGGATCGGCTTGGGTTATTCGTGCTGAGGGGTGTCAGGCACACTGCCGATGGCTTTGAGGACGTTCCCCTCAATCAGACAACCCTCTACCTGCAGCAACATCTTGCCAGGCTGATGAGGGCGGACTTCCAGGGCTTTCTTCTCCTCGGCACTCATGTCCCTGTTGCAGGACAGCCCGTTCGAGACGTCATAAAGAATGAGCTTAGGTCTGCAACTGAGTTTCTTAAAGATCTGTGACGCTGGCTGTTGAAGGAATAGTTCCCACACAAATTGTAGTAATCCACTAAACTTTTTGCGAGGTTTGCCGAATATATAGACGATTTATTGCTGACCTCTGAAGCCGTTAAACAGATCTTTGAGACGGGGAATCGGCTCTGCCCGGATACAGAAACGATGTGAGTTCAACGGAGCTCTCATCCCAGAATTATCCGGGCCGAGCGGGTCCTCCTTTCTCCAGGATTGGGGGAACATGTTCATGGAAGACAAATGTTGTATATGCGGTAAGGCTCTTGCAGAAAGCGAATTCAAACGCATCCATATTGATACCGCTGTTGAACAATTCCGCTGCTGCAAAAAGAGTACGTGCAGAGCGGCAGTTATCAGAATGAAGAAGGCAATTGCCAGAAGGCAGATTGAGAAATGGGGTAGTGAATTAGTAAAGAATTAACCTGACTCGTTCAGGGATTTCAGGAGGGGCGGTTTTTTCGGAAAGGCCCGAATCCGGAAAAACGCCTTACAAAGTTCCTCGCTGCGGAAACCGACGGATTGGAGACATCCACGGTGCTAACAGAAGACTGAAGGCCAACCCAGGCTGGGATGTATCAGAATCAACGGTTGTGGCTCCCCGCAGCGGGAACTTTTTTTATTTTCAGATTCTCAATTTTCCCTCCAAGGGGGCATCCCTGTCCACCTGCCTGAAAAAATAGGCTCCGCGCGTGGCTCGACGTTCCGGCATACTTCTGGCGCGGGCCATCCTCGGTGCCGTTTTTTGTGTACGGAACTGCGGAACGTCTACCACTCATCTGAATCGAAGTCCTGATCATCTCTCCTCGGGGAGCGACGAAACCATTGCACGATTCACCATTCACATCCTCTCCAGCTTCCATACATCTTTCTCCATATTGTTGCCCGCGACCATCCACAACGCGTTCTTATACGTGTAAACACTTGCCGCGTGGCGGGCATTCCACGGCGTGTCCGGTACTTCATGCCAATCAGTACCATTCTCTGAGTGCCACACGTCATTGCGGTTCCTTTCGCCGTAGCCCTCCAGTACCCACATCCGTTCATCAAAGACGCCAACCTCGTGGTACTGCCTTGGGGCCCATGGCGCGTTGTCCGTGTGCAACTCCCAATGGGTGCCGTCGGCCGAACTCCAGACGTCGTTGAAGAACTTTCGCTCCGGTATCTGCGGCGTGTCGTAAGTCCCACCGCCCAAAATCCACATTCGGTCATTGAAGACGACGTGGCAACCGATCATCCCGCGCTGTGGCCAGAAAGGTTCTTCCGGCTGGATCTGCTCCCAATGGACGCCGTCCTCGGAATTCCATACATCTCGATAGAACACCAATTCCTGGTCAGCAAACTGTGGAACTGTCTGCCCGCCTATGACCCAGATTCTGTTATCGAACACGAGCGTGTAATGGAGCGCTCTCGGCCCCCACGGCACCGGCTTGCCCTGATTCACATAATCCCAGTTTGCACCGTCTTCCGAATTCCAGACATCGAATTGGTAATGGCCCTGATTAACGTCACCCCCAACGATCCACATTTTATCCTGGTGAACCGCGTAGCCCGCGGTGTGGCGCCCTTCCCAATCTGCCTCAGAATCAAAGGTGTCATCCAGAAAAGTGTTGGGCTTCACCAGCTCCCAATGCTCCCCGTCCTCCGAGCACCAGACCTCGTTATTACAGATCCGAGGAAAGTGAACTTTGTCTCTCGGGTGCCAGCCTCCAATAAGCCACATCTTGTCTTTGTAAACGAGAGCCCCTGCTCCGTCGCGTGGCGCGTAAGCTGCGGAATCGGTGACTTCCGTCCAGAGGTATTCTGGTTGTGACATCTTCCAGGCCCTTAATGGAACGAAGTGAAGGAGCCACCGGCGAGGACCGGGACTACACAACGTGGCCCGTTTTGTAAAGTCCGGCGCGCCCAATCTCTAACTGCCCATCCCTCACTTATCCGGCACGTTCTCAGCCATCCTGGCGAGTTGTCTGGACTTCGCCGCGAATGCTTTGTCACATGCCTCATCCCACCGTTTGCGGTCCGCGCGATCACTCGAGGTCCTGGGCGACATCAATTTTCGGAAGAGCGTCGAATCCTGGCCGGACAGTGATGCGGCCAGAAACTGCTTTGCCGTTTTCACTCTAAGTCGCTGGCTCTTGGATTTCAGCTTGCCGACAAAGCTCTTCTCCTGGCCGGCAAAGTAATCCAGCATGTCTTCATCCTCGTTTTGCGATTCCTTCACCTCCTCCGGGCCAGCGCTGGCGTCGGTGATCATTGAGCCCAGGAAGTCATAGCTTGACGCACGGCGGAAGAAGCCGCGACGCTGAGTACCATCATCGCCCTTGCTTCTGATTAATACCTCAGTCGGCCCGCTGCTCTTCGCCTTAAGTTTGATGCCACTCGCTTCGGCCATCGCAAGGGGGATCAGAAACCCCATGATCTTTTCTACCGAGCCCATTCCGGCCTTCTCAAGGTACTCCCTGACAATCATGATTTCTTCGCTGTCCTGCTGAGCAATCGCGCCCTGGGTTTTCTTGAGCCATGTCGCGCCCTGGGCTGACTGGCCGGTTTTTTTGAGTTCTGCGTTAGCCATAGTGGCCAGCCCGATACCGACACGCATGTTGAGCGTGGAGTAGGGTTGGCACTGTATCAGCCGCAGCCCCACTTGCCGGATGTGATTGAGCAGAGCCACCGCCTGCTCGCCGCCTTTCTTATCCGCTCTCTTCTTCAGCTCTTTGGCCAGAGTCTGGATACTGGCGATATGCGCAGGCTCACCCAGATAAGAGGCCATCCCGCCAGCAACCACATACTGGTATGCAGCAGGGGATTCATGGCCGGCAGTCAGTGCTTTCAAGCCTGATGACCATTGCGAATTCTCAACTTTTCCCTTGGCGGCCATATAATGCAGCAACGCATTGTCAGGGTCTAACTTGAGCCCGGCCACGGCCGCTGCAACAGCCTTTTGTGCGTAGCCCTCTCCGGCCTTAGTCAAGAGCTTGTGCAGCTCACGCTTTTTCGGATGCTTCCCGGCCGCGGTAGTAAAGGGCGTGAGATCCTTCTTCGGGGAAGCCTGCTGCACCGCCACAACTTTGCTCACTTCGGACGCCGAAATCCATCCCCGCCCGGGATTACCTTTGTCTTCCCACGAGACTGCCAGCCACTTGCCGTTCAATGAGATCACCTTGAGCTTGTGCGCTTTCGTCGCAGTAAAGATGACCTCTTTGCCTTTGTAGACGGAAGACTTCTCGCCGCGCACACAGACCATGTCTCCTTTGACAAACTCTGCATGAGTCGGAAGAAGACAGATAGAGAACAGAAAAGAAAGCATGGAAACCCTAAGTTCGGCCGTCGTGTTGAATCCCAGTCGACGTGATCGGAGGAATTGGGATTCTAGACGACGAATTCAGTTTTGCAGCAGCAGGACCGATAATGAATGTACTACGTAATGCGTAATGGGTAAAAAGTCCCCAGACTGCAGCTTGAGGGCTCGGAGCGTAGCACCAACTGGGGGACCAAGACCAGAGAACCTTCCTCTCATCCGCACGGCGCTGAAACCAAAGAACAGAGAACCTTCAGTCCCAACCGCATCCCCGACAACACCGGAAACCAGGCTCGGTTCCTTACTCATTGCGTATCACGTACGTACCATTCCGACCACGCTCCCAATGGCAGCCTTCTTCCCTGACTATCTTCGATAAACATCTCACCGGATTGAATCGTCCCTTCCATTTCAACCATCATCGAAGCCAGAAGATTGCTGAGCACGATGGGCGTGAAGCCTGGGGAATGGCAACTCAGTAATATGAAACCTGGTTTTGGTTTCAATACCTTTCTGGCCAGATCGAGTAGTTCCGGCAGGTCGCGCTCTATCTTGAATACCTCACCCTTTGCGCCCCGGCCAAACGAGGGGGGATCCATGATGAGACCGTCATATCTACGGTCGCGGCGGATCTCGCGCTGGAGGAACTTGGTGGCGTCGTCCACGATCCAGCGGACCGGTTTGTCTGAGAGACCGGAGAGCTCGGCGTTTTTCCTTGCCCAGTTCACTGCGCCCCTGGACGCGTCCAGATGGCAGACTCGATATCCCGCCCGGGCTGCGGACAAGGTGCCGCCGCCGGTATAAGCGAACAGATTCAGGATTTCGGCTTCCGGATCAATGGATTGCCGCTCCAACTGCTGCCAGACGATCCCGTGCTCGGGGAAAATCCCGATGTGACCGAAAGCCGTTGGCTTGATCTCTAACTTCAGGGCATGGAATTCGACCTTCCATGCATCGGGAAGTTTCGAGCCTTTATAGGACCACTTGCCGCTGCCTGAAGAATCACGTGTGTAGGTCGCATCCGCCTTCTGCCATTCCTGCCTGGGCAGAGCCACCGGCCATACGGCCTGCGGTGCCGGCCGGTTCAGGCGAAACGGCCCAACCTGCTCGAGCTTGCAGCCGTTGCCGGTATCCAGGAGTTGGTATGTGGAAAGCGCGTTGCTCACAGTTTGTCAGTCAGGGCCGCCCCTGGTCTGCCGCGCATCAAGCCATCGTTTGAGCGATTCATGGCTCTCACCAGAGCGTTTGCCCGATAGGAGATTCTCGACACTGATATCTTCGTCCAGCTCGGGCCAATGGATACCACTGCCATTGCCAGCGAATCGCCAATTGTTTCTCTCTTCCAAACTTCCATACGCGAGGCGTGGAAACCAAGCCAGGGGCACAGTAATTGACCGGCCATCTGAAAGCTCTACGGACAACGCATCATCTGAGATTGATACGGATACTGCTGCGGTTTCTACATCAATTGCTGAAAAACTCATTCCAACTCTCCAGTAGCCTGATTCTCTGAGCCGTAGGCATCCGCCAATGATAGGAATCTCATACCCCTGAGCCATCTAAAGGACTGAAATCCTCCATCACCCTCCCGCCATTTCCTGCACTTTACGATAGTGTGCCCGATACCACTTCACCCAGCCGGAGCGTGTCTTTTCGCGAAACTCGGCGTCCTTCCACTTGGCTGGTAATTCCATCAACTCCGCTTCGGTGAGTGGGCCTTTGCCGAAGACTTTATCCGCCTCCGCCGATCGAAAATCATTTTTCATCAGCGCCTTCCAGGCATTGACCGCATCGTCGTGGGTATCGATGAGAGCGGCGCGCATGAAATCGCTGATAACCTGCCAGCGGGTACCTCCCTTTCTGCTGTCATATTTGAAGCCGGCATCCCCCGTGAAAGGGCTGGCCTTTGGGTCGATGAGCATCATGGCCGGATCGGTCTCGTAAAGCGACGGCATCACGCTCAATCTCGCCAGGCCGAACCGCTTCGGCCCACCGGGCACGCCCTGCCGCAACATCCATATCTTCTGTCCCTTTTCCGACATCACGTATCGGATAAGAGCCCTTGATTCCTTCAAATTGGGGCTCCCCTTCAGAATGGCTATGGGATCGGAATTAATTACGGTCAGCCCCTTCGGCATAACGAAACCGATAAGGTCGTCACCGACCTCGGCGATCTTGGCGCCCGCATAAAAATCGATGCACATGCCGAGCGCGTTTTCTCCGCGGGCAACATCCATGGGAATGGAACTGCTGCTGCTGGCAAAGGAGCGCGAGTTCGCACCCATGCGAATGAGGATGTCGAGGCCCTTCTCCCAGCCGTACGCCTGCAATACGATCTCGAACATCATGTGAATCGAGCCGCTTTTGCCGGGGTCGGCCGAACCAAGCCAGGTGAACAGTTCTGGCGAAGTCAGATCCTCCCAGGTCTTCGGGGGCGGGATCTTTCGCGAATCAAAAATGCCCTTGTTGTAAATGATGCCGAAGCTTGACAGGGCCGCGCCGTACCAGTGATACTCAGAATCGTAAATCGGCACACCCGACGCGTCCGGCGGTACAAGCTCCAGCATCTCATCGGGCAGCTTGTACGCCTGTGTGAATCCGCTGTCCTTCAGACGCACAAAGAAGCTCGTCCCTCCACCGAACACCATATCCTGGCCGCCGCCTTCCGGATTGCTCTCATACTCACTTTCCAGGTATCGCTTGATGTCCGACGTGCCGCCGACATCGAGCCACTCGATATCCACCTTCTTGCCGGTCTTCTCCAGATACCAGTCTCTGAATCCGCGCTGGAATTCGTACTTAATCCCCTCCCAGTGCGGCGAGAGGATCCTGATCCTTTTGTCCGCTTCAAAGTCCTCACCCTTCGGACGCAGGACGAACGGCGCGCCCAGGATGACCGCGTAGGAAAGGAAGAGGATGATGTATTTTGTGTAGTTCGGCACGGAGAATAAGGGGTAATGATTAATGA
>Ga0066833_10000139_pt1 | contig 26245 bp, 13 predicted proteins | sample ETNtaG_13_FD_66728 | JGI IMG/M metagenome (GOLD analysis project Ga0066833, IMG submission 66728) | Marine microbial and viral communities from oxygen minimum zone, Eastern Pacific Ocean - ETNP201306PF47B | ecosystem: Environmental > Aquatic > Marine > Oceanic | place: Pacific Ocean: Eastern...
CCCTGCGAGCCATCGGGACGCAGTCGAGCGTCGACTCTGAAGATAAAGCCGTTCTCAGTGATGCGGCCCATGGTCCGGGTGATGTCTTCAGCAAGTCGGTCAAAAAAGGACTGATTATCGATAGCTTCGGCTTCATCGGCCGGAGCGAATCTTCCGGCTTCGGAAAAAATGTAGACCAGATCAATGTCTGATGAGTAGTTGAGCTCGCGGCCTCCGAGCTTGCCCATGGCGAGTATGCACATGCTCGCGTCCGTTCCATCCTGATTCATCGGTGAGCCATATTTCTGCCGCATTCGCTCTAAACATATCTCGTACGAAATCTGCAATGTGGCATCAGCAAGGTTTGAAATGTCGGCCGTTACAGATTCGAGTGGTTCGTCTCGCACGATGTCTGCGAATCCGATCCTCAGCATCTCACGATTCTTAAACCGGCGAAGCGCGGCCATCCGGTGTTCGTGGACATTGAAGGCTCGCATCTCGGTACGAAGGTCGGACAGCATGCGTTCTCTGTCTTCATCGGTCCCGCGGGCGTAGGCATCTTTCAGCCACTCAAAGTCGCGGATGTCACGAATCAGAATATCTGAGAAGAACTGGCTCGTGCTGAAAAGGCCGACCGCAAAATCAATAAGCGCGGGATCAAGTTTCAGCGAAGAAAAGAACCCAGCTTTGCTGACTGTTGCACTGGAGAATCTGGCGAAGTTCAGGAGACCCATTTCCGGGTCTGCAGAGACACTCAATGCCTCCATGAGTTTCGGAAATGACTCGGCCAGCAGCAGCCGCGTGGAGGGATCGCCTGCAAGGTCCTGGATGATGTCGTCCGCCCATTTCGGCCGTTCGAAGCGGCAGGCCGTGAGGATGGCGTTTACCTGCTCATCGCTCAGCTCAGTCGAAAGGAGCAGTTGGTTTGGATCAGCGTGCATCAGATTACTGCCGAGGCGTCCTCCGGACGGGCCTGCGGCAGGACGCCGCAGCTATGCTTGAGGCCGAAAGTGTTGCGGTTCAGACGGAATTGGAATCTGGGGTGTTCACTCTCAGTGTGGCCCAGGCCACACACAAAAGAGTCGACATGAAGGAAACATACCTCCCAGTCACGGTCTTGCCGTCGATGAGGCCGCGGTCGTAAATAGCTTGAACGCCTTTGGCGTTCGAGACGACCGCCCCAAAACAAACTTCATGCGGAGTTGTCATCTCCACACACCTTCTATTTTCCAATGCAGATCACCGACTTGCCAGAGCGGGTGTAGATGCGGTTGTCGCTGAAGACCGGTGTGGCAGCCGATCCTTCCGCGAGGCGATTGACTGATATTTTTTTGTATTTCTTTCCGGGCTTGATGATCACGGTCTCTCCCGCGGTATTGCATACATAGATCCGGTTGCCCGCCAGCGAGACGCTGGAATAGACAGAGGCATCTCTCTGGGCTTCGTTGTTCGGGGCAATGGGCAGAGGCTTTTCGTAAATCAGCGAGCCGGTGGCTGCGTCGATTGCATAGAAGACTGCGTTATTTGCCACGGAATAAATGATCTTGTCATGGATGATTGCTGAGGCGTAGATTTCGCCGTCAAGCGTGTCTACCCAGGTTTCATCCACCTGGAATGGTTCGTCTTTGTCGGGAATCTTGTAGGCATAGACTGCATCGCCGACCCAGTAGACCATGCGTCCCAGCCTGATGGGGCTAGGACAACTGAGATCGCCCATTTCCTCGCCGAGGATCTTGCCATCGGCCGCACGTACCACAAAGCCGTTGGGAGTCACCAGGGCTGGTTTGCCTCCCATCTTGATGGTGATGGGCGTGCCGAAACTTTCGCCGACTTCTCTTGACTCCCACAGAATCTTTCCGGTCGCGCAGTCCAAGGCATACAGGTGGCCACAGAGCCACAGGAGCTTGCCATCAACCAGCAAGGGTGAACTACTCCGACCATCGCTGCTGGTACGCTCTCCCAGTGCGGTTGCCCACTTTCGTCTTCCTGTAAGGTCGAAGGCCGCAACGATGGAGTTGGCAAATGCCACGTAAACGAATTTGCCATCGGAGACAGGTGTGTGCGATGCGTTACCGCTATCAGCATTCCCTTCGGCTACCTTTTGCTGCTGATCCTCCGGCAGTGATTCCTTCTTCAACTCGTGCTGCCAGAGAATCTTGCCGGTGTCTACGTCGAGACACTGCAGCAGCGCTTTTTCATTAGCCACAAAGATGCGTTTGCCGACCTTGATCAGCGAGGAGTTGCTGGACTTGCCGACGTTCGTTTTCCATAGGATGCCTCCCTTTTCTGACCATTTGGTTGGCGGGTCCACTCCGTTCCAGATTCCGCTGCCGTCGTTCCGCCAATTTGCGGGCATGGACGGCCCAGGGACTTTGGCGGGCGAGTTTTTTTCTTCGCTCTCAGATGCGGTTGGGGCGAAGAAAAGGGCAAGGATTGTGATGAATGGAAGAGACGTTAATGAGGGTCTGCTCCTGCGAGCGCGGCCGTTTTGCCCGCCAGCCACGGAGTGGCGAAAGCATGTAGCCCTGGTCACAAGACCGGGGTTTGGTGTAGAAGCTGATAGAAAAGCCCCGGAGGGGCGAAAGCAGCGCTTAATCAATGTATTCCTCTTCAAATAGAAATTTGAGACCGAAATTAAGCGGGCTTGTTCGTTGGATCATGGGGCTTGCCCATCTTGCTTCAGCCCCACGGGGAGCTGAAGAGACTCCCTCTCCGCGCTGCTTTCCCCCGAAACTCCCCTCATTTCTTCCCGATGCAATAGAGATGGTCCTCAGCTTTGAGATAGATTCGCTCGCCATCAATTATGGGCGTACTCTTAAAGTTGTTGATGTAGCCGAGGGGCGTTGCCTGCTCGATGCGATTGCGGGCGACTTCTTCATATTTGCGACCGGGTTTGAAGATAATACATGTGCCGCTGATGTCGAAGTAGTAGAGGTGTTTTCCGTCCATGGTTAGGGAAGCGCTGTCCTGGCCCCGCTGCCCGTCTGTCCACCAGTTCGTCTGTAGATACTTCATGTAGACGATCTGATTCGCCACGACATCAATCACAAAGAGCAGACCATCCGGCCGGGTAAAGTAGACCAGACCTTCGTGGTGGATTGGTGAACAGATCAGGCTGAGGGCATCATTGAACCGGCCGGGATATTTGAGGTATTCGTCTTCGGTGGTAAACGGAATGATCGTCCGCCTGGGCTTGTTTAGATCGCCGTTCGGGAATTCCAGGTAACTGAACGGATTCTTGGACCATCTGCCCCAGGCGCCGCTGACAAAGAACACTTTCTCACCAATGAAGATGGGTGAAGGAATCCCCTGCATGTAGTCGATGCGGCAAATAGTCTTGCCTGTTTTGGGATCGAGCAATCCCCTCATGGCGAGGACGTCCCTGCCTGCAAATTTTCCGGGCATCAGTGAACTGGCGATAGGGCTGCCGGTACCGATGTCTTCCTGGATCAGTTCTTTGCCTGTGATGCAATCGAGCGAAACGAGGGTGCGGATTCGATCGTATTGCTTCCCTTTCTGGCCGCCGAGGAACAACAGTTTGCCATCAACGATGCAGGGCGATGACGCATAGCAATGGTGCGCCGCGGGAGCGGGTAGATGATAAATCCACTGGCGGGTGCCGCCGAGATCGTAACAGGCCACGATACCTGACCCGCCGTAGTACACGTAGATGCGCTTACCGTCGGTCACCGGCGTCGGGGCAGACATTCCGCCTTCCTGGATGGATACCTTGTAATACTTCTTGGGGTTGACTTTGAACGTCAGCTTGAAGAGTTCTTTATCGGCGGAAGCCTTCTCGGTGATTTCCTCTGGCGTGAGAGCTCGTGTGTCTGCGAGCCGGTCGAGTTCTTTGACCCGTCTGTTCAGCGGATCGATTTCGGTAAAGTACTTGGCCTTCTTCTCTCGCTCTTCTGCCGTTGCCACATCTCTGAAATTGACTGAGCGCATCCACAGGATCTTTCCCGTGTCTCTATCGAAGCAGGTGAGTGTCTGAGGCTCAGCGGTGGCAAAAACCCTATCGCCCGCAATGACCGGCTGGGAGGCGCTGCTCCATCTCCTTCCCCAGGCCTTGAGGTCTTGTGGCAGAGGCGTCTTCCAGACGATGTTCTCAGTGATGTACTCCGCTTGTTTGTTGGCTGTCCAGAGAAGGACTCCGAAATTAGGCTGAAGGTCCTTTCCTTCGTCCTTCTCTGGCCTGACTGCCGTGCTGATGACTTTCATCAGCAGACGATTCCATCCCTTCTTGAATTTCACCACCGGCGGGTGGCCAGACAGTTTGGTGCCGTTCAACCAGACTTCCAGCGAGTTCGCTTTAGACCACCAGCGAGTCCGTGTGTTGAGATAGATTTCCGCATCTTCCGCTGAATGGATGTTGGTATAGAAGCAGGCGGCCTTTTCCAGCATGTCCTGCTTAAAGACCAGCGCAGGCTCGATGAATGATCCTATGGTCTCGATTGTCTTCCAGGCCTTGCCGTCGGTCATGTCTCCGGGGGCCGGGGCGAGCCCCGCTTCATTCTTGAACTGAAAGCTCGCGAACGGCTTGGCTTTGTCCGCGCCCTTGGCATCAAAAGGCCCCAGCACCAGCCACTCCTTGATTACTCCATCGGAGAGATCTGACCTCGCCCGTTTCGAGTCAGGATTCGGCTTCTCCGCCTGGCATGAGAGCCCCTGCAGTTCTTTAGACTTGTGACTCCACGCGATCGGAGGCGTCGCTTCCGGATACACGCCCGAACCGTCGCCGCGCCAGCCCCAGGATTTGGGCTTCTCCTGTGCCTGGCCTGAAATGGCAGCACCAGCCAAGAGCACTATCGCAGGGAACAGACCATGTGGAGTCATGTCTAATTCTCTCCAATGCAGTACATATGTTTTTGGGCTCGATAGTAGATGCGGTTGCCTTGGAAGGACGGACAACTCACCCACCCTTCGGGACGTTCATTCCAGGAATACCTGAAACTTCTCTCCATGAGATTGCTGGCCACCTCCTTGTACTCTCTGCCTGGTTCAATGATGACGGTCTTGCCGGTGTTGCCCACGAGGAAAATCTTGCCGCCGGCGACCGCTGGCGAGGAGACGACCCCGATGCCATAGGGCCGGTGTCCATGCAATATATTGTCGCCAAAATCGATCTTCTTCCGGTAGACCTCCTGGACGGTCTGGAGGTCATAGACGAAGAGAGTTCCAGTGGAGGTCACCACATACATCAATCCTTTGTAACAGAGTGGAGACGCCGTAAGGCTTCCGTATTCCTTGTCATAGGGATATTCTGGTTGTTGAAGCACCGGCTTTTCATCGAAGGTCTTTGGTAGTTTGTACCAGACTATGGCTTTCTTATCCCACTTATTGGGAAATGCGCTCCTGACAAGACAGACATAGCCGTTATTGACCACAGGTGTACTGTTGTTCTTATAGACGTGGGTTGGTTTCTTGGTAACACACGTACCAGTCTTTGAATCCCATATGCTGCCGTCAGCGATAATGAAAACGTTCTGCCCAGCCACAACTGCTTTGACCTGATTGCCATACCACAACTGGTTGCCGGTTTGAATCGGTTCGGTCTCCCAGACCAGTTTACCGGTCTTCATATCAAAGGCCTGCAGACCACGCATCAGGACAATAACCTTGCCATCAATCAAGAGCGGGGACTCGTGGTAACCGTGCTCCTGGTGGGGTTTCCTGGTCGGCTGGAAGTTGATCCACTGGCGTTTTCCGTCAAAGTCGTAGCAACTCATCACACCCATGGCATTCCAGAAATAGACATATGTCCCGTCAGAAGCTGGCGTACCGTTGGCCATTCCGCCGTCCCCGCGCCAATAGACCTTGTAGCGTTTGGGATCAACCTTGAAAATCAACCTATCGATTGCCAACTGAATCTTCTCTTTCTTGATACCAAGAGCGAAGGCGCCAGTCGGTCCGCAGGTCGCGATCTCTTCGTTCAACGCATCGCGCTGCCTAGTCAGTTCATCCGCTTCTTTCCAGAGGTCGGGTTTCCTCTTTCGATCCTCCCCCGTTGCAGCATCGTAGTGGCTGGAGGTTCTCACCCAGAGGATATTCCCCGTCTTCTTATCCAGGCATAGCAAATCATATTGTTTGGATGCGGTAAAAATCCTATCCCCCACCACGATAGCGGAACTGGCGCTGAAGTTGGGCAACTCCGTCTGCCAGACGACGTTGGTGGTCTTACCGTCTTTCATCCCCCATTTCAGAGGAGGCTTTGCATCAGGAAAAATTCCCGTGCCATCGTTACGCCAGCCGACGGTTTTGCTATCTTCCTCGGCCATCACCGGGAGGTTGGTGGTGGCAAGAAGGAGAAAGGACGCAAGGTGGAACATGAAGTTGGTGGCGGTCAATAAAACAACAGGGGAGTGGGAAAGCTGTTGTTTCTTATTATGAGAGCTTTCAACAATCCTTAGACGGGACATTCGCATTTTTTACCTCGTGGCCAGTCAGATTCAGGAATCTCTCCAGGTCGGCCTTATCGATGACAAGTGTGCTTGTGTTGACGAGAGGATGACACAGAAAGGCCGAGTTTTCCCACAGGTCGGCATCCACCACGATTGAGACCGCGCCTTCTTTATCGTTGAGCGCCGCGAGCAGAGAGACCGCGCCGGGCTCGATGCCCAGGCATCTGTCCAGCCGTTCCGCAGAGCCGAAACTGAGGCCGCTGACTTCCAGCGTCTTCGAAAGGGCCTTCAAGTCGACTGTCTTCTCTGGACTCACAGTGACCAGGAAATGTCTGCGACCTTTCTTATCCCGCAAGAACAGGTTTTTTGTTTTTGTGGCGGGGAGGGATGGGACGTGTTCGTCAGCTTCTTCGCAGGTATACACCGGCGGGTGGTCATGACGCTCAAAGGCAATGCCGTGCTGACTGAGGAATTGGTAGAGGGGGGCAGGATCGAGCATGGATGTCAATAGGCAATAGACAGGCGGGGCGCAGGGCTACTGCGTCTCTTTGCGTTTCATTATTCCGAGACGTTTCTGAAGTTGGGCCTGATGGAGATTGGCGGGTCGGAGGTCTTCAGGGCTGATGCCCTCGTGCCAGACGCCCTGTATGCCGGTCTGAGTGGGGAGTCTGTTTTGCATCCCGACGAAGTTCAGCATTGCTGGTGCGAATCGCTTTGGTGGCAGGCTGATGGGCCGCTTTGAACGAATGTTCCAGAAAGTCTCCCGGGCAGCACAGTGCTTTCCAAGGCTGCCCCCGCCACCACATTTCCATGGACGCGTCCCGGCACCAATGTCAATGTCCGTATACAGATTCTGGTATGGTGCGCGGCGGTGATGATCAAAACACAAGTCCACCCCTTTACCGGACGAGGCCACGTTATGCGAGGAGCGGCTCGTCACTGTCACGTCGTGGATAAAACGTGTTTTGAATTCGAAATTCCTCAGCAGGTTGTCCGTCCCGCCCATTACTATCCCATGGTGCCCCGTCGTATTGCCACGGGCCCCCTTCCGCCTGGAGGTAATCACGATCTCCTGAAGGGTGCAGAACCGGCTTCGCAGAAAGATGCCGCTGTCCGCGTTTTCAATGCGGACGTTTCGTATCCAGCAGTCTGAGACGCCTGACATCGCGATGCCATTATGACCGACCTCCGTGAAGTGCCCTTTGTAGGCTGTGACAGGGAACCGGATGGACAGCTCTTCCAGCCCGGCATCCTGGACAGTTGGTTCGAAGCGTGAAATCTGAGGTCGCCATTCGGGCCGGATATCAAACCGCAGCGCAGGCCGGAATGTGACCTGGTTATCTTTGATACCTTCTATCCAGAGAATCATCGAAATGGATGTTTTGCCGTTGAGCTTTCGAGTATCTCCCGGATCGCCTGCATAGAGATAATTTGCGAGCGAGTTCTCTGAAGTATCTCTCTGAATCAATTCCACTCGCTGGCCGACTTTCAGCCCACCCGTGCTGCTCAGCTTCAGTCCAGTATCACCACGGCTGGCCTTCGCTTCGACCTTCGCCAATGTCGCTGACTGGAAAGATCCACTGAACTGAATCATCCCTCCCGACCAGGAATAGTTGCTGGTTCGTCGTCCACCGGTGGTCTTGCCCCAATTGGGCTTGATGTCATTTAATGGTTTCGGGAAATAAAGGACTGTCTTGTCAGGGCCATCACCGCGAAGCACCGTGCCGCCCGTGGTGATTCTGAGGATTCTTGTGATCAGGTATTTCCCGGCACTTATGTGGATCACTTTGCCTTTTGCTGCCGCAATCGCATCGATGAAAGCCTGTGAATCATCGGTCTCGCCATCGCCTTTGGCTCCAAAGTCCTCCATCTTCAGGGCAGCTTCGCGATCCGGAATCGGCTGTTCGCCTGCGCGATAGCCCGCGTACGAGAAGTCAGGTAAACGCCCGCCGGGCCGCCAGAGCTCTCCATTTTCTCCCCAGAGCTTAGACGTGATTCCCTCTCCAGACAGGGAGGTCAAGACAAACAGGACGACTGAACTCATAGCGTGAATGGTTTTCATTGGACCGGTTGTCATGTCAATGGAAGGTTGGCCGGGATTAAACGATCAAATGCGGCCTTTCGCTGCCATGGCCTCTTCGAGTTGACGCAGGAGCCAACGGAGGAATCATGTTCGAAGGTTATGACGCTGCGATTTGAATCTACGATTGGGCAAAACATCCAAACTCCAGGAACTCTCTTATGAGAACTTCGATCTTTTCAGCATTTCTCTGCTTCTGTCTTCATGGATCTGCCGATGTGACGATCGTCGAAGCTGGTAAACCTAGCGCAACGATCGTCGCCGGTGAGAAACCAACACCCACAGAGAGATTTGCTGCGGAGGAGCTCCAGTGGCACATCGAAAAGATGACCGGCGCCAGACTGGATGTCGCTGAAAAACGCTCTGACGACCTCCTTCCAATTTACATAGGAAGAAGCGCATCCAGTGTAAAGATCGATGCACGGGAACTGCCCCCCGAGCACTACCGCATCGTTGTCCAGACCGATTGGATTGCCATCGCTGGACGAGACAGTTCTTCCTCAGATCGTGTGGACGATCCACTCAGTATTGAAGTCGTTCAGCCGGGCACGTTGTTCGGGGTTTATCATCTCCTCGACCAGGTGCTCGGCGTTCGATGGCTGTGGCCGGGCGAAGAGGGGACATCTGTGCCACAACGGCGGACCCTGACCATTCCAGCCATGAATGTCACTGACGGTCCGAAGCTCCTGCAACGACAATTGCGTCATCAGCGATCCAGGCGTCGCCGGCAGCGGACATTTGGAAAAACCGAAGGGATTGGTATGGCCGATGATGCAATCGCCAATCGTCTTGATAAGGAAGAACGGATCTGGCTTCGACGTCACCGAATGGGCCGCCGCGCGAGGTTTGCGTTCGGTCATGCTTTCACTCGCTGGTGGGGTAAGTACGGCAAGACGCATCCCGAGTACTTTGCCAAGCTGCCCAATCGTAAACAGCCCTTCCCCAACGCGGAACGGCCAAAGCTGTGTGTGAGTAATTCCGCGGTCACTGATCAGATCATTGCCGATTGGAAGGCGGGCGGTGGTACCTCTCATCTGGCCGCCTGCCCCAACGACAGCCGCGCTTACTGCACCTGCGCCAACTGCAGAAGCTGGGACCTGCCCGTGCAGACCACGCCTGACGATGTAGACCAGAGCGTGCTCACTTACCGCTATGTGAAATTCTGGAACGTGCTCGCAAAGCAGGTGGCCGCTATCAATCCGGACGCACTGGTCTGCGGGTACGCCTACTCCAACTACCGCAGCCCGCCTGAGGGCGTAAAACTGGAACCAAACATGATCCTTGGCTACGTGGGCAGCATGGGCGAGGAGACGGAAGAGGAATGGACGAAATGGGCCGACGCGGGCGCAAGGCTTTACTTCCGTCCCAACTGGTTTCACTCCGGTCATAATGCGTTCTACATGCCGCTCAAAGAAGCTGGACGGTTTCTCAGGTATGCGCATCAGAACAGCATGCTCGGAACGGATTTCGACAGCTTGCTCGGCCATTACTCGACGCAGGGACCGTACTACTACCTCGTGGCCCGCCTGCACGCGCGCCCGGACCTGTCCGTCGAATCCATCATTCAGGAATACTGCGACGGCTTTGGCCCCGCTTCGGAATTAATTCGTGAGTACATCGCTTACTGGGAAAAACACACCATCCGCTACCGCGAAGCCATCCGCGCAAACAGCGAGAAGTACCGTGGCGGATCGCGCTCGGCCGTACGCCTCATGCCGGAACTCTTTGATGACAGGACTCTCGGCAAAGCAGAAAAACTGTTGAAAGAAGCAGCGACGAAAATCAAAGAAGAACAACAGACCCTGATGCATCGGATCCAGTTTCTTCAAAAAGGCATCGAGCACGTCCGCCTGACCAGAGACGCGGTCCGTTACGGTCATGATGTCGGGAGCGTGCGCGGGATTCGTGAGAACGCTCTTCGTGCAGTTAACGGAGCAAAAGCTCTGCGCAACTTTCGAAAATCCATCGAAAATACTTTTGTCGATTGGACTGAATACTCCGACTACAAGGAAATCTCACTCGGGGATTTCACCGGGCTTCGCCTCGCTTCAGTGATGGGCGATCGCCAGCCGATTCATGTGCTGCCCGGCGCCTGGCGTTTCAGGTTTGACCCGGAAAAGGTAGGCGAAAATGAAAAGTGGTTCGGCCAGAATTACAGCCCTCGCCGGGAGAAGTGGGACAAAGCGGTCGTCTATCGCTGGTGGGAGCGCAACAGCGTGGGCGAAAAGTGGAAAGAGAAGCACGGTAAAGACTTCGATGGCATCGGCTGGTACCGCACCAGCTTCACTCCACCGAAGCTGCCGGAGGACAAACGCATCAAGCTTCTCTTTGGCGCGGTCGACGAAGCCTGCAAGGTATGGCTCAATGGCAAGCTCGCCGGAGAGCATCCTTACATTAATCCCGACGACTGGAAAACACCGTTCGAGTTCGACGTTACGGATTTCCTCGTGCAGGGAGAAAATCACATCACCGTCCGCGTGGAAGACAACGCCGGCATGGGCGGCATCTGGAAACTGGTCTGGCTTCTCGCTGAATGAGGTCTGCCCGCCTTGCATTGCAGCGGTACCGGCGGCCCATTAAAACAACTCTGTAGATTACCCCCTGCCGACAAGCCGACAAAGCTTGTCACTTCTCTCCCGACGTTTGCTCAGAGTCCTCTTTCTTCCGACTCCGAGGCATGCGTCATGTGCGGAATCAGCGGCTACGTTGTTCTTGATGGAGGCGCTACGCCCAACGAGAGAGCGTTGCATCGGATGAATGAAATGCTCGTCCATCGCGGCCCGGACGAGGCGGGGCATCATGCCTGCGCGCAGGTTGGGTTTGCCATGCGGCGGCTGAGCATCATCGACGTCGAGGATGGCCACCAGCCTGTCTTCTCGCTGGGCGGGGAAGTGATGGTGGTATTCAATGGCGAGATCTACAACCACCTGGAGCTTCGGCGCGATCTGGAAAAGAAGGGTCACTCATTTCAGTCGAACAGCGACTCAGAAATATTACCGGCCATGTATCTCCAGTACGGTGCGGACATGGTCGAACACCTGAACGGTATGTTTGCCATCGCACTGTGGGACTTCCGTCGTAATCGCTGTTTTCTCTGGCGGGACCGGTTTGGTCAGAAGCCACTCTACACCACAGTCTGGCGAGGAGTCTTCTACTTTGCATCGGAAATTAAATCCCTGCTTGCTCTTCCGCGCTTTCCTCGGAATTTCGATATGGAGGCGATGCGGCAGTATCTGTTTCTCGGTCAGATTCTCTGCCCGAAAACGCCCTTTCACAGGATTCAGTCAGTGCCGCCCGCGAGCTGTCAGCGAATCTCGCCAGCAGGCATCTGTGCACCGACGCCTTACTGGGATATTTCCCTGACTGAAGGAAGTGACGCGAAGAAGAAGGGCTTTGGAGAATACAAAGAGGAGTTTGACGACCGCATCCAGAAGTCTGTGAAACGACGACTTCAGAGCGATGTTCCGCTGGCGGCTACACTCAGTGGCGGGCTGGATTCATCGTCGATTCTTTTCTACGCATCAGAGCTGACGAATAAAGGTACGGAAGCTTTCTGTATTACATTTGAGAGCGATGAGTGGCAGACCGATGAACTGAATGAGGCCGGATATCAGGAAGACGTGATTCGCAGGCTGCGCGTCCCCACCCATCGTCTGAATTTCTTTGAGAAGGAAAAGGAAATCGCAGACGAAATCGATAATGCCTACTGGACATACGAATTTCCTGACAGTGTCGTGCAGCAGGAGATCGTGTTCACACTGCTCGCACGAGAGATGTACCGAAACGGCTTCAAGGTCGGCCTCGGAGGAGAAGGCGCGGACGAGATGATGCAGGGCTATGAATGGTACGATCCTCAATACGCCTACCTCCGGATGATCGGTAGTAATGGTGGTAGCCGGGACAGACTTGCCCCAAAGGCGGCGCAAATGCTGCGTGAAGAGGAATGGTTCACTGAGCGTTTCGGGTATCCGAGCATTCTCTTTCAGGAGCAGTTGGAGTGGCGGCGGATTTCCCGGCTGTTTCGGTCGGCGGCGCTTCCTGCCCCTTTTGCCGATTGCTCCAGAGGTCTGGAGGACTCCGATCTCAGCAGCCAGATACCATCCAATCGGTTCTCGGAGCTGTCCGGCGTCACGCTTCTCCAATACGCAGACATCAAACTTCGACTTCCGAATTTCATTCTCAACGTGCAGGATAAGTTCACGATGTCCGCGTCAGTAGAGATGCGGAGCCCGTTCCTCGATCACTCGTTTGCAGAGTGGCTCGTTTCGCTGCCCTCAGACGTGCATCGGTCTCGCGGCCGGGAGAAGTATCTGTTCAAACAGGTGATGAAGAACCGATTGCCCAGAAGCGTCACCCAACGGACAAAGCAGGGCTACACTGCCCCCTACCTGCAAAGCGAACACGATTACAACGCCGCCTATATCAGCAACCGGATGCGTAAATCCGCCATCGAATCAGCGGGGATTTTCAGTATGGACTTCGTTCGCAAGCTGAGCTCAATCAAGAATGAAATCAACGGCGGCCCAGTCCCCACCCGTTGGCTGGCCAGCCGTGAGACGGGCATCAGCGTGCCGGACCTTTATCTGTCGCGAATCGCAGACGTGCAGGTGTTCGCTGATGTCTTCGGCGGGAGATTTCAGGAATTCAGAAAGCAGCATCTGGCGGATACGGCACTTCGTGGGGAACCTGGCTAGAGAGAGCCGGAGAGATTCCTTTGAGTCGGCCTGACTCCGCTTCGCTCCGCGACGGCCTCAGTCTCTTCGTGGCCGGATGTACTTCTTCAGTTTTTCGTCGAGTTTTTCTCTCAGGGGCGGTTTGTCCTGAAAGCCCAGCGATATCAGCCGCTTGCCTTGCTGCTGGTAGATCTCTTGCTTTTTCAGCATACCAATTTTGAATTTCGCCGTGTCCATTCCCCAATACTCGATATAGACATCGAATTCCGGCAAATAAAAATCCGGCCGGATGGCATAGCCTTCGATGATCTGCATACGTTCGTCGTATCGGTAAGCGATATCACGACTCTTGAGGAAATCGGCAATGATGCGCTCGCCGTCTGATTGCACCAATTGTCCGCCATCGGTGGGGATGGTCTTGTTCAGCTCTACCTGCGTATCGAAATTGCGCCGCCGGAGATAGACCTCATTGAAGCATGCGTCGCAATAAACCCGTTGAAATGCCCGCATTGACCGGGCGTACTCATCGGCATCTACGATCTGGTTGCACTTGAGGCAGCTCTGCCTGGATTCCTCGATGGCGATTCGGCAGGCTTCCTGGATGGTGTCTATTGCTTTGGCTGCATCGCGGCGGTTGTAGTCTTTTTCGGACTGGTTCTCGGAAATGTCTTTCAGATCGGCCAGGGCAGACCTCGATGCTGCACCGTATGCAGAGAGCGCCTTTATAGCGTATTGGCGTACCTGGGCGTGGCTGTCGCGCAGGCGTGCCTGTAGAGGCGGGATCACATCGGCAGCGTTCGCCAGCCCCGCCAGCTTCCCCAGCGCAGACACCGCCATCCGGCGGACCTCTACTGCGGCTGATTGGTGCATGCCGATGAGCTCCGGGACCGCAGAAAGGTCTCGAGCTTCGCCGAGCGCATGGGCACGCTTTGCCAAATCCTTTACGGTTTTCTGTCCATAGGGTTTTATAATCCTTGGCCAAGCCTGACTCCGCTTCGCTCCGCGACGGCCTCGCTGCTGCCGTCGCGGAGCGAAGCGGAGTCAGGCATCATAAGTGCTCTCTCCACAGGCGTCATCCATGGCATGCCTCCCGACATTTCTGCTCGCGGCCATTGCGCAGGCTTCGGCCCAGAACATCCTTGTCAATCCCTCATGTGAAGAGGCCGGCAATGAAAAGGAGCTGATGAAAGGATGGGCACTCCAGGGCACACACCATCGCTGCAAAGTCGATGTGGTCCAGGAGGGCACGAGGTCTGGCAGACATGCTCTGCATGCGGCAGCCGGGCCCGGGGCGAATGGCCAGTCATTTAAGACGCTCGGCAGATTCTGTGTAGACGTAAAGCTCACCCGGACAGCGGCCAAATCCGGAGAGATTTACACATTGAGCGCGTGGTATCGCACGACGGGCCGCGCTTCGATTTCTATGGCTGCCGCATTTGTCGGCCAGCCGGGATTCAATCCGCAAAGCGGCGAGAATATTCGAAAGACGGCCGTCGAGGGAGATCCTTCAGAGGCATGGAATCTCGCACAGACCACGGTCATCCTGCCCGCAGGCACCGAGCGGCTGAGCAGCGTGCGAGTGTACGGTTACTTGAGAGTGCCCGGCGAAGAGGTCTGGATCGACGACCTTCGTTTCGAGCCGTCGCGGGCTCTGGCAGTGCCATCAGTCGAAAAGCCGCCGGACATTGATGGCGTCTTAGATGACGATGCGTGGAAGAGTGCGCCATCCTTTCGCCTGGCCACCCTCGACAAACAGGAAGTCCCCAGGCAGCCGACGACGGGCCTCATCCTTCGTGATGCTGCGAATCTTTACCTTGGCTTCAAATGCGAAGAGCCGGCGCTGGATGAGGTCCATTTTGAAGAGGCGAAGCGCGATGCATCCTCGGTCTGGCAGTTTGATCGTCTGGAGATGTTCCTTGCTATCAAGCAGAAACAAGGGCACCTGGTGCATCAGTTCATCACTAATCTCGCCGGCTCCCGCTACGACGAACGCGACGCGAAGAGCGCATGGAATCCGGACTGGGAAGTGAAAACTTCAAGAGGCAGGAACGAGTGGTACATCGAAGCGCGCATTCCCATTGAGGTCCTCGGTTACGGATCGTGGCCGGAGTTTGAACAGATTCGATTCAACGCTATCCGCGGCCGCAAGCTCAAGAACAGGCCGCATTCATTCTCCGCGTGGTCTCCGCCGGGAAAGGTGTTCAAGACGCCCCGGAAAATGGGGCTGCTCATCATCGGCGATCCCCTCGAATACATGCGCCGCCGCGGCCTGCTCAAATTGAAAGTCCACACCAACCGCCTCACCTACACGCGGCACGATAAGTATCTCGTGGGTTGGGTGGAGGTGCCTGTCTGGAATGCCGCGGTTCAGAAGTATCGATTCAAACTCGAGATCCGGGATGGCGACCGGGTCGCTGTCACGCGCCCACTGGCGCAAAAGCCGGAGGGCTTCCGTATCGAGGAGGGCATCAGTGATCTCAAGCCAGGCAAGTACGAATTGCGAATCGATGTAAGAAATGACAAAGGCGAGGAGACCGGCAGCGGGAGCCGAACATTTTCTGTTGGAGAGCCTTTTCAGGAACCGAAAAACGACGAGAGGCGCGTGGCTCTCCGGATGACGAAGCCTTCGCCGGTGTCCCTTGACGGCTGGAATTTTGTGGCCGGCATTCCGATGCCTCGCGGGCTTATGTATTTCCCCACCAAGGCGCGCCTGCTCGATGCCGAGGGAAAGGAAGTGCCATCTTCGATGAAGGCCATCAATCGCTGGGCTCCCTACAGAGGCGCAAGCGTGCGTTGGCTGCGCATCGATTTCAACGACGCGGTCATAAAAGACAAGACCAGCGAATACTCCCTTCACGTCGGCGGAAATAACACTCTCGCCCTCGGCATTCTGGTTACGGATAAAGACGACCGGATTGAAATCGATGCGGGGCGACTCTCGTTTGCTGTTCGCAAGAAGGGTTTCAATTTCATCGACGGCCTCACCGTGGGTCGTCAGCGAGTGATCCCCGCCGGGCATCGCGCATCGCCCTACATGATCGATCACAACGGCATTCAGCATTCAGCCATGCTCGATCCGAATGCGAAAGTCGAGGTCGAATACGCCAGCCAGCATCGCGTCGTCATTCGCGCTTCGGGCTCTCATCTGAGTAAAGAAGGCAGACCGCTGTCACGATTCATCGTGCGCATCACCGCATTCCAGGGGCTGCCTTACCTGCATGTCTCACACACCTTCATCATTGTCGAAGATACGAGCAAAGTTCGTTACCGAGACATCGCGCTGCCGATCCCAATCGAAGGCAAGACCATTGCCGGAGATGAACAGGGCAGAAAGATCGTCATGAAATCAGGCTCGCATCTCCTGCAGCGAACCTGGGAGAACTATCACGTCCGTACCAATGCCGGCGAAGAACTGTCCGTCGGCAGAAAGGCATCTGGCTGGTTCGTCCGCGGAAAGATGGGCCTGGCCGTCCGAGATTTCTGGCAGAACTATCCTAAGGAAATCGAAGCAAAGGATGATTCGAATCTCATTGTCCACTTCTGGCCCGCGCATGGCATCGATAATCCCGATCGCAAGGTCACTCTGAAAGATTTCGCCTACCTCTGGTTCTGTCACGAAGGCCGCGAACTGGACTTCACGATCGGACCCGAGTACCGGACCGAGGAATTCACCAAACGCGCGTACAGCAAGAACTGCTACACCGTGGCTGTGAAGAGCAACGCGGCCGGTATCGCCAAGACCCACGACATGATGCTGGTATTCGATCCGAAGGCGGTCACACCGGAGAAGATGCGCGATTACAGCACGATGTTTCAGGCCGATCCGCATGTGCTGGCAGAGCCCGAGTGGAATTGCGCAAGCGAAGCTTTCGGCCGGATGCATCCCTACGATGAAAAGCGATTCAAGCCTGTCGAGGATTTTATTTCACGCTCGTTCGATGCATTCAAGAGAGTCCGCGACCACCACGACGATTACGGTATGTGGTCGTGGGGGGATACTCATACCGGGTACATGCGGCGCAATTCCAACATCTACCGCCTCAACAAGAACACACACCAGGGGCGCCCTCGCGAGTATCTCTATCACTACTTTCGCACCGGCGATCCAAAATACCTCGACTGGGCACGGCGCAATCATCGGCACGTCGCGGACGTGGATACGGTCCACGTGACCATCGATCAGCCCGGCCTGGCCAAGTACACCGGCGGCGTCTGCTACCCGGGCCTTACGCACTGGATCGGGGATGGTTATTTCGGCTTCTATATCATGCAGGATTTCATGTGGAATCTTCACCTGCTCACCGGTGACCGGCGCATGCTCGACGTGGTCCAGGAGCAGGAAAACTATCTCCGAAAACACCGCGGCGGAGTCGATGGCCGGAGCGGCGCCGGGGCCCTGGCCTCCACGATCAAGTACTACATGGAGACGCAGGACGTAAGCCTGCTGCCCTCCATTTACGCTCAGCGAAAATCCATGTTGAAGCGGCCTGGCCACGAGCAGCACGCGGCTGCATGGGGACCGTGGCTGCGGAGGCTGATCGAAGAATTTGGTGATCGAGAGTCGATGGAATTCGCCAGAGAATGGGCGGCCAGCGGCAAGCTCGACATCTTTGGGATCCCGGCCGGCCCGGACATCATCGGGTACGCAGCCCTGGCCGCGGGCAGCGACGAGTTTCTGCGGAGGCCCCGGGGCAAACTCGAACTGCTCACCGAAACCCAGTTCCTGGACCCGGAAAAGCTCTATCACGGCGACAACGGTTTCCATGATTATTACCGATACTTTGCGCAGGAGTTCGCATACCTGCTGACCGCTTTCGCCAAACTTCCGCCGAAGGGGAAACCAATCTACGATCCGCCGGGCTTCGGGGTCATCGATGGCAACAACAACGGAAGCCGTGAATTCAATTTTTTCATCAATTCCGGCAAACAGAAAGACAAGCCCATCACTATGACCTGGCGCGCAGGGGGCCACGCGGATTTCAACCTTGTTGTGACCAATTCAGAAGGACAGAGGGTCTACCAACGCACGCTCAAGACCTCCGACAATGACATGGTGCCATCGCACACTTTGCCTGCCCTCGAATCAGGACATTATCGAATACGGGTGGATGGCCCCTACAAGAACTTCCTCTATCGCTATCTGGTTCTTTCACCGGAAGACACCAGGTTTGTCGTCCACTGCAACGAGCACATCGGCATCTACCTTGCGCTCGGACGCTGGTTCTTCAGACCGAAGCTGGACGCGGAAAAGATGACGCTCCACCTGTTCCAGCGCTGGGGTTTCCAGGATCGCTTCACCACCTCCGGCGTCATCTACGATCCTGATGGTAAACGCGCTGCCCGGTTCGACCTCGCGCAACATCACAGCCTGAAGCTCGAGATCCCGGTAAAACCGGAACACGGAAACAGGCTCTTCAAAATGTTCACCCGCGGCGTCACTGTAAGGAAGGTAAAAGGCGTTGAGCCATACTTCTCGCCTGCTCCGGATGCGTTCTTCATCCCAATTCGTCCGTAGGCGGCCGAGCCTTTACCTCTCATTCGGAAGACCGGATCACGAGCACGGTCTCTGACCCCTTTGGCAGCCGAGGCGAGATGAGTCTTGTAGTTTGCCGATTATTCTCTGCCCTCGGGTGCCATCAATTCCAGCCGCACATCATCGAACCAGATCTGGCTTTTGGGTGAGCCGCCGTGGCGCAATGCGAGAATCAGATTGAAGTGGATCTTCGGGTTGCCGTTGTTGGTGCGGTTGAAAGTCATTTCGTACCTTGTCCATTTCCTGGCGGGCGGGAACTCACCTCGGATACGGCCGCCGGCTATCGAGGCGACACCGTGCCTGACTTCGTCGGTGGTCTTGTACCAGAATGACAATCGGAGTCGGCCGACAGGTACGACGACCCAGGTGATGACGCCTGAATAGTCTGTCAGGCCGCGGGCGGCGAGGCTGCTCTTGCCGGTGTGGGCGACTTCTGAATCAGTGAACACTTCTGCATTCACCATCCTGTTGTGATAGATCTTCCAGCCCTTTGCGGCTTCCGGTTTTTCAGATTTGGGATCGGCCGGCTCTTCGAATGAACTGTTTGTGAGAAGGGTTTTGAGCACCGCCTTCGGATGGAGAAGCTGCAACTGCTGTAGCTTTGCTTCCGGTAACAGTGGCCAGTGTCTGTGGCCGAATTCCTCCCAAAATTGAGCGACCTTCTCCGGTGTCTGCAGTTTGAGTTTGAAAGCGGTGACCGCGCCGAAACTGTGGTCGAGCGCGGCCTGGTAGTTCGGCCATCTGAATTTCGGGACGTGACGATTCTTCTGGAACTTTTCGACCTTGTCCTTCTGGCGAGAAAAGATCGAATACTGGGCGCTGGGGGCGACTCTGTCGGTGAAAAAGCTCTCTGTTCCCTGACCGGTCTCGTGAAAACCGACAGCGTGCCGGAGCGTGGTTTCGGATTCTTGTTCAGAATTTACTTCGGCCTTTCCCAGTGCCTTCAGGAGATCGAACTGCAGCCAGTAACGGCGTCCCCACTCGAAAGCGGTGACTGTGAATTCGACACGCTTCTGGATCGGTTTGGCTGCTTCTGCTACGGCCTTTTCAGCTTCACCGATGGCCGTGCCCATGACCCGGTAGTCCTCGCGGGTGACGTGTTCGAACTGACCGTCCAGGGGGTTCCAGGTGGCCATGAGAAACTCATCCTTCTTTCGCCTTCGTTCGTAGATTTCTTCGGCGCGGGCAAAGTAGCAGGCCATAGCATTCGCCGCAGGGCCGTAGGCATGGCGATAGTAATCGTCCAGCAACGCATCGACATCGGCATCCACATTCCAGAGAAGATTGCACAGTACCCACATCTTCGGGCCGCCCTGGGCCCAGGCCACGTAGGCTTCGCCCTTGAAAGCAATGGCACCGATGCTCCGCATGAACAGCAGGTAATCATGCATGGCCCGCGGCCAGTGATTTGGCAAGAGATATCCCGCACCGTAGAGCCACTGGTAGACGCCGAAGTGTTTCGCCTTCCCTTTCCACCGTTGATAACTCGCCTTCGGCTCACGAAAGAGAAACACGACCACGTTGTCCTCGAGAGGAAAGCTTGGCGGCTCGGCCACGCGATTGTAAGGCAGCAGGGCCACGTATCTGGCCGGCCATTTCGCTCTGATGCCGCGGGCTACTTTATTCACGTAACGGTAATACACTTCGCTGATGGAGACCCGGCCGTCCTCCAGGCGTGTTCCTTTGAGCAGGTCTTTCTCCGAGTAGCCGAGACCGTCGTTCACGGTCAGGGAGATGGATTTCAGAGAGGGCTGGGCCCTGAACATCTCATCCGCATATTCGATAGCGCGCTGAGCGGTCGCGGGCACGCTGAAAGTCGGCTGCCATGCGCTGTGCTTTTCAGGCGGGGGAGGTGTGTGTTTTCCTTTGACTACCGGAAAGTATTCGGGATGCGTCTGGCCGAACTTCTTCGGCGGGTAGATGCGATGCATATTGTGGTGGTATTGGAAACGCTGCGAGCCGCCGAAATCAGAAAGCCAGGCCGACTGCTCCATGCCACCTGCCCCGCTCCAGATGCGAAGCCTGAAATCGGGGCCGGGGTTGAGCACGTACAGTTCTTTTGGCACTTCGAGCGGCTTCCTTTCGAACACCTCGCCCACCTCACCGGGCATGAGGACTCTCAGTCCCGCGTAATTCATGAGAAAGAACCAGACGCCGTAACGAGTCCCCACCGCGCTGCGTCCTACGATATGGAGCTCGATGCCCCAGGGCGCATCCACCGATCGCACTCTGATGAGGAATCCGTGATCATCTGCCTCGGCAAGCTCAGGAAACGATTTCTCCGGGCCATCCTCCCCCTGAGTATGAAGAGATATACGTGGGCCGGTGACATTCGATTTTCTTTGGCCGCGCATCACAAACGTAGTGACACCAGTGCACTTTTCCAGATATTGCTTGAGCGTTGTGGCAGCCGTGGCGAGCTGGCGTTGATGCCAGGCTTTCCTTGGTCCAGCTTTGGCCTCGCCAATGACAAGCAATGGCTGGATCTTCTTGCCATCCGCTTTCATCCCCGACAACGTGACCATCTCGTCAGATGCGCGCACCACCGCATCGCGAGAGAGAAAGGGCACGAATTTCCTGTCACTGGTTTCCGTTTTCTCGGCGAATGCCGGAGCCAGGCAGACAAGAAAGATCACGAGAGATTGAGGCATGCTTGAACCGGACAGGAATCGGGACGAATGGTCACTCATTCATCGCCTTTTCAATATCTGCATATGCAGGAGGCTTTGTCTTCGAGTTACAGATCCCAGTGATCGTTTATCGGCTTCTGATAAGTGTCAATGACGCCATCAAGAACGTCCTGAAAACTGACCGCTTCGCCAAGGGCTGCGGATTCGAAGCAGCAGACGCAGAGAGTTTTGGCCATGAGACCGTCGTGAGCATCCATCTCGGGTTTGCGTCCGGTGGCGATGGCGTCAATGAATTCCCACGTTTCGATGGCCATTCCGTTCGTGCTCCCGTATGGGAACAGTCGCTCCTTTTTCTCGCCGGGAAGGCTGGCCAGGTAACGCACCTGCAGCTCCTGCGACTTTATCGGCCGGGCGTTTTCGCCGGATGGAAAAACATCTCCGCCGTTCTGAAACGGGTGCAGCGGAAAACTGATATCCCGCATCGTGCCCTTTGTGCCGTAGTAGATGCCGGCCTTACCATTGTCCTCGTGGCACTGCCGGGAGTAAGACCAGTTGACGACGGTGCCGCTCTTGAAACGAATGATCGCGTTCCAGGTGTCCTCAACATCGACCTTGCCGCTGCCGATGACCGGGACCCCTTCCACTGTACTGTCGTCGAGGGTCCTCATCTCGCAATAGACGTCATCTACTTCGCCGAAGAGGTGGACCATCATGTCGGCGAAATGTGCGCCGCTGTCCATGATCATGCCGCCGCCGTTCGTAATCTTGAAGGCGCGCCATTTCATCGCGGGGTTCGAGTAATCGAATGGGCCATAGGCGATCTGTCGAACGTCCACAGTGTGGATGTCGCCGACCATCTTTTCGTGGTTCATGGCCCATTCGACGGACCGGGCGCCGACGTTTCTGCGGATCTGTTCGGCAGCGGCGACCACTTTGTCATGCCTCTTCCCCGCCTCTTCGATCTTCTTCGTGGCCTTCACCGTAATCCCAATCGGTTTCTCGATCTGGACGTGGAGCCCGCCTTCGATCAGGGCGATACCAACAATGTGATGCAGCCAGTGCGGTAAGCAAACATCGGCGGCTCCTGCGACGCCGGCCTTAATGAGATCCTGGACTTCCGTGAAAACCGCTGGCTTCGAGCCCTGAAAAGCGACGATCTCCTCAGCCCGTCCGACCGCGGCCTCTTCGTTTAAATCACAACAGGCAACAATCTCAAATTCTCTGCACCCGAGCTCGAACAATTCGCGGTAACCGTTCACATGGCCGCCGGAAATCCCTCCGCAGCCAACCACGGCAAGTTTGATGCTATCACTCATTTCAGGTGTACCTCCTTCAGGAAGGTGCATTCAGGTTTCAGTATCTCGATCGACACTCTTCTGACCTGAACGCTCGAACAGTGGAAACTCATCCACAATCATCGCAGTGCAGAAAGTGTGGCTTCGGCAGCGCTGCCAAGGAATAAAGTATCCGTACCGGCCACAAGCAGCGTATAGCCCCGGTCAGCGAAGGGCCTGACAGCTTCGGCATTGACGCCAAAGTAGCCAAGGGGAATGCCGGCCGCGAGGCACGTGTCAGTGACGTGGTCGATGGCTTCGATCACCGCGGGATCATCAACCTGACCCATCTTGCCCATGCTTGCCGAAAGGTCATACGGCCCGATCAGCACGGCATCGATACCTTCGACCTTGACAATCGATTCGATGTTCTCGACCGCTTGCGCATGCTCGGCCTGGACCACCACGGTCACTAGCTCGTTAGCAGAATCGATGTACTCCTTGAACCGCATCCCGTAGCCATGTGCACGACCGAGACCGACACCGCGCGAGCCTGCCGGCGAATACCTTGCCGAGCGGACAACATATTCGGCTTGTTCGGCGGTGTTTACCAGAGGCGCGATAATCCCGTCAGCTCCCAGGTCGAGAACGCGTTTGATCGGTGTTTCGTCGGCCGCGGGGACACGCACGATGCATGCGGCCTCATCTCCCACGGCCTGGAGGATGCCCATGATATCGCCTGTTTCCAGAGGCCCGTGCTCGCCGTCGACAAACAGCCAGTCGAACCCTGCGTCGGCAAGAATCTCCGCCGCGGCTGGCGAGGAGAGTGTGACGATCGTGCCCAGCAACTTTTCCCCGCCGCGCAGGCGGGCTCTAAATTCGTTCTGCATGTGATGAAAATCGAGTTGTGAATGATACCCGAAGCATCGTGTCGCGCGCTGGAATGGGTGTCAATCCGAGAATCACAGGCCGGATTTTTTCGATGCTGGATTAGAGGGAATGAGTCGACGCGAGTCCCGTCTGCCATTCACTGCCTCTCTTGCCTGCGTAGACCATTAGGTAGGTGTTGTCCAAGGCGTCCCGAAGACCAGAGCGCGAGTGTGCTGGGACGAAGGAATCCTCAAGGACTCGGCGCTAACGTGTGAATCTGACAACCGATTTCGCCCGGGCGCCGCTGACTGCTTCTGTTGCCGTCACCGTGTAGTCTCCCTCAGGGTCGCTTAACGCCAAAGATAATCGGGCGGCTGTGGAAGGGCCGGTCAGGAGAACGTTCTGGGCATAATGCCTGAGCTTGCGGCCCTTCGGATCGGTGACTTCCAATCGGATGACGTGATCGCCCGCGAGGTCTTTGGTGCCGGTATTCAGACGCACGCTGAATTCGAAGTGGGTGCCCGGCTTCACCTGCTGGGCCACTGGTTGCAGTTCTACGCTCTCGACCCGGTAAGGCAGCATTGCGTAAAGTTGGGGAACACCTGGAATAATCTCTGTTTGTAGACGATTGATACTACCCAGATATCTTTTGGCTCGAGCGTCGTAGAGGTGGCTGGCTCGGGGTAATCGAATTTCCGCGGACCGTCGCTCTCTGTCATTGATATTGTCATCTTTGACGATTCCAACGTATTCGATATTGCCCTTGCTGAATCGGACGACTTCGCACGCTTCCAGTGGCTTGCCCTCTGAGAGAACCTCTACGGCCGTTTCCACATTGTTGTCGGTGAAGACCTTCCGAAGGGCCTCACGGATTGGAGCTTCTTTGGAGAACTGTCTCAGTGGCTCGTAAGCAGCGAAGGGGAAGTTCATCAGGAGAGTCTTGCCCTTGTCGTGCGTCGAAAACCGGAATGAGGCTGCCGCCTTTTCAGGAGTCTTGTCTGCAACTTCAAAAGCCAGTGCTTCACCAAAGAGATCTGCCAACGCTGGCTTTTCCAGCCTTTTGCAGCGGCCATCCATCACTGCCGGCTCGACGTCCGCAATGACGAGGCCGCCGTCTCTCACGAAATAGCGTATCGCTGCCAGTTCTTTGGGGCTCACCGCACATGAGGCCGGCATGACGAAGGCCCTGTAGTCCTTGAGATCTCCGTTCTCAATTTCTTCATAGGAGACGAAGTTGAATTGCAGACCGAGATCTTCGATGGCGAACATGGCGCCGCGGTGCGCGTCCCAAATCTTTCGTCCGATCAGAGTATTCCCGTGAACGCTGGCCTGTGAATAGTGCACGGCGATGCCATCGTGCTGCCGTTCGGCGTTCATGATCAGTTTGCCGATGCCGGACTTGATCTCGTTGTGCGATTCAGCCATCCATTTCAATTGCGGCGTCGGCCGGAGATCCGGGAAAAAGGTCGCAGGTCCCGTGCTGTAGCTCGTCCAGTACCAGCCGCTGTTGAAACCATGAAAGAGCAGATGCCAGGCAACACGCTTTGCGGAGACTTCGTCGGCGTTGCCGATGCGATTGTGCCACGCACCGAGATGCGCTCCGGGCTGAGCGAAGGAACGAAGGTACTCCACCTGATTAAGCCGGCGGCAGTAGACCTGATTCAAATCACAAGCTTTGACTAACTGGTAGAAATCGTACCCGTGCCAACTATCCAGAGTGAAGACTCCGTCGAAGCCAACCCTTGCGTCGGGGTCCTCCTGCCGTATGGTCTGCCGGCCCAGCGCATGAGCCGAGGTGAGAACTTGGTCCATGTATCGCCGGTGGTCAGCCCATCGCGCGAACTGGTTGGTGTTCTTAGCCTCTTCGAAAGTGATGGGGTTGGCATCGGTCCACGCGTGATAGTCGGTTTCCCATTCTTTATTAAGCGCGCCGATGGTTTTGTAGACCCGCTTCAGATCCTCGCGGAAGCCTCGGAGGCATGTGGCCGATCTACAGACATCAAGCTTGGCTGAAACCAGAAAATTTTCATCGCCAAGGGTATACCCGTGGGGCGAATAGGGAGCCGCGGCATTTGCGCGTGCACGGAGTCCTTCCGTCCAGGAAGAGAGATGCTCGGGATCGGTCAGACAGGGCTTGCGGACGAGCCCGGTCTTCTGGGATGAGAAAATGCGAGTGATGTAGGGAATGGGGCGCAGATTCGCCCAGGCTGCGGTACGGCATCTATCGCCCATTTCCGGGCCGCTCACCGCATGCACGCCCACAAGATCGATCGTATCGACGCCCGCCTTCGTCAACTCTTTCAGGATGGCACGCCGCACTGCGTGGTTCGTTGCTGCGCTCCAGACCAGGAAGATGAAGTCATCCTGTTGCCGGCCGGCTACGGTAAATTCTTCGCGAAACCAGTCCAGGTCTCCTCTCTTGTCTGACAGCGTCGCGTCCAGCCGGTGGGCAACTGCCACCGGGGCAGAAAGTGGGAGCTTGAATTCATGCTTCTCCGTTCCGACTGCGACCGTCCACTCGTGGTCCGCGAGGAGCCGACCGAGCGAGTCCGTCACCTTCAAGCGCAGCTTTGCAGGCGTTTCAATGCCCCGAAGCCGAATGCTGCCCTCAATCGGGTCAAGGGGTGAAAGAGCGGGCTTCTTCAGAACAACACTCTCAATCGAGACGGACGACTCGGTTTCGAATCGATGAGATGCCCAGTCGTGGACCGCACCTTTTGTCCGGAGACCCACGTCAAGGAAGTGCTCGCCACCGCGCAGAGGAGCTATGCCAAGGTCGATCGTGTTGGCGCCTTTGGCAAGTTT
>Ga0066833_10000140_pt1 | contig 26117 bp, 20 predicted proteins | sample ETNtaG_13_FD_66728 | JGI IMG/M metagenome (GOLD analysis project Ga0066833, IMG submission 66728) | Marine microbial and viral communities from oxygen minimum zone, Eastern Pacific Ocean - ETNP201306PF47B | ecosystem: Environmental > Aquatic > Marine > Oceanic | place: Pacific Ocean: Eastern...
CGGCAGGACGGTGACACCCCTGGATGAAGGCGCCGTACGCAGCGCTGCCGGTGAGATGGCACGGGCCGGTGTTGAAGCGGTTGCAGTCGGTTTCCTCCATGCCTTTGCCCATGCTGCGCATGAACAGGCTGCGAGAGCAGTGATCTCGGAGATACTGCCTGATGCCACGGTATGCCTTTCCAGCGAGGTCTGCCCCGAGATGCGCGAGTACGAGCGCTTCTCGACCACTTGCGCCAACGCCTATGTGAGGCCGCTGATGTCGGGTTATCTCGGCAGGTTACAGGCATTGCTCAAAGAAGAGGGCTTTGATTGCCCGCTCTACCTGATGATGTCAGGGGGCGGTCTGACGACGATGGACCAAGCCATTCGATATCCCGTTAGGCTCATTGAATCAGGTCCGGCGGGTGGTGCCATCATGACTGCCCAGCTGGCCAGCGCCCGGGGGTTAAATAAAGCACTGGCATTTGATATGGGAGGGACTACGGCCAAGATCTGTCTGATCGACGATGGCCAGCCGGATCGCAGCCCGGCATTCGAGGTGGCCAGAGTCTACCGGGACATGAAGGGCAGTGGTCTGCCAGTGCGAATTCCGGTCATCGACATGGTCGAGATCGGTGCGGGCGGGGGTTCAATTGCGAGGCTCGATGCGATGGGTCGGATCAGCGTCGGGCCCGACAGTGCCGGCTCAAGACCGGGGCCTGTGGCCTACGGCCTGGGCGGTGAAGCACCGACAGTGACGGATGCTGACCTGGTGCTTGGCAAACTCGATCCCGATCGATTCGCCGGCGGCCGGATCTTTCTTGACGAGGGTTGTGCCCAGGCATCACTGAGGCAGGTCATCGGTGAACCCCTAGATCTGTCGGATCACTGGCCTGCCGCCGGGGTCAGCGAGATGGTCGAGGAAAACATGGCGAATGCGGCCAGGGTGCATGCAGTAGAACGCGGCAAGACGGTTTCCGAATACACCATGGTCGCTTTTGGAGGTGCAGCGCCCCTGCATGCGGCCCGACTGGCAGAGAAATTGGGCATGAGCCGTGTGGTCGTCCCTTCTGGTGCAGGCGTGGGTTCGGCGATCGGCTTCTTGCAGGCACCGGTCGCGTTCCAGGTGGTCCGCAGCTTGCGCGTGGCGCTCGACGCAGTTGACCTTGAGATGCTCAACACCATGCTGGAGCAGATGATCAGCGACGTAACCCGAGTCGTTGCTGCCGCTGGGGAAGATGCTGAGTTGCTTGAGCACAGGCAGGTTGCCCTGCGTTACATGGGCCAGGGTCATGAGCTTGCCATCCCCCTGCCTGACCGTACGCTTGACCAGCACAGCCTGGCCGGCTTGCGGGAGGCCTTCGAGGCGGTTTATCAGCGGGTTTACGGCCTGACTATGCCTGATGTGCTTGTGGAGTGTGTCTCGTGGTCGGTCAGTTGCTCGACAAGGACTCCTCCAGTCGAGACCGTTGAGCAACCCCGCTGGCACCGGCAGGTTCGAAGCGAGCGGCTGAGACGTATTTATGACGCTAGCGCTGGTGCAATGGTGGACGCTGTTCTGTACCGACGGCTTGATCTGGCTGCAGGTGACTGGCTGTGGGGGCCAGCACTGGTCGAGGAAGATGAAACGGCCACATTCATCCCGTCGGTCTGGGCCGCTGTATTGGATGACGGGCTCGCACTGGTACTTGAGCGCAGGCCGGGGCACAGTAAAGGAGAGACCCTGTGACCACGGGACCCGTGGAGCAACCGCGTTCGACGATCGACAACCAGGTCATGTGGGCCCGGCTGATTTCGGTGGTCGAGGAGCAGGCCCAGGCGCTGCTGCGCACTGCATTTGGCTCTGTGGTACGCGAGGCTGGTGATCTGTCTGCCGGTGTCTATGACATCCACGGACGAATGCTGGCCCAGGCGGTCACCGGAACGCCGGGACACGTCAACACGATGGCCATGGCAGTCAGTCACTTTCTAGAGCGATTCCCGTTAGACAGCATGAAGCCCGGTGACGTGTTTGTCACCAACGACCCCTGGATGGGTACCGGACATCTGTTCGACTATGTCATGCTGACTCCGGCTTTTCGGGAGCACTACCCCGTGGCTTTCTTTGCCTCGACCTGTCACGTCACCGACGTGGGTGGGCGCGGTTTCACCGCAGATGCGAACTCCATTTTTGAGGAGGGCGTTCTGATTCCGCATATGCAGATTCGCTCTCAAGGTGTCGTTAATGAGGAACTCCTCGCGATCATCGCCGGCAACAGTCGCAATCCGATCGAGGTCATTGGTGACATTCGTTCGCTCATCTCCTGCAACGATGCAGGTACCAGGCGGTTCAAGGACATGATGGTGGAATTTAGCCTGGAGGATCTGGACGGGCTGTCGGCACACATCCTTGAGTCCTCTGCCCGCGCGATGCAAGCGGCAATCAGGGCGGTACCCGACGGCATTTATGCCACGCAGATGACCCTGGATGGCTACGAGGCGCCGATCACACTGAAGGCCCGTCTGACAGTAGACGACGAGCGGGTTGTCCTGGATTACAACGGTTCTTCCAGCGCTTCCCGTTTTGGGATTAATTCGCCCAAGTGCTATACCGACGCGTATTCGGCCTTCGGCCTCAAATGCATCGTCGCACCCGACGTGCCGAACAATGCCGGTTCACTCGCCTGTTTCGAAGTCATCGCCGAAGCTGGTTCATGTGTCGATCCCAGGCGGCCGTCTCCGGTGACTGCCCGACACGTGATCGGGCAGATGCTGCCGGACATCGTCTTCGGTTGCCTCGCCCAGGCATTGCCGGGGCAGGTGCCTGCCGAAAGCGCCGGTTCGATCTGGGTCCTGGCTATGTCGGACCTGGCGACCTCCGAATCTTCCCGTTTCAACGTTATGAATGTGGGGCTTGGCGGTGTCGGTGCCGGTCCTGGCAGTGATGGACTCAGCACGACGGCTTTTCCGTCCGGCGTCGGCACGATCCCGCTGGAGGTCACCGAGACGGAGTCACCGCTCATCTTCCATCGCAAGGAACTACTCCCCGACTCCGGTGGCCCAGGTACCCAGCGCGGCGGGCTGTCGCAGGTTATAGAAGTCGGCCACACCCGGTCCGAAGCGTTTGCAGTCTCGGCCGCAACTTGGGACCGCCTGGTCCATCCGGCGCGGGGTCGCGCCGGTGGGCACGACGGTCAGAGTGGTGCGGCTTATCTGGGGTCCGGAACCCGACTTGAGGGTAAGCAGACACACCGGATCCCTGCAGGAGATACGCTGGTGGTGGAGCTTCCCGGTGGCGGTGGCTTCGGTGATCCTGTACAGCGTAGACCGGAAGAGATCGAAGCGGATCTTGAGGCCGGGTATGTGACGCGGGTTGGGGTCCAGAAGGATTATCGCGGGCCCTGACCCAGGTTACTGTGGTGGGCCCGATCGCGTTAAGATAGGCCGAAAACGGGGTCCAGATCCCGCCTAAAAGATACCAAAAAATTGCCGGTTCCCACCTGGGCGTCGACTCTGGCGGTCGCGTCTTAACACCGGTTAAAGTTTTTCATGGAGGACAGGATCGTGGCAGAACGAAAGCTCTCGGCAATTCTGGCCGCTGACGTCGTCGGGTTCAGCCGCCTGATGGGCGACAACGAGGAGCGAACGCTCAAGACCTTGACGACCTGCCGTGAGATCATTGCCGCCCATGTGCTCGAGCACCAGGGGCGAGTATTCGGCTCGGCGGGTGACAGTGTGATCGCCGAATTTTCAAGCCCGGTCGAAGCCGTGCGCTGTGCGGTGGCTTTCCAGAGCACATTGCGTGATCGCAATTCCAGTGTCGCAGAGGACAGGAGGATGACGTTCCGGGTCGGCATCAATCTGGGAGATGTAATCGCCGAGGAAGATAACCTTTACGGTGACGGCGTCAATGTTGCAGCCAGACTCGAGGGTATCGCTGAGCCCGGAGGTATCTGCATCTCGGGTACGACCTACGACCACATCAAGAACAAGTTGACCCTCGAGTATGGTGAACTCGGGGAGCAGGCCCTGAAGAACATTGCTGAGCCGGTTGCGGCATTTTCAGTGCGGCTGGACCAGGAGGTGTCCGAGCAGCTTGTGGAAGCCGATGGCGGGTCAGTATTGCCGGCGGACGCCAAGCCCACAGTCAGGCGAGCCATAGCCGTGTTGCCTTTTCAGAACATGAGCGGTGATCCCGAGCAGGAGTATTTCTCCGACGGTATCTCCGAGGACATCATCTCGGTGATCTCCCGTTATCACTGGTTGTCGGTCATCGCGCGGAACTCATCATTCGTTTACAAGGGTAAGGCGGTCGACGTACGCGAAGTGGCACGGGATCTTGAGGTCGACTACGTGCTCGAGGGCAGTGTCCGTAAAGCCGGGTCCCGGGTCAGAATTACCGCACAGCTTATTGAGGCGGATAGCGGTGGTCATCTGTGGACCGAGCGTTACGATCGCGATCTCGACGATATTTTTGCTTTGCAGGATGAAATCACTGAGACCATCGCTGCATCGATAGAGCCGGAACTGGCCCGTTCCGAACGCCAGCGCGCACGGCGCAAGAGAGCCGATAATATGGATGCCTGGGACCTGTTCCAGCAGGCCCAGTGGCAGATGTATCAGTTCTCAAAAGAGAATGTCGCCTCGGCCATTTCTTTGTATCAGCAGGCGATCGACCTGGATGGCGAATTTGCACCGGCCCAGGCCGGGATCTCGGTGGCGTATCTGGTACAGGTGATCTCAAACTTTACCGATGAGACCAAGCCATGCATCGAAGCTGCGCTGCGTCACGGTGAGCGGGCAGTGGTCCTGGACGACCAGGATCCTTTCTGTCGCTATGCCCTTGGCCGCGCCTTTGCTTTTTCGTTCCAGCCGGCAAAGGCCGAGCGTGAACTGAAACGCGCCATCGAACTCAATCCAAGCTACGCGCAGGCCTACCACGGCCTTGCCCAGTCCTACCTGATGACAGGGGACGGTGATTGGGAAGTGTCACTGGAACTGTTGAACGATGCGATCCGGCTGAGCCCCAGTGATCCGCTGCTGTGGGCATTCGAGCAGATGAAGGGGGGTGTGCTGCTGAATCTAGAACGCGACGACGAGGCCATGGAGTGGTACCAGAAGGCGGCCAGTCACCCCAATGCCGGTTTCTGGGCTTTTCTGGGGCTCGCCGCCTGCCACAGTCTCAAGGGAGAACAGGCACAGGCCGAAGCGGAGCTGGCGAGGGCGCTGGGAATGAATCCAGGTCTCAGCAAGGCTTATTTCGACGAAACATTTCCGGACGCGTTATCACGATTCAAAGACGCGCTGGTTGTCGCCGGCCTGAAGTAGGCTGGCCTGCCAGCCTCTCTTCATGCCGGCCCGCCGCTCAGCCACTGCTTCCGGCACGGACACTGTCAGCCAGCTGGTCGATCGGCCGGCCGCCCGCCAACCGGAAAGCCTCGCGCTGGTGGACCGTAGTCATGTCTGGACCTACGGCAGGCTGGCTGCAGAATCGCGGCGGCTTGCCAGCGGCCTGAAGAATTTGGGAATCGGTGCCGGTGACCGGGTTGCTTTCTGGCTGCCGAATATTGCCCCTTACCTGGCCCTGCATATTGCTTGTGCGCGCATCGGCGCTATTACGGTGTCGGTCAACACCCGCTTTCGGGCCCGTGAAGTGGGCGATATCGTCGGTCGCGCCGGCTGTCGGGCGCTCGCCTTGTGGCCCTCGTTCAAGGACATACCGTTTCTCCAGACCCTGGGGGAGATTGAGAGTGCCGCCCTGGCAACGCTTGAGAGCATCATTATTTATGGCGACGATCAGCCGGTACCCTCATTACCCGGAACACTTGCCGGCCGGTCGGTTGTTGACTATCAGGAACTCGCCGACACGGAGGAATTCACAGGAGATTTTGCCCAACCGGAAGGCGGTGTCGTCGTCTTTACCACCTCGGGGACCACTGCGGTGCCGAAGTTCGTACTGCACAGTCACGCGAGTATCGCCTGCCATGCCGACGACGTTACGCAGTTTTTCGGCTGGTCGGAACCGGATACCGTGATCCTCCAGGTCGTACCGCTGTGCGGTACTTTTGGCCACGCACAGGCCATGGCCGGCCTGGCGGCAGGGCGGCCACTGGTTATGATGCCGGTTTTTTCAGGCCCTGAAGCTGCGAGCCTCATGTACGAGCACGAAGTGACGCACTGTAACGGCTCGGATGAGATGTTTGCCCGTATGCTCGATGCAGTCGATGCGCCGCTGGCGTTCCCGTTATTTCGTTTCGGAGGTTACGCAGCTTTTAATCCGGTCTACCAGGACATCGTTGCGCAGGCCGACAAGCGGGGCATGAAACTGGTTGGCTTGTGGGGTATGAGTGAGATGCAGGCGCTGTACGCCCGCCAGGATCCTGGGGAAACAGTTGAAGTGCGGGGTCGGCGCGGCGGTGTGCTGGTGTCCAAGCACGCAAAGGTCCGGGTCCGTCATGCGGAGCACGGCACTCTGCTGCCGCATGGCGAGGTCGGCGAGTTGGAGGTCTGTGGCCCCAGCCGTATGTCTGAATACTTCGGGGATACAGCCTCCAGCGAGTCGGTGCTCACCGAAGACGGTTTTGTGCGCACCGGTGACCTGGGTTACACGGAGACCGACCAGCGGTTCGTGTTCCTCGGCCGGATGGGCGATGCCATTCGTCTGGGCGGTTTCCTGGTCAACCCCGCTGAGGTCGAGGAGCACCTTGAATCACATGCGGCGGTTGACCGGGCGCAGGTCGTGGCGGTGGAAACGCCGCAGGGAATGCGGGCCTTTGCATTTGTGATCACTGATGACACTGACGAGTTTGATGAAAACACCCTGCTCGCGCACTGTGCTGCTGGTATGGCGGCTTTCAAGGTGCCGGTCGGGGTCCAAAGACTGGTCCGATTCCCGGTCACGGAGAGTGCTAACGGAGTGAAGATCCAGAGAAGCCGCCTGCGGGAGATGGCTGCGGATCATCTTAAGTCCAGCTGAGTGTTTACGTGGTCGGCTGTTGCCTGGGCCTGCAGTTCGGGTCCTGTCACTGGGGTCGCACGCGGATTTGGTAGAGTACCGTCAAAGATCGGTTAGGGCCTGGTGTCAGCTGTAGACCCTTCGACAGTGCATTACCCTTGATCAGAATGGGCCTTTATCAATGACAATTGAATTGCGTAAGCTGCATGACGAATTTGGTGTAGAAGTGCTGGGCGTTGAAATCGGCCCGGGTCTCGATGACGTGGGGTTCTCACAGATCGAACACGCGGCCGAGCGCCATTCACTGGTCCTGCTGCGTGGCCAGGATCTTGATGACGAGCGCCAATTGGCTTTCAGCAAACGATTCGGCGAACTCGAATTTGATCATGTGACTTACGGTCGTGAGCGTCGCATCAATTATGTCTACCGTATCGGTAATGTCGACCGGGAGGGCAAGCACATGCCAGCCAGCCACGAGCGGGTGATATTCTCGACAGGCAACCAGATGTGGCACTCGGATTCCTCGTTCAGACCCGTGCCGGCCAAGTTCTCCCTGTCCTACGCCCACGAGGTCACACCGGAAGGCGGTGAACTCGAATTTGTCAGTGCCAGGGCGGCTTACGCGAAGCTCCCAGATTCACTCAAGGCGACAATTGAAGACCTTATCGTGATCCATGACTATGTGTTTTCCCGAAGCAAGGTCAGTCCTGATGCGGTCACGCCATCGCATGCCGAGTCGCTGCCACCAGTTCAGCAGCGGCTGGTGCGCACTAACCCGGTGACTGGGGAAAAAAACTACTACGTGGGTTCTCATGCCCGGTCAATAGAGGGCTGGTCTGAGGAGAATGCTCGTGAACTGCTCGACGATCTACTCGAACGCGCAATTCGGCCTGAACATATCTACAGTCACCAGTGGCAACTGGGCGATTTGCTGATCTGGGACAACCGCTGCACCCTACACCATGGTTGTCCCTTCGACGCAGATCGTTACCGGCGGCGCATGCATCAGACCCGCGTCAGTTGTATTGATTCATCGCTCGAGGAATGACCGCCGTGCGATCGAGCAGTTCCTAAAAGTCGGATAATCCCGGGATGGCCTGGTCCTGGCTCGATGTGCGCTGACTCAGGCTTTGGCTGCCCAGGCCTCGATCTCGATCAGGATATCGGGTGAGGCGAGGCCATCGACAATGACCAGGGTAGAGGTGAACAGCGTTTCGTCGCCGATGACCTTTGATCGGGCCTGCCGGTAGCTATCGGCAAACCGTGAATCGGTCAGGTAAACGGTCGTTTTGACCAGGTCCTTCTTGCGCATGCCCTGGGCCCGCAGGCAGGCAAGGATGTTCCTGAAGGTCTGTTCGGTCTGTTTGCGAATTCCCGTGGCGAGCTGACCTTTGGAGTTTATTCCGACCTGGCCGGACAGAACCAGCCACCTCGCATCGGCCGGAACCAGGGTAGTGTGGCAGTACCTGCCCAGGGGTTTGTGTACGGTGCTCGGGTTAGCCGAGTGGTTCATGTCCTTCTCTCCTTTGACGGTGAATGGTTGGGACGAGTTGCCCAGCGCAGGATTTTGCTAGTCTATACCTATCGACGAATTGACCCTGTGTACTGACGCAGTACGCTCGGTCATCGAAATTTCGGGAGGATCGAGATGAGTAGTTCACGTCCGAGTGGTGTTCACGGCGGGATCGAAGCAGGCAAAGGGGGCGACCTTGATGTTCTGGGCTGGCGACTGAAGCTTGGTGTAATTGTGCCGGCGACCAACACGATCGTGGAGCCGGAGTTCCATGCGATGGCGGTGCCGGGTGTCACGACACACACTGGCCGATTCCCTCTGCAGAACGTCAGCATCTCGAGTGATGCCGACTTTGCACGGATGGTGGAGGTGATCCACACAAACCTGGACGTTGCCATTGACGGTCTGGTGCCGTGTGCCCCCGACCATATCATTGTCGGCGTTTCGGCGGAGACTTTCTGGGACGGTACAGATGGTGCGGCCACGATCAGATCACGTCTGTCGCAGACGTCGGGGGTCTCAGTCAGCCTCGGTTCGGATGCGGCCAGGGTCGCACTCGAAACGGTAGGTGCCCGGCAGATCGGTGTTCTGACACCCTACTGGCCGGTCGCCGACGAACGGGTACGCCGCTATTTCAGTGAGTGTGGGTTCACGGTGCAGCGCGTTACCGGGCTGAAAGCCACCAGCCCGGTCAACATTGCTGAGCAGAGCATAGAGACCATGACCCGGGCCGTCTATGAAATGGATGGCGACGATATTGACACCATCATTCAGGTGGGAACCAACCTGGCCATGGCCCGCCTGGCAGGCGAACTTGAACAGGCACTGGGCAAACCCGTCATCGCGATCAACACCGCTTTGTACTGGCACGCCCTCCGGCAGAATGGCATCACCGACAGTATTGCTGGCTTTGGTCGTCTGCTGAAAGAACTCTAGGTGGCGATGTTCTTATGGAAACTGTCAGTCTATAGGTGGCCGGTTGAGGAAAAGTAAACAAACGTGGCCTCAGCCGGCGCCGGGACAGACGTGACCGCGGGTCCTGAAAGCGATCATGACGGTCTGCATCTGGATGCCGATCTGCTCGAGACGCTTGGCGCCCGTTTGCTGAGCGCTGCCGGCATGTCGGATCACTCGGCCCGTAGCGTGTCGAAGCACGTGGTCGGCAACAGCCTGTTGGGTGTTGACTCCCACGGGATTGTTCGGTTTCCACAGTATCTGGAGCTCATTTCGGCGGGCTCGATTGACCCGGCTGCCGAAGCGGTCGTCGTCACCGACCAACCAGCATTCACCCGCATCGATGGACAGGCCGGTCATGGTGTGCCCGCGATGATCCGCCTGGCGGAGTACACCGCGAACAAGGCCCGGTCGGCAGGTATGGCGACGGGCGCGCTGATCAACTGTGGTCATACCGGGCGCATCGGGGCCTATGCAGAAACCATTGCCCGGCAGGGCTGTTTCGCTCTGATCATCGGCGGCGGAGGTCACACCCGGGGCAATCCGAAAGTCGCACCGTACGGGGGTCGGGAAGGCATCATGGGTACCAATCCGTACACGCTGGCACTGCCGGGTGGGCCAACGGGGGCGGTGGTCGTGGATTTTGCTACCTCGACGATCGCCCAGGGCAAGCTGCTGGCAGCCTCAAAGACGCGTACACCACTGCCACCGGGAATGATCCTGGATCGGGCAGGTCGACCCAGTACGGATGCGGCAGACTATTACGCCGGTGGAGTGCTTCTGCCGGCGGCTGGACCCAAAGGCTATGGCCTGGGGTTGATCGGTGAGTTGCTGGCCCACGGCGTACTGGGCCAGTCCAGGGCACTGAACTGGCTGGTCGTGGCTTTGGATCTTACGACACTATCTGATGGCGGCGATTTCCAGACACGGATCGACGATTATCTATCGTGGGTCAAGTCGCGCGACCCGGCCGATGGATTTGACGAGATACTCATCCCGGGCGAACCGGAGTATCGTTGTCGGGAGGTTCGGCAGCAGCTGGGTATTCCAGTAGCCGAGGAGATCTGGGAAGAGATTCTGGGTTGGGCCGAGCGTAGCGGGGTCGAGTGGGACGGCCTTCCTAAGGGGCCTTTACAATAGCTGTGTGGAACAACTGATCGTATTCTGGCGTCTGCACCTGGGTTTGGCCGCCAGCTACATTGCCTCCCAAATGGATGCCCCCGTGGGGGCAGGTGGTGCCGAATTCATGCGCTTTCTGGATCAGATGGCACGGGAGGGAGACTGCCGAACAGTTCCTTTAGGATCTGTGTCGCACGCTGCCTATTAAAGGAGAAAACACTATGCGGGATCTGTTTTCAGTCAGGGGAAAAACCGCGCTGGTGACCGGTGGTTCACGGGGGATCGGTGAGATGATTGCGGCTGGCTTTCTGTCAAGCGGCGTAAAAGTCTACATCAGCTCGCGAAAATCCGAGGCCTGTGATGCGACCGCCGCTCGGTTGAGCCGTGATTTCAGTGGCGAATGCGTGTCGCTGCCAGCGAGCATCTCAGAGCTCGACGGCATCGAGTCCCTGGTCGAGTCACTGTCGGCGCGCGAGGAGAAGTTGGATATCCTGATCAATAACGCAGGTGCAGGGTGGGGTGCACCGCTGGATGCGTTTCCCGAGGTGGGCTGGGACAAGGTGATGGACACCAATGTCAAAGGCATGTTCTTCCTGATTCAGAAATCTCTGCCACTGCTCAAAGCCTCGGCAACGGCCGAGGACCCTGCGCGGGTCATCAATATCGGCTCCATCGACGGGTTAGTTACCCCGATCTTTGACAATTTTTCTTATGGCCCTTCCAAAGCTGCTGCTCATCACCTGACCCGGGTGCTGGCGGCCCACCTGGTCAAGGACCACATCAACGTCAACGCGATCGCACCCGGCCCTTTCCCGACCTGGATGTTGAGTACAGCGGTGGGTATGGGCGGCCAAACCGACGGAGACTGGAGCCAAGTGGCACAGCGAAATCCCAGCCAACGGGTCGGCACCATGGAAGACATTGCCGGGCTCGCTATTTTCTTGAGTTCAAGGGCCGGCGCCTACACCGTGGGCGAGACCATTGCCTGCGATGGCGGTGCCGTTGCCAGTGCCCACATTTAAGAGCCGCGAGGCCCGACCATGACATCGACCTGCTTCGACCTTTCAATAGACAACCGGATCGCACACCTGCGCCTCATCCGACCAGAGAAACGCAACAGCATGATTCCGGCGTTCTGGGATGAACTGCCACGAATCATTCGTGACATCGACCACAATGTCAGGGCACGGGTCATTGTGATTTCTTCGACCGGTCCGCACTTCAGCGCTGGGCTGGACATCGGTACCTTTCTCAAAGACAGTTCTGGAGAGGCAACGGGTGCCAAGGCCCGGGACGTCCTGGGGGCACGCGCTGCGCTTCTGAAAAAAATTCAGCACATGCAGGAGACGTTTTCGAGCCTGGAGGACTGTCGAATACCGGTGATTGCTGCCATACAGGGAGGTTGCATTGGTGGCGGTGTGGATCTTGCCACCGCCTGCGATATGCGCTATGCCACCGCCGATGCATTTTTCACGATTTTCGAGATCAATATCGGCATGACCGCGGACGTCGGCACCTTTCCGCGCCTCACCCGTCTGATTCCCGAGGGACTCGTTCGGGAACTGGCTTATACGGGTCGGCGGATGGGCGCCGAAGAGGCCCGTCAGTGTGGCCTGGTCAACCGGGTTTACCCGGACCAGGAGACCATGCTCGCTGAGGTGATGATGGTGGCTGCCGAGATTGCAAGCAAGGCTCCCACGGCCGTTTTTGGCAGCAAGCGGGTGATCAATTATTCGAGAGATCACGCGACGGCCGATGTGCTTGATTACATCCGGGTCTGGAACGCCGCTATGCTGCAACCTGAAGAGATCATTGAGGCCCTGGCGGCGAACGCCCAGAAGCGCCCCGGGGAGTTTGCCGAGTTGCCACCGGTTGGCGAGCAGATGTCCGACTCCTGACAGGCTCTGTCCGGCCCGGGAGTTGCTGCCTGCAGTGGGCGGCTATTTGAGGAACTGCAGAGCCCGAAGTACCTCGAACCATTCGCCGGTCTCGACCCGGACCGTGTCGTCGCTCATCAGCACGGCACCGGGGTAGAACGATGCGGCATAAGCATCAAGCGGGATGCGATAGCGGATCTCTAGGGTGTAGGGTTTGGGCATGGGCTGCAGTGCGGCGTCCGGCAGGTCTGTGAGGGCCCGCCCGACGCCTTCTTTAATCTGCTCGATTGAATCAGCCGGGTGGCGGCCGAAGGTCGATGCGCCGACTCCTGTGTGCGTGGTTACTGTCACGATGCCAGGCTCAGCTTGAACCGCTTCGTCACACAAAGAGGCGTCACCACTCAGAAACACGGTGGGGACGCCTTCAGCGCGGGCGGTCAGACTGTTGACCCTGAATTCGCTGAGTCTTTCGCTGTTCAGTTCGATGCGATGGATAGAGCTTCTGAAGGTGTGTGCCAGCGGGTGCCCGCCGCTCGCAGCAGGGGAGTGGTAACCCACCAGCAGCAGCGCATCGAAGCTGCTATCCAGCGCCTGTACCATGCCGTAAGGGTGGCCGCTCCAGCCACGGATCAGCTGGGTCGGGGTGGGAAGTTGCTCGGCCAGGATGTTGCGGCCGGTGCCATGGGCGTCTTTGACGACGATGGCCTGAGCGCCGGACGCGAGCGCCGCCTCGCAGGCAGCCGCGGTCTCCGCGGTCATCCGTTGCTGGAACTCAGCGTAGGCAGGGTGGTCGCGAGTGGCTTCATCCCAGTGGGCGATTCCGGTAATCCCTTCGATATCGGCGCTGATGTAGATCTTCATTGATGATTCCCTGCATTGAAAAATTCCGAGCTTGCAATACCCGGTCTGGCCGAGTTGCTTTAGCTGCCGTGCTCCCCGATAGGCTGGTGGATGACTCCTGACGTTTCGAAGCCATCGAGCTCCTCGGGACCAAATCCCAGTTCCTCGAGCACTTCCCGGCTGTGCTCGCCAAGTCGCGGCGGCCGGCGCTCGACTGCCGGGCGCCTGCCGTCGAACTTCAGTGGATAGGCGACACCTTTCAGCGGCTCGCTGCCAGTGTTGGTGTCGGTGTATTCAAAAACCATGCCACTTTGCCCGGTGTGGGGATGGGCCGATGCCTCACCTAGGCTGTGGACCGGTGAGCACGGGATTCCCGCTGCATTCAGAGTTTCAAGCCAGGCGTCCCGACCCTTTTCCAGTAATAACCCGCGCACAATGGAAACGGTTTCCTGCCGGTTTTCAACGCGGTTGGCATTGGTTTGAAACCGGGGATCGTCGGTCAGTTTCTCGATTCCAGCCACGCGGCAGAAAGCCCGCCACAGGGCGTCATTCGCAATCCCCAGGATGATTGGCCGATCAGCGGTCTCGAAGGCCTGGTATGGGCACAGCGATTCATGGCTGGAACCTGGTTTCTCGGGTTCCTTCCCATGTAACCAGTAGCCCTGCAGGGGGTAGGCCAGCAGCGCTGTTGCAGTGTCAAAAAGAGACGCTTCGATGTGCTGTCCTTTGCCAGTCTTCTGACGTTGGATCAGGGCGGCCAGAATACCGGCCAGAGCATGCAGGCCTGTTGTCTGGTCGACAGGTGAGAACGGGCTCCTGGACGGTGAACCGCCGGGTTCGCCAGTCATCGAGAGCATGCCGCTGAAGGCTTGCAGGATCAGATCGAAGCCTTTGCCCTTGCGCATCGGGCCGCTGGATCCGTAGCCCGAAAAGCTGCAGCAGATCGCCCGCGGGTTGCTCTGCTGGATGGACTTGAAGTTCAACCCGAGGCGTTCAGCGACACCCGGGCCAAAACTCTCTAGAACAATGTCGGCCGATGCGATCAAGCGGTCGCGTATGCGGGCGCCTTCACTGGATTTGAGATTCAAGGCGATGCTGCGTTTGGAGCGGTTGGTACTTAGAAAGATGACACCTTCGTCTTGGCGGAAAGGAGGCCAGCGCCGAGTGTCGTCCCCATGTTCGAGGGGCTCGACCTTGATCACGTCGGCACCCAGATCACCCAGGTACTGGGTGCACAAAGGCCCGGCCAGCACCTTGGTGAAATCTACGACCCGTATATCTTTGAGAGCTTTCACAGGGCAGGTCTTGGCCGCGATTTCCTGACCACTGTGAGGATGAACGGTCGCGTTGCTTTCAGTGGAGGTGCGGACGGATGTCCTGGGCAAACCGGTCCATGCTGTCCAGGGCACAGCTGATCGTTTCCGGTACCAGGTCGAAGACGAAATGGTCGACACCCAGTTCCCGGAACCTGTCAATCGCACCTGCGATCTCCGCTGGCTGTCCCCGGGTGGGGAATGTATCGCGGTCCGGGGATTCATCTTCGACGACCAGCGGCAGTTTGACTGCAATCTGAATCGCGTCGGGCGCCCGGGATGCCTCTTCAAGGTAAACGGCCAGTGTTTCTCTGGCTTGTTTGATCAGAGCAAAAGTGGGTCTGACGGGATGCCAGGCATCGGCGTAGCGGGCCGCCCGGCGCAGGGCCGGCTCACTGTTGCCGGCGATCCAGATTGGTGGCCCGGGCTGCTGGACCGGCTTCGGTCCGAAGTAGGCATCGGCAACATTGTAGAAACGGCCCTGAAAATTGACCGGGTCGGGGCCCCAGAGTTTGCTCATCAAAGCCAATGCCTCGTCGGTTCTGGCTCCCCGAGTCCGAAAATCCTGATTCAGGATCTCAAACTCCTCTTCGAACCAGCCCACCCCGAGACCCAAAGTGAATCGCCCGCCACTGAGTTCATCGACTTCGGCAACCTGTTTGGCGACCTCGAAGGGGTTGTGCATCGGCAGGACGATGATGCTGGTGCCGAACCTCAGGCGGGTGGTCCTGGCCGCTAGGTAACTGATGACCGTGAAGGGTTCCCAGTAACGTTCTTTCCAGTGCGGCGGGTGCATCAGATCGGGCACCATGCCGTAACCGGAACGGACTTGGGGTGGCAGGACGATGTGGGCGCTGCACCAGAGGCTGTCGATATCCAGTGACTCGGCGCGCTCTGCCATCAGGGTAAAGTTTTCAGGGGTCGCATCACTGCCCCGGACGATCAGGGAGAAACCGAATGTCATGTCGTTACCTCGAGGCGCGTGGTATTACTGCAGTTTTCTGTCAACGGCAGTCCAGCCGTCGTCATGCTAACAGGTCTGGATGCAACTTCAACAGGCTCTTTCCGAGGTTGGTAGCCGGGTCGTTTTCGGTGGTCACGGAGAATCGGTGTAATAGCCGCGGCGCAAGTCGTTCTGAATCGAGGCGGGGTCCCGCTCGCCGGGCGGTCCGTAACCGCCACCGCCAGGGGTGTGCACCTCGATCCAGTCACCAGCCCTCAGCACGTAGCCTTCACCCTTTGAGACGTGTTCCGGCGTTGTGACCGCACCCGCCTGACCGACACGGATCTCGTTGGGTGCCCCGGAATCACCACCTGTCATCCCCGGCGGTCCGTCCCGGCCGTGGTCCATCAGGAAGGACGCCTTGCCTTCACCACGCAGGAGGCGGATCCGGTAGCTGACTCCGAAGCCACCGCGCCGCTTGCCTGTTCCACCGGAATCTTCTCGCAGCGCATAGGTCTCGAAAAGCAGCGGATAATGCTGTTCGAGTATTTCAACGGGCTGGGTCTTTGATATGCCGACCGTCGAGCAGCCATTGGTCAGGCCGTCACCGTCAAGCCATCCGCCGTAGCCGCCTCCGGAGAAGAAGTACATGATGTAGTCGCGTTCAGCTTCTGGATCGTGGCCGCCGAGGGCCAGATTACCGCTGGTTCCAGCCGGCGCGCCAAATAGGCGCTCGGGCAGGGGCTGGGCCATCGCCCCAAAGACAGCCTCCATGATGCGTTGCGCGACCTCCGCCGCACAGCCTGCAACGGGCCTCGGGTATTGGGCATACAGGAAGGTATCCCGGGGTGGCTTGATGTGCAGAGGCGCAAAACAGCCGGCGTTGATCGGGACCTCGGGAAAAATATGTTTCATTGCCACGTATACCGCCGACTGAGTCGTCGCCCAGACCGAGTTCATTGGACCCCGGCACGGGGGGCTTGAGCGGGAAAAGTCGAAATGAGCATCGCTGCCATCGATAGTCAGGTCGAGGACAATGGCCAGCGGCTCATCGATGACGCCATCGCTGTCGATGTAAGCAGTGAAACTGTAGGTGCCGTCGGTTATTGCTGAGATCACCTCACGCATGTGCTGTTCGGACCGGTCCCTGAGATCGGCGATTGCGGCAACGACAGTGTCCGCGCCGTAACGGTCAAGCAGTGCGGTCAATCTCTTCTCACCGGTTTTCAGGGCACCGATCTGGGCCCGGATATCACCGATCCGTTCATCCGGTACGCGGATGTTGTTGAGGATGATATCGACCACATCCTGTTGCAGTTCTCCTGCACACATCAGTTTGACAGGAGGCAGGCGCAATCCCTCCTGCTGGATCTCGGTTGCGGTTGAATTGAATCCGCCCGGGACCATGCCGCCGGTGTCCGGCCAGTGGCCGGTATTAGAGAGAAAACACCACAGTTCGCCTGCGTAATAGAACGGCATCATCATTTTGACATCCATCAGGTGAGTGCCGCCAAGATAGGGGTCGTTCTGAATGATCACGTCCCCGGGGCCTAAGTCGCTGCGCTTTTCCAGAACCGCCTGGGTGGCGAACTGCATGACTCCGAGGAAGATCGGCAGCCCCAGTTCGCCCTGGGCGATCATCTCACCGCTGGATCGATCGTAGATGCCGTTCGATCGATCGAAGGCTTCTGAGATAACCGGTGAGAAGGAGGTTTTTTCATGCACCAGATCCATTTCCGAACAGACCTGGCGGAGACCGTTTTCAATCACGGCGAGTGTCACGGGATCCATTGTCATTTCAGGTTGCCTCTTCAAGGATCGGGTTGGGTTTCGATGATCAGGTTGCCGTCAGGATCGACTGTAGTCCGGGCCCCGGGATCAATCAGGCAGGTGGTGTCTGCCTGCTGCACGATGGCCGGCCCCTCCAGTGATGTTCCCTGGATGAGGACATCGCGGTCATAGACGGGTGTGTCAATCCAGGCACCAGCGAAGAAAACCGGACGACTGGAGACAGGGCTAGGCAGGGGAACTTCCTCACCTTTGCCGAGCCTCTTGAGTACAAGATCGGGACGGTGACCGATGACCGTGGTCCGGAGGCTAGCTAGGACCGGTGTCATGTCTTCCAGGACGATGTCGAACCGTTCCCGGTAGCGCTCCGAAAAGGCGGCCGCAACATCACGTTCTGAAAATCCTGGGCTCTGCACCCGGACGCGGAACACGTGGCTCTGCCCCTGATACATGAGGTCGGCCTCATGAATGATGTCGATCGATTCAGTTGGTACGCTCTCATCGATGATTGTCTGGCGACCCTGTTCTGCGTGTTTGCGGAAAATCCGATCGGCACTTTCTGGATCGACCATAGCGAGGGGCCGCCATAGTGTCTCAACATAGTCATGTCGCAGGTCAGAGATCAGGCAGCCGAGGGCTGATGTGATGCCCGGAAAGCGGGGAACCAGTACCCGGGGAATGCCCAATTCCCGTGCCAGACCGACGGCGTGAAGCGGTCCTGCGCCCCCGAATGCAAACAGTGCGAAGTCGCGCGGGTCATGGCCTTTTTCAATTGAAACCAATCGAATGGCCGAGGCCAGTTGATTGCTGGAGATCGCGAGGATCGCTGCGGCTGCGTCCACGGTGTTCAGGCCGAGGGGCTGGCCGACAGTTTCGTCGATCGCAGCGGCGGCCTGTTTGCGGCTGTCAGGGTGCTGTCCGACCCCGGCAAACCCCGCCACATCGATGCGGCCCAGCACCAGATTGGCGTCTGTGACCGTGGGCTGCAAACCGCCGCGCCCGTAACACACGGGCCCAGGTTGGGCACCGGCGCTCTCCGGTCCGACCCGAAGCAGGCCCGCCGAATCGACCCGGGCGATGGAACCACCGCCGGCACCGATTGTGTGGATGTCGACCATCGGTACCCTGACCGGTATACCGTAGGCCAGGTCTTTCTCGGACGACAGGGCCGGGGTGCTGCCGATGATGACGCTGACATCGAAGCTGGTTCCGCCCATGTCGCAGGCGATCAGGTTTTCAAATCCTGCCTGCTGGCCGATGTTTGCTGCGGCCACAGCACCGGCAGCCGGGCCCGACATTACGGTCTGAACCGGCTGGCGGGCAGCGGCCTGTGCGGTGAGGGTGCCGCCATTGCCCTGCATCACCAGCAGCTGGTGGAGAAACCCTGCATCTTTGAGGCGCTGAGAGATCCGCTCCAGGTATGCTGCGAGGATCGGTTGAACGTAGGCATTGACTGCGGCAGTACTGCCCCGTTCGAATTCACGGACTTCCCGCAGGATCTCGCTGCTGGTCGATATAAATCCGCTTTTCCAGATCTCCCGTGCGATCTCGGCGGCACGCTCCTCATGGATAGGATTGGCATAGGCGTGCAGGAAATGAATGACGACCGCTTCGGCCCCCAGTGACTCCAATCTCTCGAGTGCACTTCGCACTTCGGTCTCGTCCAGCGGCAGCACAACCCGCCCACGCGCGTCGAGTCGCTCGCTGACCTCCAGCCGCAGTTCTCGATCTATCAAGGGCTCGAATGAACCGGTCATCCCGTAGTTGTTGGGGCGGGTTCTGCGCCCCAGTTCGAGCACGTCTCGAAAACCCCGGGTGGTGATCAGCCCACAGCGTGCGCCCTTTCGTTCCAGAACAGCGTTCGTGGCGATAGTGGTGCCGTGAACCACGGCCTCAAGTTCCGCCACAGGCATGCCGCCGGTTTGGAGCCCCTCCAGCACTGCCAGCGACTGATCGGCAGTCGTTGTGGCGACCTTGCTTACCTGGTAGCGGCCGGTCTCAGGATCGAGAAACAGCAGGTCGGTATTGGTGCCGCCTACATCCACGCCGGCCTGCCATCCGCTCACGGCAGCATCTCTTGTAGGGGTGCGAGGTGCGCCGGATCACTTGCAAAGCCGATGCCCAGGTCGTTGACAATCGCGACGATGCGGTCATTGAATGGTGTGGGTATGCCGAGTTGACGACCTGTTTCGGATACGTGGCCGTTCAGGTAGTCGATCTCCGTGCGCCGCTTCTTTCGGACGTCCTGCCCCAGTGATGGGACGCCCTCGCCACCATCGCTGCCGGCATTTCGGAGCGCCTCCAGGACTTCCTTTACGTTTCTGCCCTCGGCCGCGTCGATGATCTTGTGCGGTGAGACTCCTGCGACCGGGTGTAGATCGTGTTCCAGGGCGAGCGCTACGCGGGCCGTCTCGGCACCCAGTTGTATCGCTAACCGGGTGATCTCGGGAATTGTTCTGACTTGGGCCGTGCCGTACCCACTGAGGCCTGCCAGCGCATTGGCCATACAGTTGACCATCAGTTTCGACCAGCGATTGCCCCACAGGTCGGTCGTCACTTCGGCCCGTGCGATGCACTCCAGGATCTCGGCGATACGACGGGCCCTGGCGGTGTCAGTACCGTCGTGTTCGCCCACTTTAAACCCCAGTTGGTAGGTATCGGTACGGATCGCTTTTCCAGGTTCATAACAGCCCACACCAATGGTGATGACGCAACCCAGTGAGCGTTCTTTACCTGCCACCGAAGCCATTCGCTCGTCGTTGATTCCGTTCTGAAAATCGACGAAGACCCCATCTGGGCATGCCACGTAGTCACGTATCAGTGCGGTCGCCCAGGTCGTGTCGTAGCTCTTTACCGCGATGAACGCGGCCTCAAAAGGTTCACAGACCTGCGGCAGATCACAGATGTGGATCGCCTTCGGGTGGGTGAGGTGCGTCTGATCTGCTGTTTCGATGATCAATCCATCGCGCTGGATCTTTTCGACGTGTTCGGGCCAGGGATCGATCAAAGTAATGTCGTGTCCCCCACGGGCGAGCAGGCCGCCGACGACACTGCCGACAGCCCCCGCACCGACGATTCCAATGCGCATGTGTTCTTCTCCTTTTCGGTCTAGCGAGATCGTTTTTCGGCTGATTCCACCGGCCACCTGCCGGTTTTTGCGTGGGACCGGCTCACGCACGATTGTGTCTCTCAACGTGCACGTTTGTCCACGCTATCTCCATGATGCCAGATCTCGGCACTCAAGGAGATCCTTTGCGGTGCGGAGGTCCGCTGGCATCCAGAGGTTAAGCCCGGGACAACCCTGACCGGGCGCTATACTTCGGCCGCGACGTTACAGACTTTTTGAGGAGACGCCAAATATGACGATCAGCAACGGGCGGGAGTTTCTGGTCATCCCCGGGCCTACGACCATCCCCGATGAAGTGCTGCGTGCGATGCACCGGCCTGCGGTCGATATTTTTGATCCGGAGCTGGTCGAGATCACCGACACCTGCAGGGCGGATCTGAAGACGATTTTCGGGACCTGCGGTGAGACCTACATTTATGCGGCCAACGGGCACGGTGCCTGGGAAGCGGCGCTGGCCAATGTGCTCTCATCGGGTGACGAGATCCTGGTCCTGAACAGCGGTCGATTTGCCGAGGCCTGGGGAAAGATGGCGGATTTGATGGATCTTAGGGTGCTGAGCCTGCCGCAGGACTGGCGGCATGCGGTGGATCCTGAAGCTGTCGAGGCACGCTTGCGGGCCGACACCAAGGGCCGGATCAAGGCAGTACTCGTCGTACAGGTGGACACGGCGTCCGGCGTTGTCAACGATATCGCAGCGATTGTCGCGGCTGTTCGTGCAGCAGGGCATGACGCTCTGGTCATGGTCGACACGATCGCATCTCTGGCGACCATGCCGGTCGAGATGGATGATTGGGGCGTCGATATCGCTGTCAGTGGTTCCCAGAAAGGCCTGATGCTGCCGCCGGGTCTGAGCTTTGTCGCGGCTGGCGAGAGGGCGTGGGCTGCACACCCTGCTGCCGGGCTGCGGACCCGTTATTGGGACTGGACGGCACGGCACGGAGAACTGCACCCTGAAAAATATTGTGGCACACCGCCGGAGCATCTGCTGTATGGGCTTCGCTGTTCGCTGGACATGCTGCTTCAGGAGGGTCTGGAAAATGTTATCCAACGCCACCGGCTCTTGGCTGAGGCTGTGCGCCTGGCGGTGGCTACCTGGTGTGAAGGTGGAGCGCTGGAATTCAATATTATCGCTCCAGAGCAACGGGCCAATTCAGTGACCACTGTTCTGATGGATGAAGCCTACGATCCGTTGGGGTTTCGTGACTTCTGCAGGCAGTGTTGCGGTGTGGTCGTGGGCGGTGGGATTGGTGATCTTCGGGGCAAGGCTTTACGCATTGCCCACATGGGTCATATCAATGCCCCGCACATACTGGGTGCGCTCGGCGTGGTCGAGTTGGGATTGATCGCGAGGAATGTTCCACACGGTACAGGTGGAACGCAGAAAGCCATTGAATTTCTGGGACAAAATGTCCTGGCTTGAGCAATTAATCTGAGTCTCCAGGACTGCAATTCACATTTCACAGTACTCCATCGTCTAAAGTATTGTCAGACTGATCGGTACAATTTGTGTGCCAAATTGGGGCAAGTGGGGTCAAGAGGATAGTAGTTATGTGGACGGTTCCTAACATTCTTCTGACCCTATTCGGCCTGGTTCTTATGGTTACACCTCTAGCGCTTTGGGTGGCGTGGACAACAGCAATATTTACTGGTGTACTTGTCGCTGCCTTGTTATCCCTGATCGGAGCAGTGATCATCACGAGAAGCCAAGGCAAGAACAGCGCGAACTAAATTTGGCACGAACTGAACACTACCGCCCCCATCTGATTTCTGTACGTTGAATTATGTCCTGCCCACACGGCGGTGAGAGATTTTGAGCATCTGAAATTCTGGGGTGGGAAATTTACGGCTAACCAACTAACAATTCAGGAAATGATAGATCGAGTGTTTGGGGCCAGCCTTCACCGACATAATTCACGATCAGAGACCTACGTATTCCATTGATGGGTTTTTTCGCAAAACCATGCCAAGTTTGGCTGCTGGGAACGAAGGCCAGTCCACCTCTGATAGTTCTTGGCTGTGTAGAGACATAGATGTGGTCATTGTCATAAAGATCTGTTCCCATCGTTTCCAGATGGAGAGCTCTTGGTAAGGTGACAACTAAGGTAAATCTTTTGGGGTCAATCGAATCAGTGTGTGGTTCAAGATAGTAACCGTGGCAATCTTGTGTGTATTTAATTCGGAGCTGTGTGTTCGTTAATTTAATATCAGCCCACTTTTCGATGAATTGACTGACCTTTTTCGATTGAAAAGCCCGTGCGACATCATCACACACCGGGAATAGAGAACGATTGGTGGGCGAGAAAAAGAATCGACCTTCGAGTTCGCTTCGTTGGGTACCAACCAAGGCTTTTGTGGAAGGCGCTTCAAAAGGAATTTCAACGATTGAATCTAGAACATCCGGTGGCAGTGACTCAGTTAGGACCCAGTGCCGGAACGGGTGTTGGTAGATCTAGCTTCTAGATAATGATCGTCTGAAATGATTAGCAATTTGTTGTGCTGGGCTCATCAATTGGAGAACTTGAGTATATTGATTTGGTGAGCGGTATTTTTCGAGTTGAAGAAATCAAGCGACGTTAACTTAGGTGAAAGTAGTCTAGTCTTTTACACTACATAAAGCCTCAGTATGTTCTGGTCCGAGTCCACAGCATCCTCCAATAATGTTTGCACCCGCATCTTTCCACTGGTTAGCAAACTCAACCAGGTGATCAGGGGTAATAACGTCTTCGAATTTCCAATTAGGGGATTTGAAGTAGCCGCTATCTGGATAAGCCATAATCAGACCGTCATGTTTTGTCCTGATTAACTCGATGGCATCTTCAATTAGGTCTACAGAAGAGTGCATGATGCCCATTCCTTCAAATCCAAAGCTGGCTGCTTTCTCAACGTTATCAATAAGTGGAATTGTTCGATCGCTATATCCGGTGATCGTAGCATCTCGACGAGATCTTTTGGCAGACAGACCGCACCACACTGGAAGTGTCGAAGATGATGCGCATTCAAACAGCACTAGCATGCGACTCGGAACGGACATCATTTCAAGAAGTATCAGATCTACTTTACCTTCTTCATAAAAAGAGACCATTTCATTAAATGCGTCAAATAAGATCTCTTTCGATGTATTTCTTTCTGCTCGTTGCCGTAATTCATCTGTGTATGGCAGTTGGGTTGAAATTGAGCCGGCTACTAGCACATCGTTATTACCACAGCGTTCACGTGCCAGTAATGCAGCCTCGATGTTCTTCACGTTTATTGCTTTCACTTCATCCGTGAATCCTGCCGGTCCAAGCACCAAACGAGAAGATGCGTAGCCGTTGACAGTTATAACGTCCGCACCAGAATCAATATACGACTGGTGGGTTTCGACTAATACATCAAATGATTCGATAGACGCACGAGCTGACCAAACTTGATCATTCATCGTTATGCCACGGCGTTCTAATTCAGTCGATGTGCCACAATCTAGGATCGCTATCTTTCCAGAATTAATCTTAGAAAGTAGCGTTTCATATCGGGTAAACATTTTCTTAGCTTATCCTATCGCCCAATTTCGGGGGCTGTTTTGAAACTTGAAGACCTGTAATTAAAAGGCGGTAGAACAACCTTCTAATATCAGCGATTTCTTGGATGTGCAATTCTGTCTGGGTAACGATACTGTTGGAAAACAGTATGCAGGGTTGCTTATGGCCCTGTGGCTCGGGTAGAACTGTAATGGCCAATTGCATATCCTTTCCGCCATTTTTTGTTCCGAACATCCCCAAGAACCTTAAACCTTTCTGATGGGAAAGGCGACATTCAATCAGAACCCTCGCTCTCTGGCTCCCATCCCGCTTTAACAAGTCCTTCGATCAAGATATCTGCTAAAGAAGAGTTCGGCACGAAGATTTTCTTGTAATCGTCTTTGGTTTTTAGATTCGGGCGCAACTTCAGATAATCATCAAGTGCAGCTTTCGCTTCATCTCCTTTATCCAGATAACCCATTACGGATGCCCTGAAGCCTCTATACATTCCAGCGTTTGGAGCGTCCTCCAAGATCTCTTCCACTAATTCATAAGCATTCTGATAATCTTCAAGCCCCATATAGATAAAGAAATGCGGGATTTTACGAGCCCATAACTGGGGATCGAGTGGATCAATTTCTAATGATTTTCTCACCAATTCTTCAGAATTTTTGTAGTCTCCCGTATGGATCATTGCTTGTGCCAGTCTCATATAGGCCTCTGGATCACTTGGATTAAGCTCAACAGCTTTTTCGGAAAATCGTTTTGCCTGTGAGAAGTTGCCTTTAAAAAAGTAATGAGTGGCAGTCATTAGCGCAGCAACTGGATTTTGAGGATCAAGTTCGGCTGCTTTTTTGGAATGTTCAAGAATTTCATTCAAAGTCTTTTCTGAATCTTCTTTAGTAAATTGAAGCAGTTCAGATCTACAAATTATTGCCAGCATTGCATGAGCATGAGATAGACCCGAATCTAATTCGATAGCCTTCTCACAGAGTTCTCGCGCCTTACCAAGATTTGTATCTTCTCCATCTGTAGCACTTCTTTCATTAAACATATGAAGCGATTTCAGATAATATTCCCAAGCATTGAAGTTGGTAGGTTTAGACCTTTCTATTCTTTCTCTCTCATGACTTCCTAACGTCGGACTCACCTTTGCAGCGATTAATGTCGAAACTTCGTCTTGTACTTCAAAAATATCATCGACATTGCGATCCCATTTTTGGGACCATAGATGATGATCTACATGGGCATCTATTAACTGCGCGGTAATCCTTATTCTGTTTCCACCTTTTCTCACGCTACCTTCGACTATGTAACGCGCTCCTAATTCTTCGGCTACATCTTTGACATTCACAGATTTACCCTTGTAGGTAAAACTTGAATTTCTCGAGATAACAGGGAAAGTCCTCCAAGAAGAGATATTGGTGATGATGTCTTCAGTAATGCCGTCTGCAAAATAATCCTGTTCAGGATCACCACTCATGTTGGTAAAAGGAAGTACTGCAATTGCAGGAATACTATTCTCAACCGTTCCTTCTCTTCTAGTTTCTTCTGTATTATCTATTTGAGTAGATATCTCTCCCGAATAAACAAGATCCGCAATTTCTATCTTGTAAGTTGGGACAGGAGTTTGAATATTTTTCATCTCCTGATCGCCGGTTGAAACAAAACTCATATCGAGCTTTCGACAGACTTCATCGTGAAACTTTCCTGAAAGTGAGATTCCACCTGGCTCCGCTAGGGCTTCCAGTCTTGCTGCGACGTTCACGCCGTCACCGTAGAGGTTGTCTCCTTCCACGATTACATCGCCAAGATTAAGACCGACACGGAACAACATCTGATCTTCTTCAGGCACTCCTTCATTTCTTTGCCTGAGGTTTCTTTGAAACTCAGTGGCAGCAATCACGGCATCCACAGGACTTGCGAATTCAGCAATTATTGAATCGCCAGCACTCCCAAATATTCGGCCGTGATTAGACGAGATACAGTCATCCGTGAGGGTTCTACAGGCTTTTAGGTTCTTGAGGGTCCGATCCTCGTTCTCTCCCATCAAAGCGCTGAAATCGACGACATCCGCCGCAAGGATGGCGGCAAGTTTTCTTCTGGGTTTTGACTCATTCATGGTTCTATCTTAAACCCAAATTAGAGTGCTGTAATTATTATCTAAATCTCAATTTCCAGTTCAAATCTTGATTGATAGGGCAGCTGCAGGTGTTACCTTTGGCCTGTGCTG
>Ga0066833_10000150_pt1 | contig 25371 bp, 20 predicted proteins | sample ETNtaG_13_FD_66728 | JGI IMG/M metagenome (GOLD analysis project Ga0066833, IMG submission 66728) | Marine microbial and viral communities from oxygen minimum zone, Eastern Pacific Ocean - ETNP201306PF47B | ecosystem: Environmental > Aquatic > Marine > Oceanic | place: Pacific Ocean: Eastern...
CGATGAAACGGGCAAACCCTTCCCCCACAAACTCGACCCACATGGCCGGAGATATCAGGGGCGCCTTCTGCGACCCGAAATCGTCCCCTGTGAGCACAATGTCCAGCTTCCCATTCGCCGCATCAAAGATCCGTTCCGCGTAGCCGTAGTAGAACTCTCGAATCCTCGTGAAAAGGGCCTTTACCATCTCAGGGTTGAGGCTCATGTCCATGAAGATGCTCTCGATGGATCGGAGATACATGGCCGGTTTGAGCTGGGAGATTCGGTTGAGGCGGTCGCCCATGAAGACCACGGCTCGCCCCTGATCCCGGATGGCTTCGCATTGGGACTCGATACCGCTGTAGTCAAACCAGTCGGGAGAAGGCCAGTGGTCGTAATCCTGGATTTCTTCAATGGTGACAGCGGACGCCAGAGGCGAAAAGGCCACCTCTTTGTACGTCTCGACGCCGCCTCCTGCTTCGACATTCACGGTCTTGCGGAGAACGCCCCAGATGTCCTCATCGGTACCGTCCGGGAACTGTCTCAGCGGAGGGCCGATGTAATCCGGCCCCTCGATGTATCGCAGGTCTACATCATGAGAATCGAGAAGCGCGTCTATAGAAACGTCAAGTCTTCCTTTGAGCTTCTGTTTAAAACCGGCCGAGGCCCAGAAATCCAAAGGAACTCGATCAGGCTCCTCGAAATCCAATGCCATGAGTGTGCGTTCGCGTGAATCCATGATTGGAGTGTGCTCCGGAGAACGAGTTACGTATGGCCCTGATAGCCTTCGAGAAACAACAGACTGTTCAGGGACGGACTGCCTCACGTGCCAATGCGAGGAACTCCTGCAGCTTGCCGGTCGAGGTCAGGGGTGTGACCGGGCTGCCGACGGAAACAATAAAGCGGCCGCTACGGCGTCCAATCGCGGCCTGCTCTTCAAGAGATTGCGCCATTTCTTCGCGGCTGCCTTTCTGTAGTACCCCAATCGGATCAATATTGCCGAGCAGGCAGGTCCTGCCTCCGACCGATTCATCGATCTCGGACATCTCGATGCGAAATCCCTTCTTGCTTTCTTCCAGCGACAGGCCATCCGGGCCCAGATCGACGAGGTCCACCAGCCGGTCGCTCACATCCCCGCAGAAATAATGGATGCACGGCAGATCCAGTTCCCGGCATGTGTCTATCACTTGCCTGAGACCGGGCACGGCAAACTCGCGAAAATGTTCCACGGAGATGATGTCCTTCGATGCATAGCAGTCTTCAATCCAGACGCCATCAACACCAGCCGCGGCAAGGGCTCTGATCCGCTCGAGCGTATTGGCGGTCACTTTTTCGAGGAAATAGATCAGGAGTTCCTGGCCAACCATGAGATTCATCATCAGCTCCTCGAAACCAAAGTAAGAGTAGGCGCTCCACAAGGGCGACCCGACGCTGCCAAGGGTAAAACGGCCATCGCCAAATTCCTCTATCATCGCCTGAGCCAGATCGAGTGAGCCGTCAGAAAGCAGTGATTCGCTGGTGACGGATGGGATGAGTGAATCCACATCATCTTTGGAATGGACGCGGCACTTGATGACATTGACTTCTCCTCCCGGCGGCGGCTTGAAAATCTCTGTCTCGCTGCCTTGAGCCTCATCCACAAGAAGAACATTCTCACCTTTCTGAATGACCGAATGCTGCTCACGCCACTGACGCGATTGCCCCCAGTTCGCAGCCACCCAGTCGATGTCCAGCGCGGCATAGAGATCTCTTGCCACTCGCAGATGGTTCTGGATGCTGCCATCCCGATTGGACCACCAGAGCTCATCGGTAACTTCCTCCCAATGGTCACGGAGAAAGATCCCAAGATAAGGAATCACCACAGGGAACTCAGTTACTGTCTCGCCTCGCAGGACCCTTTTCAGTTTCTCTTCACCGGTCATGATTGATCTCCTCCTGATGCGCCAGCCCGGCCCGATCTTCGAAGGGCAACTTTCATGCTACCTGCCCCTCCCGAAAACTCCATCTGTCAGAAAACGAAAGCTCGACGAAAAGAACTGGGACTGAGCCGCCTGGATGGACAACACCAGCCATTTGCATGTGAACGCGAGAGGATTTCACGTCCTTTACGGACTGTTCACGTTTGGTATGATCTCTTCATCAACGATTTTTCGAAGGATTCATTTACTGCTCCCAGAAAGGACGATTTCATCATGGCATTACCACGCATGAAAATCGCAGATTTGGATGTGGACAGCCTGGACAGGCTCACAGACATGGAAGATGCCTATGGGGCAACCATCGTTGCTGTTCAACCGGTCTACTCAGTTTCGAAACTCTCTGCCGATCAGATGGAGAAAGTGCAGGCGCTCGAAGACGAGTTAGATGTCGTTCTGATCGCCTATGAGAATTGAACGATTCAGCCACGAACAGGTTCCTGCGCCTTCGCGAGAAAGCCCTGCAGCATCGGTGCGCTTTCGGCATCGGCCGTCCGTTGAACATGTCTTGTTACAGGCTGTAGAAGGAAGCCTTCGATGGTGAGGCCCGGCCCGAAGCCGAGCGCGGCTATGGGTGCATCGCATCCGCGCTTCAGGCACTCGTCAAGGACGAAGAAGATGGTCGAGCTGGACATGTTCGAGTAATCGCGCAAGACACTGAACGAAGGCTCTATCTGCTCGTCGTTCCACTCGAATGCAAGCTGGAGCTCTTCGAGGATCTTTCGGCCGCCGGGATGAATGGCCCAGGTGCCGATTTCCTTGGGCGCAATATTTCCATCGAGCAGGCGATCGATAAAGACTCCGGCCTCTCTGGTGAGAGTTTCCGGCACTTGAGGGGACAGCCTCATTTCGAAGCCGGTATCACCAATGCGCCAGCTCATCTGGTCGAGTGAATGATCACTGACGATGGAATGTGTATGAAGGACTCTGGCCAGCGGCGTTTCTGACCGTCCCTCCCCCGCAAACACCGCGGCGCCACAGCCATCGCCGAAGAGGCAGTGGGCAAACATGAAATCAGGCTCGGGGCGCTTCTGAAAATGCAGGGAGCAAAGCTCGACCGCTACCTGCAACACCACCGCGTCCGGGTTACCCCGAACGATATCTTCCGCGGCACGAATCCCGGTAAATCCAGCGTAGCAACCCATGAATCCCAGGAGCTGCCGATTAACGTCCGCGCGCAGACCGAGACGCTGCTGAAGAAGCACGTCCGGCCCCGGCGCGAAGAAACCAGTACAGGTGCAGACGATCAGGTGAGTGACGTCCTCAGGTGAGAGATCCGCTTTGCGCAAAGCAGAACGGGCCGCCTCCTCAGCCAGTTTTACGCTCCAACCTTCGAACAATGACATCCGCGCCGCGGTGGTCGGAAACGGTTCCAACTCCCAGGTCGGCGGATAGAACTGAAAGCCGCATGGATCGGATTCGAGGTAGTCGGGGATGGCAGTGAAACGGTTTTCGATCCCGCTGCTCGGAAAGACGCGCTCGACCAGGGCCATCGCACGGTCACGCTTTACGCTCGGGGGTGCCGCGGCAAGTGTGTTCACCATGAACGCTGCCGCCTGCTGCTGGCTGAGCCTGTGTGGAGGGAGCGATGTACCGATGCTCAGCAGGTTCATTGTTGGGTAATCGAGTGTCTTCCGACGTTCAGGATTCATGATTCCCTTCATTCCTGGTGCTTACAGCGTTTCATGTGCTGCTACTTTCTAACCACTCCCTTCAACCGTACAGGCCGGTCGCAGCGAAAAAACGTTAACGCTTCACCATCATCTCCAACGGGCACTCGGGCGATACCTTCTTCTTTTCCGTAAACAATCCAGTCCATTGGCTCCTTCACTTCGGGCAACTCGCCTCCATCGACGGGTATCACCTTCAATTCTCCGCTGATACACGAAGCACGAATCAGACCTTCCGATTGAACGATGACTTCATCGCCTTTCTCCTCTACTTTTAACAGCGGCGCTTCGCTCAGCACTGCAATGCCGGAGTGTGAGGCGACAAACTTACCGGTGAAGTTTTCAGCGATCACTGCGCCCGACATGCCCCCGCCCACTGAGGGATTGCGGACGCCGGTCAGGAGATCGATGCCGGTATAGACATGCTTTTCACTGACGCCGCGGAAGTATCTCGTGGCTGAGGCAGCGGTGAGAGTTTCTGTGGACAGTGACTGATGAAGTATCGGTTTATCCAGTCTGAGGCCGATGCCGTGTTTCTGTTGGATGCCTGTGATCACTGTACGCAGGGCCTTCAGATAATCCTGGGAAGCATGCTCGACTGAATCGAACAGTACGGCTCCTTTGAATTCAGGAGCACGCCACAGCGCGAGAATTGGGTTGCCCTTGTGCTTAAACAGAGGTTCCGCTCGCGCCCCGCTCAGTATCAATCGCCCTGCAATCCGGCCTGTCGCGGTGATTTCGCTTTCGCCTGCCCTGAACTCTGTGAGGGCAGATCGCTTCGTGGCATCCAGCACATTCACCTGAACATCCTTCTCCCATGGCCAGTCTTTATTCAGCTTGCCGTCGAGGTCGGCAGGAGTGCTTGCTTCGCGGCTGTTGTCCGCGGTCAGATCGCGGTGGACGATCAGCAGGCCGGGATACTCTTTGAGCCATTTCGTGATGGACTCGATGGTCGCGTCAGTCAGAAGACTCGGGTCGTGCGAAACGATCAACCGATACTTCGACAGGTCGAGCTTCGAGACTTTGTTGATATCGCAGAGATAGTCGTACTCGTTGAGGAGCGCTTGGGCCGGCACAAGAGGGTTAGCGCTGCGGGGATGGGACCAGACGGATATGCCGTTACGGATGGCGAGGGCCTGGGGCCTGGGATGCCGTCGGGGCAGGCTGTTGAAAAGGCGGACGCAGTCCTTCACATACTTGCCGTAGTAGAGGAAACCGCGGTTGAAGCGTTCCTTGTCCGCCTCGACCTGCATGGGGATTCGTTTTTTTTCGGCGATGTCTTCCTCGGTCTCGAGGGCCACTTCGTTCTCGTCGAGATCATCCGGATCGGCAGTGGGGTCTGCAGCCTCGGCGAGGTCTTCGGCCTTGGGAGTTTCTTTGGCGAGCTCGTAATCCTTCTCCGCGCCGCGGAACGAATATTGAATAGCCCGTTCCAGGTCTGCACTGCCGGGATAGAGATCTTCCGCCACGATCTGCACTCCCGAGAGTTGATGCATGCTGCCTCTGAAATCCTTGGCAACGAAAATCCAGACGCTGAAGAACCCCGTATCCGCTCCTGCCAGGTAGGCGGTTATCGTGTCCGCATAGGCCCGGTGTCCTCGGCTGGTCATGGGGGAGGTGGGGACACGCTGCGTGCGCTTCACGGGATTCATCTCATAGCCGCCGATGCCGAGGCTTAGCCAGAGGATGGGGCGTTCCGGCCAGAGGGTCTTGTAGCGGCGAACCATGTCGTAGGCCGCAATGCGCGTGCAGCCCTTGTAGTGATAAACGCCGCCGACATCGAACTTCCAACGCAGGTCTGCAGGATTTGGGCCCGCGCCCAGCAGTCCCTGCTCGGGCAGGAAGGTGCAGACCTGCAATCCCGGCCGCAGCCTGGCGTATTTGAGATGAACGTAATCGTAGAGTTCGTTGAAGCCATCAATGACGCGCTCGAGAGCCCAATGATGCCAGGCGCGAGATTCGGTCCTGGAAAGGTTCTTCATGTCACCTTTGATGCGATCCGGATTGATACCCGCGTCCAGGCAAAACAGCCGCCAGCCGGCCGGCCAGAGCGTGTCGGGTTTTGAATTCATGGACTCTTCGCCAAACACAAGACCGTCGATGTACGGCAAGACATCCGGCTTCAGCGCGGCATCAATCTGGCCTCTGAAATTATCACGGATAACCGGGTCGACCATGACCATTCCGGGGTTACCGACGGTTTCGATGCGGGAGAAGATGATCTTGCCCGCGTCGTGCGCTGCCTTCGCTGCCTCGCCCAGTCTGGTGGAGAAAAGATAGTATGCGTCGAAGGGCGAGTTGACCGAATCCGATCCCATCCCGCACAGCCATGAGAGGTTTCGCTTTCCTTGAACACTGTGCGCGGCCGGCAGGGACGGCGGCGGCGCAATGCCCTTTGCCCTGGCGAGCGCCTCTCGGAGATAGAGTTCTACGGCCTTGTCTGTTTCTTCATCGGCCGCGGCCTGGAGGAGCGCGGCATGCTGTGCAACCGCGTGACTGACCATCAGAGGGGCAACCTTCAATCGCACCCAGCGATAGGGATCGCGGATGGCTTTCAGCAGAAACGGCAGGCCCCGTTTGGGGTCGCGTTTCATCAACAGTTCAATGGCCAGGGCCCGGGCGTATTCGTCTTGATTCGAGCACGCGGCTTCCAGGTCTGCGAGAGAAGTTGCATCTCGCATCGCTGCCAGTTCTCTGATGATTTTCATGCGCAGATAGGTGTGTTCGATGGCGAGGTCGAACAGCCTCTGTTCCCGCCCTGTCTCTGGTCGATGGGGAGCGAGCGCGAGCCTCGCCGCGTCGGCCACTTCCTTCTGCGGGTCATTCGTTAGCCTTTTAAGAATGCCGACCACCCGGGCAGAGGGGGGCTCGCCAAGGGCGGAGGCCGCGGCGACGACGATACGGTCATCGGGATCGTCGAGGTATTCGGCAATCTGTGCGGCATCGATTGTTTCTTCATTCAACGCCCGCTTCAGGATGAAATAGCGGATGTCCGGGCCGGCACTCGAGGCGAGAGGGAGCAGCAGATCGAGGTCTGCCTTTGTCCCCTTCCGGCTTAAGAGCTCCAGCGCGGCCTGGCGATGCTTTGAATCTGGCTGGCCGACAATTTTTCTGGCGAGGGCCAGGGCCGCTGCTGAATGCGCTTCATCGTCAGCAAGGCCGAGGGCTGCCTGAAAAGCCACATCAAGGATCTCATCCTCCATGAGTTTGCCGAGGGGCTCCTTCGATTCCGGTAAGCCGCTTGCGGCCAGACTGAAGGCCGCGGCTTCACGGACCTCTGCCTCTTTCTGGCGCGAGGCAGTGAGCATCAGCTTCAAGCCTTTCTTTGATTTTGCCACGCCAAGTAGCCGCAGCGCTCCCAGGCGTTGAGCTTTGGTTGCTTTGGATTTCTTGTTTGTTGCGCCATCGATGCCGGCTTCGTTTGCGGCATTCAGTCCCGCTACTTCGTCCGGCTGTTCGTCGGTCTCCGCTTCATCAAAGGATTCTTCAAGCGCATCAGTTTCGGTTTTTGCGACTGCGCCGGCCAGTTCGAGCAGATCGGGCTCGAGCTTCTCTGCCATCCTCCGAACGATGGCATCCGCAGAGCGTTCCCAACGCGTGCCGAGAACTCTCTCGACGGAATACTGCCCCATCTGTCCGCCTGCTTTCGCGTAATCCATCACCCGGCTCCGTGCGCTCAGGAACAGATACTCCGCATCCTGGAGGACCCGTCCCGCCAGCCGGGCATCGTCAGGGAATTTGCTCCAGTAGGGTCTGAGTTTCTTCAGCCTTGCTTCGCCTGAATTATTCGGCCACTTGACCGTGTGTATGTGGCAGACGTAGGAGTTGTGAAACAGGCCGGGATTGGGAATGCGATCTTCCGTGAGTATTGCCTTTTCCCTTGCCGAAAGCCCAAATTCGGCAGCCACAAACACGACGGCCTTGCGCACAGCCTTTCGCGCAAATTTCTCTTTGATTGGAATTCGAAGCTGGTTGTTGATGCCCGTCTTTAAGACTCGGATGAGGATTTCATCATCCTGGAAAGTCGCATCGACCAGGACATCGACAGGCAGGTACCTGTTGAATTCTTCGAACAGATTCTGGGACTTGCCATCCCGTTTACCGCTCTTGAGCTCACCAAGGATCGCCCACAGTCTGGCATCCCGAACCAGGTGGACGCTCTCGCACTCGCTTAATCTTTCACGCAGGTAAAAGCCGAGGCAGGCGCGGGCCTCAGTGACCATCCCTCCACTGCGAGTATCGAACACCCTGGGCAAAGCCACCCGCAGACGCTCGGCGTCCGCGCTCTTCAGGAAAACAGATGCGGTGACGACGCAGACGATGGCTCTGAGATTCATACGTTGAATATGCGCGATCTCGGATCGGATGTAAAGTTGCGCGCCTGGAACGGCGATGACGCGCCGACTTCAGAGGGAAAGACGCCTCAAAAACTCTCAAGGAACAACCATGATCAGAATCCTCTCTCTTCTCCTGGCTCTCGGCTGTTTCGCTCAAGCCATCTGCATCGCCGAAGAAGACAATCAGCCGAGGCCCAATTTTCTTTTCATTATTGCTGACGACTGCACCTTTCGCGACATCGGTTGCTACGGCGGCCAGGCAATCACCCCTAACATTGACAAGCTCGCAACGGAGGGAATGCGGTTCACGCAGTGCTTCCAGGCGGCGCCGATGTGCTCACCCACCAGGCACAACATTTATACCGGCCTCTACCCGGTGAAGAGCGGCGCCTACCCCAACCACACATTCGCCAAAGCAGGCACACGCAGCGTGGTCCAGTATCTGAAGCCGCTCGGGTATCGAGTCGCCCTGAGCGGGAAGAGGCACATCTCGCCGCGGGAAATTTTCTCGTTTGAATACACAAGTAAGGGCAACAATCCTGATATGGCGGCCATCGACAAGCTGTTTGGCGAGTGCAAAGAAACGAAGACGCCGTTCTGTCTCTTCGCCTGCTCGAACGAGCCTCACAGCCCGTGGAACAAGGGCGATTCATCCAGGTACGACCCGGCCGCCATCAAGCTGCCGCCTTACTTTGTTGATACGCCTGAAACGCGCAAAAACATGGTCAACTACCTCGCCGAAATTTCTTACTACGACTGGCAGGTCGGCGAGTGCCTGAAGCTTCTGGATAAACACGGGCTCGCCCAAAACACCCTGGTCGTGGTCGTGAGTGAGCAGGGCTCATCCTTCCCTTTCGGAAAGTGGACCTGCTACGACACTGGCCTGCAAAGCGCATGCATCGTCCGGTGGCCGGGGAAGGTGAAGCCCGGCCAGACCAGTAATGCGATGATCGAATACGTAGACATGCTGCCTACTTTCGTGGATGCCGCGGGCGGCACTCCCGATCCTGTCCTTGATGGCAAGAGCTTTTTGCCCGTGCTGAAGGGCGAGAAACTGGAACACAAAGGAATGGTCTTCGGCATCATGACCACACGGGGGATTATCAATGGCTCGGAACAGTTCGGGATCCGTTCCATTCGGACGAAGCAATTCAAATACATTCTGAATCTGACGCCGGAAGAAACCTTCAGAAACGCGTGCGTTAGATCCAGAGTGTTCAAATCATGGATCGCCAAATCGGAGGAGGGGGATGCGGCTGCGGCGGAAAGGGTGCGCCGCTACCAGCGCCGAGCCGGCGAGGAGCTCTACGACGTCTCAAAGGACTGGTCAGAATGGAAGAATCTGGCCAACGACCCCGAATACGCCCAAGCAAAAGCTGAGCTGCGAAAGCAACTGGATGCGTGGATGCTCGCCCAGGGAGACAAGGGCAAACAGACAGAGCTCGAAGCCAGAGAGCATCAAGGCCGGGGCCGCAAGAAGAAGGATGGAAAGAAGGCCGGGAAGAAAAAGAAAGAGAAGAAATGAACGCCATTTTGGAGGTTTCATTTTACCTTTGTGCATCATACTCATAACCGTTATCCTGCCCGCTCATTTCCGCTCCCGAACAGATTAAGAAATGCAAACAACTATCGAAGGCCGGCCCGCATTTGCCTACGTCCATGCCGACCTCGAGGCCGGTGAATCCATCATTGCCGAGTCCGATGCCATGTCCAGCATGTCCGCGGATCTCGAGATGGTGGCCAAGACCAACGGCGGCTTTTTTTCGGGGATGTGCAAGAAATTTCTGGGCGGCGAATCGCTGTTCGTGAACCACTTCACCAACACCGGCCGTCAGACCCAGAGGGTAACGCTCGTTCAGGCCACGCCGGGTGACGTGCGAGAAGTGCAACTCAAGGGCAACAGCATATGCCTGCAGCCCGGGGCATATATCTGTTCGACGCCGGGCCTCAAGCTGGGCCTTTCCTGGGCTGGCTTCAAATCCTGGTTTGCCAAGGAAGGGCTTTTTAAGCTCGTCGTTTCCGGCAGGGGCACACTCTTTTACGGCGCGTACGGCGGGCTTGTAGAAAAAGAAGTCGACGGCGCATACATCGTCGATACAAGCCATCTCGTGGCCTACGAGCCGCAGATGACCCTGAAAATACAACTTGCCGGCGGATTGTTTGCGAGCTTCTTCAGTGGTGAGGGTTTTGTGACCCGGGTCGAGGGCAAGGGCAAAATCGTGCTGCAGTCGAGAAGTATGGATGGCCTCGCCGGCTGGCTCAATCCCAAGCTCTGGTGAAACGCCAACCGCGGTTAGATTAGTCACGAGTAGAAATCATGAACATCGACATCATTCACGGGCCAGGGAATTCAGCCGCAAAGATCATGCTCGATCCCGGCGAATCGTGCACCGCGGAATCGGGCGCGATGATCGCCATGAGCGGCGACATGCAGATCGAGACCTCGACCCATAAGAAGGAGGGAGGCGGAGGCGGCATCCTCAAGGCGGCGAAGAGGCTGCTCTCCGGCGAATCGATATTCAGAAACCACTTCACGGCGGGCCCGAGCGGCGGAGAAGTCTTCCTCGCCGCAACGCTCGCGGGCGACATGATGCAATACGACCTCAGCGGCGAGACACTGATTGTCCAGGCTGGTTCTTATGTCTGTTGTGACAGCTCGATAGACATGGACATGGGCTGGCAGGGCTTCAAATCCTTCTTCTCGGGCGAGAGTGTCTTCTGGCTGAAGCTGAGCGGGACCGGGCCCCTTGTCCTGAACGCCTTCGGCGCGATTTATCCTGTCGAGGTAAACGGCGAATATATCGTCGATACCGGCCATATCGTCGCCTTCAACGAGAGCCTCGAGTTTGATGTAACCAAGGCCGGCGGCAGTTGGATGTCGGCCATTCTGGGCGGTGAAGGTCTTGTCTGCCGATTCAAAGGGAATGGGACGGTCTGGTGTCAGTCCCACAATTCCGGCAGCTTCGGCGCCACTCTTGGACCCATGTTGAAACCGAGGGATTGAAAAATGGAGATTACAGTTCACAGAGACGGTGAAGACTTTGGGCCTTACTCCCTGGAAGAAGTCCAGCAGTATCTCGTTTCAGGCCAGCTCAACCCCACTGATCTGGCCATCCATTCCGGGCTGTCCGATTGGGTGACACTCGCCGAGCTTGCCGGTGCGGGACCCGCGCCTGCGGCCGGCTCAGCCGATGCCGGCTTTCTGGCCGGCACGTCCGGCGTGACCGAAGAACAGTCTGATTTCGAATTTGAATTGGGCTGCCAACCTGATTTTTCTTTTCTGACCGTGCAGATCCCGGGTGGCGAGACGCTGAAGGTCGAAGCCTCGGCCATGGCGAGCATGGATACCAACATTCAGATGAAGACCAAATTCAAAGGGGGCCTCGGCCGATTCATGACGGGCGAAAGTCTGTTCATCAACGAGTTCACCGCTGAAGGCGGACCCGGTGAAATCAAGATAGCGCCCGGCTCACCCGGTGACATGGATCACGTTTACCTCAACGGCGACACGATCTATCTGCAGAACTCCGCATACGTGGCCTCGGGGATGAACGTGGAGCTGGAGACCAAATGGCAGGGCATCAAGAAAGCGTTCTTCTCCGGAGAGTCGCTGTTCCTGATCAAATGCTCCGGTAACGGCGACCTCTGGTTCAACACGTACGGCGCCATGATCCAGATCGACGTGGCCGCCGGCCAGGATTATGTGGTCGATACCGGGTACATCGTCGCATTCACCGAGGGCCTCGATTACGACGTCAACATGCTCGGCGGGTACAAATCGCTCTTCTTCTCCGGGGAGGGCCTCGTCTGCCGCTTCAGCGGTCAGGGCAAAGTGTGGATTCAAACCCGCCAAGTGGCCGCCTTCACAAGCTGGGTGCATCCATTCCGGCCTGTGAAGAGTAGTAATGATTAAAGAGAGTCTCCATCCCTCATCCAGCTCTGTCACGGGGTTCAGCCGCCACAAATACTGAGACTGAACATCAGTTCAGACGCGGTCTGCCTCATAGGCCGCGACGACCAATGACAATGAAATGGCGATGATGACAGAGAAGGTGAGCATTTTTTCGCTGCTATGAAATGTTGCAGGGTCCAGTCGCAATGATAGCTAAAGCAACTTCTGTTCCATAAAAGACTTACGAGAGCAGGCCAGTTCAATCTTGGTTTTAAGCGATGCATTTGAAACGAGTTAGCTGCATATGTCTTAACCGTCCATGTGCCAAGGACTTATTCTGAGCATGTAATGTAACATTACGGTTGGCATCGAGGCGATGCATGAAAGCAGTCGCAGAGCGCCGGCACCACTGGCGGAAGCTGTCGCGGAGCGCCAGCACTACTCATGAAAACTTTCTCCTGACTTAACCCTTGAACACCTGTGGACACAGCGTTAGGCTTTGCACTCGGTGAATCGGGCAGGAAGCTAAACGATTGACGTATGATTTTTTGCACCAAACATTTGGCCAGTTCCCCCGTAACATGAGGTCAGGAGGGATTGGAATGCCAAGACTTAAAATGTCCGAAGAAACGTTTCCGTATTCGGCCGACTTTAACCAGGCTGTCAGCGAAGCGACTGACATCGACCTGCTGCGCAAATGCAGGGAAGGTGATCGCCAGACTGCTGATGACGCGTTCGCGGTTCTCGTCTCCCGTTATGGCCCGCGGCTGTACCGCATGGCCTACCGGGTGTTGAACGACCGCTTCGAAGCCTGGGACATATGCCAGGAGGCCTTTGTCAGGGCCTTCACGTCGCTGGACAGATTTGATGAAAGGCTGTCCTTCTACACTTGGCTTTACCGGATCGGAATGAACTTGACCATTGACCATTTACGCCGCAAGAAAGTACGCAAGTCCGTAGCGCTCGAAGAGCCGGACAGATTTGATTCTCTTCAGCCGCCACCTGACAAGATTCTCGAAGATTCCGAGCAAGCGCAGGAAGTGCAACGGGTACTGGGCCTGTTGCCCGAAAAGTATCGGATGATCCTGGTGATGAGAGATATGGAGGGTTTTGCCCCTCGCGAGATCGCCAAGATTGTCAAAGTACCTGCTTCCCTCGTCAGATGGCGACTGCATCACGCCAGAAAACTTTTTAAAGAGCGATGGCTCAAACGAAAAAACACATGAAGTGCAAAAGCGTTTTGAAACACCTTCCCCGTTATGTTGACCGGGATCTGCCCGACGAGCTCGAAACTGACATCGGCCTGCACCTCCTGGATTGCGAGCCGTGCCAGGCGGAGATGAAGGAATTCCGCGAATCCAAAGATGCCCTCATGAGCATCGGCGACCAGAGCCTCACCACCCCGGCCCTCGAAGCGATGCAGAAGAATGTCCGCAGCCGGGTGCATCGCGAAAAGATGCGCAACGGGGCCGCCCGGGCCCTTGAAAACAATCGGACATCGTGGGCCTTCACCCTCACGACCGCCATGGCCGCTGCGACCATACTCTGTATTTCCGGCGTTTACCTGGCCTACTTTCAGAGCTATGAAGCGACGCAGCTCAGCGGAGAGTCTGTTCCTGTCCCTGCCGGTACGATTCCAATCGGTAACAGTTTTTCAGGCTCATCAGGAATGAATGTCCCACTGCACCCCGACGTAGTCGAGACCTATTATTCCATTGAAGCGGCCCGTTCAGTCAACGATACAAGGAAGAAGGACGAAGAGGAGCGCGACCCAAAAGCGGTCACCGAGACCAAGCGCAAACGACGCCCCGTCCGCGCCAAGCTGGTTAACTTCTAACAGCCAGCTCCCTGCATTCATGTTCAGCTCAGATTCCACCACCAGCCTGCAGACTCTGTCAGAAGGCGGCGCCCGTTCCACCTGCTCCAAAGCCTCGTGGATGAGCGCTGTAGGCATCTTCATATTCGGCAGTGTCCTGGCACAAAATGAAGCTGTAAAGAGTGTCATCGAACTGGCGAAACAGGCCAGAGATTCAGTCGTCACTCTGATTAGCGAACGCGAGGTCGCCGTCCTTTCCGGTCTGCCCACAGACCCGCGACGCAGCTCAGCCCAATACTCTGCGGTTGATTTGAGAATTCGAAACAAGCTGCAACGGACGATGGCGTCGGGCATCGTCCTTGATGACGCAGGCCATGTGGTTACCCTTGGCAGCGCGCTGGCTCTTGGCAGCCGCTACTACATCAAGCCCAGGGGAAAGCGACGCCGGGAGGCGAAGATGGTTGGCCGCGACCTGATCACCAACATCGCCGTGTACAGAGGTGATACAGCCGGGCTGAAACCCGTCGTTCCAGCCGAGAAAAGACTGGCTGCCGGACAGGATGCCCTGGCCGTAGCGAATCCCTTTGGTCTCGAAGGCTCAGTGACCTCGAGCCAGATAGCAGGGATGGATCGCTTCATTGAATCCAACACCCGCGCATACTCCGGGTTGCTGCAGTTGACCACGCCATTGAATCCAGGAGAGATGGGTGGCCTGCTGGTGAATCAGAATGGTGAAGCCGCGGGCATGCTGAGCTTTTCATACCGAGGAGAATCGCCGTCGCGGTATCAGCCGAACATCAGTTTTGCGATTCCCTTCACCAGGGTCGCCCGCATTGCCAGGCAGATCATCGAGGACGGCAAACCGGAGCACGGCTGGCTGGGCGTGACCGTAAAACAGCCACCAGACGGCAGTGAGGGGGCCCTCGTTCATTCCGTGCCCGACGACGATTCACCGTTTAAAGACTCCATCCTCAAGAACGACGTAATCATCAGGGTGGATGAAAAGGAGATTACTCACCCGCGATGGCTGCAGAGCCTGGTGCTCTCTTCCGCTCCGGGCACCGAGGTGGAGTTGACCCTGATCCGCAGAAAGAGAAATGGACAGAAAGACAAAGAAGGACAGGAGGAATTAAAACAGAAAGTGATGTTGTTAAAGGCGCCGGACGACCCGCCTCTCGTTCACATCATCGCGGAGCCGGTATTCATTGGTGCAATTCTCAGAAGCATGACCGATGAGATTCGCAACACCCTCGGATTCGGCCGAAGAGGCGGAGTGTTGATCACCGAAACCGTGAAGGGCTCACCAGCGTACAGGACGGGTCTGAGGCCAGGAGATATCCTGGTCACACTCGCGGGAGAGCCGCTTTCAAGCCGCCAGCAGTGCATCCAACTGCTCTCAAAGGTCCGCAAAGGCTTTCACGTCGATTTCTATCGCGATGGCCTTGTTCATTCCGTGACGGTGGACGTCACGCCCGCAATGCAGGCATCGCGGGGAAAGTATAAAAAGGTGGAATGAAAGCCTGCTACTTGGCCGTTTCCGGCGATTCCAGATTCCTTACATCAGTGGCTCGAGGCGTGAGAGCGTTCTGCGGTGTCTGACCATGAACGATTCGTATGAAGTCATCCGCGATGATGTCGGCGACCCGGATGTTTGCGTCACGTGTACGGCCGGCGATGTGAGGTGTGTGAACCACGTTCGCCCGGTTTCGCAGAGGGTCATCCACTGGCACAGGCTCTACGTCGTAAACGTCAAAGGCGCCGAAGAGCTCGTCCGCCAGTATGCGTTCCCGCAGCGCAGCCATATCGACCGAATGGGCGCGGGTGATGATGTTCACCATCGCGCCCTTCCGCAGCCGGCCGATGCGCTCCCGATTCAGGATGCCTTTCGAAGAAGGAGTCGGCGGGATGGCGACGAAGACGATGTCCACGGTATCAACAAGGGTGTCAAGGTCCACCTTCGAAACCTGCCATTCCGCGAAAAGCTCTTCCGGAAGATAGGGATCGAACCCGGCGACCTCCGCGCCGAACGACACGCACCACTGGGCGATCCGACGTCCGATCTGGCCAAGCCCCATGACGCCGACTTTTTTTGTTGCGAGCTCGCCATTCACAAAATCTGAATTGTCGCAGAACTGAACCGCCTCGTACACCCAGAGCGGTTCTCCCGCGGCCATTCGGCAATGCCACTGGGGAATGCTGCGCAAGGCACCCAGCGCAAGGGCAAACGCACACTCGGCAACTGACTGTGCCCAGCCGCGTGTGGCATCGATTACAGCGATGCCGCGTTCCTGTAATTGCCGAACATTGAGCTCGGTGCCGGTACCCGCGTTGTCGAAAACGCCGCCAATCACCTTCAGGTTCGGCAGGCGTTGGAGCTCGGAAGCCTTCAGTCCACCTCCGAAATTCGCGACCCCGGTCACCTGATCGAGCTCAAGCCCGGCAGAAAGCTCGCCCGGTGTGCTAGACTCATCGACGAGAACTTCCCCCTCGGCCTGAAGCCTTTCCAGCAGGCGTTCGGGAACAAAGGGCCAGTTTGATTCAAGATTGCTGGAACGGCGAAATAAGAATTGAGACATGGGTTTCAGTCACGATGATGTAATGTAAATTCGGCCCCCCTACTAATTGCACGTGAAAAGGGCACCACGATAAAATAGCGGCTCACTTCACAAGAAACGAATCACTCAACATGAGACAGATCATTGCTCTCGCTGCAGTGCTTGCGATCCTGGCCTTCGTCTTCGCTGTCATTCTCAAATCCGAAAACGTCGATCCCGCAAAGGCGAAAGCCTGGCAACAGTTGAGTGACAAACAGCGCCGCGTACTCGTGAGGCAGAATCTCACGCCCGGCGCGACCCTTCAGGAGGGCGAACGAGTACGTCAGCGGGAAGATGAGTTTGGCGAACTCGACATGACGGCGGAGGCCATACCGATGTTCTGGAAGGACCTTTCCATCAAGTGGAAGCCAGGCTCTGAGTTGCCCGCGAGCGTGCATGACCTCCACGGCAAATACGTGAAACTTAAAGGATTCATCCTGTCTATCGAGGAGAAGGAAAAGCTTACGGAATTCCTGTTCCTGCCTTCGTACTGGTCCGGTTACTTCCAGGATCTGGGGCTCACCGGGTACATCCGTGCCCGTATTCCCGAAGGCACGGTGGACTTTACTGGAATGAATATCATTCTCCATGGCCGCCTTTCGGTGGGTCTCGAGACCATCGGAGGAAAACCATCAAGCGTTTACCGGATGGAAGTCACATTCCTGGAAAAACTGGATCCGTTTGCACGGTAAGACCAGCAACGCCGAATGCGATTCTCCTCACCCCTGATCCCTGGCCGGCTCATCAAGCGGTACAAGCGATTTCTCTCAGACATCGAACTGGAAAACGGTGAGGTAGTCACCGCGCATTGTGCGAACCCCGGATCGATGCTGGGCTGCAACGCACCCGGCGCGGAAGTGCTGCTGTCCAAGAGTAGCAACCCCAAACGCAAACTGCAGTACTCGTGGGAACTGGTGAAAGTCGGCCGCAGTTGGGTCTGCATCAACACCGCTCTGCCGAACGCGATTGTTCGTGAAGCCATCGAGAATGAGAAGATTCCAGAGCTCAGCGGATACGATTCACTCAAACCGGAAGTCAAGTATGGAGAGAACAGCCGGGTGGATCTGCTGCTCACTTTCGGCGGACAGCTCTGTTACGTGGAAATCAAAAGCGTCACCCTGGCCAGTGGAAGGGTTGCCCAATTTCCGGATTCAGTAACCGCCCGTGGCACGAAACACCTGAACGAGCTCGCCCGGATGGTCGAAGAGGGACACCGCGCGGTGATGTTCTTTCTGGTAAATCGCGGTGACTGCAACTGTGCCGAACCGGCGGCCCACATTGACCCCGTCTATGCAGAAACGCTTGCCGCCGCAGCGGAGGCGGGCGTCGAAATCGTCGCCTATCGTTCAAAGGTTGGAAAAGCCGGCATCTCGGTAAAAGACAAAATCCCTTTCCGCCTCAAAACTTCTTGAGCGCTTTGGTCACCGTTTTATGCACCTCGAAGATTCGGTCGAGGTTGGTGATCTTGAAAACTTCCTTGATGTTCTTGTTGGTCAGCACGATCTTCAATTCGCCGTCCGCGGGCATCGCCTTCTTCAGGCTGACCAGTTTGCCGAGCGCCTCGCTTGTCATGTACTCCACTATCCCAAAATCCAGCAGCACGTTGCTCCCTTCAAACATACTGACCGCCTGCTTCAGTTGATCACCCAGGTCCGAGCTCTGCTCATACTTGATACGTCTGTTGAGAACTCGAATGATGAGGACTTCGCCGGTGTCTTCCGTTTCCAGTCGAACTGATTCTTCTGACATATCTGGGTAAAACTCCTGTTGCTTTCCGGGACTACCAATTCCAGGCGAAGGATACGGAGGAAGGCCCGATTTGCAATCCCTTCAGTTTCTTGAACGAGCGAGTCAGCAGCAGGGATGCGGCAATGCCGGCGAAGGCCCCATACACATCCTCTTCGTCTTCAATACGGCTGGCCGCCAGCCCGATCGCGCCCAGGCGCAGCGCGGTACGGGCAGGCCCTTTTTCCATCTGGAAAGCCACGGCATCCGCAACGGTGTAAGCCCCCATCGCTATGGCGAAGGTCTCATTCGCGGCCGAAGGCTCGACGCGGTCTTCGTCATGCAAAGCAACCGCCTTGACCGAAGCGATGCCGATTCCCGCGCCCATCAGAGTATCGGAAAACCAATGCCCATCGTGATAAATGCGCGACATCGCAGTCATCGCGGCGACCGGATAGGTCACATATCCGAGGCCGTAGTTTTCATCAATAGCAGTCGCCAGCGCGAACGCGGACGCGCTGTGTCCCGAGGGAAAGGACCTCCCCTTTGTTGAATGGTAGGTGGTCGGGTCTCCAGCTTTCCGCGGCCGCACCCGATCCACCACAACATTAATGGACTCTTTCGCAACGCCCGCAATCAATCCACCCTTCAAAGCAATCTCGCCCCTGCCGGTTTCGTCTGCATACATGGCTGCAGTTGCGCCGAGGTAGAGCTTCCATTCCCCGAACACCCGGGCGATCTTGAACAGGCTGTCATTGACTTTGCTCTTGTGGGATTGTGCGAAAGTGCGCGTCTTTGCATCCAGTTTTTCGATGGTGTTCAGTGGCAAGTCGTCGGCAGCAAGAGAAGAAGTCACGAGACCGATGAAGAGAAGACTCATTTGCATGACTCGGTTGACCCGTAGCAAGCACTTAACACATATGGGTGGAGGCCAATTCAAACGAATGCCTCCACCAACCGACCAAAAGACGGACACCCCAAAAGCCCGGCACAATCCAGACTCTCAACATTTACATCAGCAAAGTGAGGGATCTTCGCAAGAACAGGCACTCCTGAACATCGCTCGATAATCTCCGGATTCGTAGGATTCGAAGCATCTTCATCACCCGTCGCGGCATTCATCACAACTCCTGCAATCGGAATCTGCCGGGCCTGGAGCGCTTCAATGGACAGCAGTGTGTGATTGATGGTGCCAAGCCCTGCCCTTGCCACCAGCAGAACCGGCAATCCGAGCTCGGCCGCAAAATCGATAACGTGGTACCGTTGCGTAATCGGGACCTTCAGCCCGCCGATCCCCTCGACGACCAGCCAGTCATGTACCGCCTTCAATCTTTGGATAGAGCTCCACACGGCAGCCATGTCAATGCTGGCACCTTCTGCTTCCGCGGCAGGCATGGGCGCCATCGGCGCCTTCAACAGCACTGCGCACTGGTCATCCGTTTCTCTATCGAGGCCGATGCATCTGGCTAGGAAACGCACATCGATCGAGTAGGGTCCCCTTTGATCTTCAAGTGCTCCCGAGGCGAGAGGTTTCATCACACCGACATCTATTCCTCTTTGCAGCGCGGCTGAAGCGAGGCCGCCAGCGATGATCGTCTTCCCGACCTCCGTGTCGGTCGCGGTTATGAAAATGCCCTTAAATTTCATGGCAGTACGGTTTGTTGTGATCCGCTCCAGCGGATTCCGGAATCAGCAACCGGATTGTTTTCTGTCCGTGGGATGGTTATGTGAAGCCTGGAAAAAATGTTGAGAGTATGCATGATGCCGTTCCGATGTGCAGACTATTGTGAGTTTCCAGCGACGCGAAATCTCATCCACTCTCGACGTTATTCCAGGCTTCACATAACCATCCCACGGAAAGGCATCTGAATCTGACCTTGTCCATGGGTGGCCTTGCCAGTCGTTGTTGACCTCGAATCCCTGAGAATACACATTCACCTCACACGGAGAAATCCATGCGCATTGGAATTATGGGGGTCCATTACGGACACATCGGAGGAATGTTCCACTCGGCTGTAAATGCACCGGACGGCGAAATCGTCGGCCTCGTTGAACCGGACGACGCGCTCTATGAGCGGTACACAAAGGAACTGGATATCCCACGTTTCGACAGCCTCGAGAAGATGCTGGAGACCGCGAAGCCGGAGCTCGTTCTGGAAGGTGTCGTTCACAGAGAAAAAGTTGACATTGTAGAGAAGTGCGCGGCCGCAGGCGCAAACGTCCTTTTGGATAAGCCGCTCTGTTACGACCTGGATGGCCTCGAACGCATTCGTTGCGCCGTCAAGGAATCAGGAATCGCTCTTTCGATGTGGTTCACCTCCCGCAGCTATCCGCCGTTCCTGGCCGTCCGTGAAGCCATCCTTGCCGGCGAGCTCGGCGATATTGTCAGCATCATTTCCACCCACCCGCACAAGACGAATCGAAAGTCCGGCACTCCCTGGTATTTCGATTCGAGCCAATACACCGGCACCTTCCACGACGTTGCGTGCCACGGCGTGGATCAGGTGCGCTGGTTGACCGGCGCGGAGTGCGTCGGCGTGCATGCCCTGCAGGCCTGCAAGAAATTCACTGAAGAGCCCCGCCTCATCGATCACACCCAGGCCTCGTTTCAGATGAGCGATGGCTCACTGGCCACGCTCACCGCGGACTGGCTCACGCCGGAACAGTCACCCTCTTTTGGCGACACCCGCGTCATCATCATGGGCACCGAAGGTTCCGCGCATCTGCGAGCATACGCGAGCAATCACGTCCTCATCGTTTCGAATGCGAAGGGCGCATATGAGCCTGATTTTCCGGAAGATCGCGGCGGCGTCTTCGTCCAGGAACTCATCGAAGCCATACGTGAAGGCCGCGACAGTTTCATATCAACCAGAGATGTTCTGGCTGTCTCGAAGGCATGCCTGATGGCACAGGAATCAGCGAAACGGGGCGGTGAGTTTCTAATGATCAGTGAATAATGAGTAGGTGTATTCCACTTGACGGTCTTTTCTGGTTACGAATTACGAATTACGAATGAATCGCCTCCTGCCGATCTTTCTACTGCTCGCGCCGTCTGTCTCGACAGTTTCCGCATCGCCTCCCGATGAGATGACACCGGAATCGAAGGCTGCGATTCGCCGGGGTCTGGCGTGGCTGGTTCGCAATCAGGAGAAGGATGGCTCATGGAGGACGGCGACGACGCGGCCGGATCACATGGGTCTGATGGGCCTCTCGTGTGTGGCGTTAATGGCCGCGGGTAATACGCCGGGCAGGGGCGAGTATGGCGCCGAGCTGTCACGCGCTTTGGATTTCATCATGAAGAACGCCAAGCCCAACGGCCTGCTCCACATCGGGCCCGCTCACTACGATATGTACAACCACGGTCTGGCCACGCTCGCGCTTGCCGAAGCGTACGGTATGAGTCACAGCCCGAGGATCAAAGCCAAACTGGTTCGGGCGGTTGACCTCATTGTCGATTGCCAGGGCAGCCGCGGCGGCTGGCAGTACGTCGCCCGGCCCGGCGATCACGACACTTCGCTCTGCGTGATGCAGATGATGGCTTTGCGAGCAGCGATCAACTCCGGCATCTACGTCCCGAAGGAAACCGTGGACAAGGCGGTCAAATATCTACTCGGACACCACAACAGAGAGACCGGCGGCTTCGGGTACAGCGGCCCTGCCGGCATCAACGTACCGATGTCCTCCGCCGGCGCCGTCTCACTCCAGGCTGCGGGCAAGCTCACCTGGGACAGTAAAGAAGGTTTGCCGGTTCGAAAGTCGCTCGACTGGTTACTGGAAAATTCCACTACGAAGAACCTCCCCAACGGCGGCCACGGTTATTACGCCACCTATTACTACGCTCAGGCCATGTATCAGGCCGGAGACAAATACTGGCGGCAGTCATTCCCCCGTCTCCGTGACAACCTGGTCAAGGCTCAAAGCAAATCCGGCTACTGGAAAGGCTCCGGCGCCGGCCCAATCATGGCCACCAGCATCGCCGTAATGGTCTTGTGCATCCCGAATCGGTATCTGCCGATCTTTCAGGAGGGGAGAGACTGAACGCCGTAATCCGTAATGCGTAATTCGTAATCAGAGACCGATTTGCTGCAGAGGACCGCCTCTTCTTTACGAATTACGAATTACGCATTAGGATGTTCCTCGCCCCCATCATGCTCTTCGGCGGATTCGTCGTTTCGATACCCGTCATCATTCATCTGCTGAACCGGCGCAGGTATCGGGAGGTGAGGTGGGCGGCGATGGACTTTCTTACGGAAGTGGTGCAGACCAAGCATCGAGTCCTGAAGCTGAAGGATGCCGTGCTTCTCGCTTTACGGTGCCTGGCCCTAGGCTGTGTGGTGCTGGCCATGGGGCGATTGTCGTGCGTTCATACGAGGGACTCGGGCACGGTGGCCGGACCGGAAGGAGATGCGACTGATGCGCTTTTCATTTTCGATACGTCTTACAGCATGGGAATGGTGTCCGGCAGCCAGACGCTGCTGGAGCGGGCCAGGCGCGGCGCGCTGGAACTGCTGAGTTCCTTCGGGCGAGGCAGCCGAGTGCAGATTGTCACGGTCGATGAAACTGCCCGAACGCTGCTCGATACACCCACGGACGATCTCAGCCAGGCGGAGAGGATCATCCAGGACGAAATCCGCGTCAGCACCAGGGGCGGCGACATGTCCCTGGCGATCAAAAAAGTGGCCGAGCTGTTGCCGGCTCTCTTCGGCACCCGCAAAGACGTTTACCTGTTCACCGACATGCAGTCGCGTCCCTGGCGGATTGATACGGATGATGCGGTTAATCGAGAAAAGGTAAAAGCCTTGTCGAAAGCCCGCGGCTTTTATGTCATCGACGTTGGCGACGCAGAACCACAGAACCTGGCCATCGCTTCGCTCGGACTTCCAGATGGCCTGGCCGATATTCACACGCCCACGCAATTCAAAGTTCGCGTCACCAACTCCGGGACTCATGCCCAGGAAGACATTCGGTTGGGGATGCGGGTTCACGGCCTTCCGGATGAAGACGAGTTCGCCATTCCCGATGGGAAGGATGAACTTGAATCTGAGCCCTTGAAAGCGCCCGACGAAAACAGACTTGTGGACGCCCTCCAGGGCCGGCAGGTGGGCAACACACAGACCCTTTCAAAAATCCCACCCGGTTTGCACGGTCTGGAAGTGGACATCGAGCCCTATCTGTTTCCGAAGGCAGGCTCCTACCTGGTCGAAGCTTTTCTGGAGGACGGCGACAACCTGGCTCTGGACAACAGCCGTTTCCTTGCCGTCGAGGTTCGTGAGGAGGTGAAAATCCTCTGCGTCGAAGGCTCTGACCTCAAAGAGGAGACCAGGGAAAAGGTCGGCGACACTTACTACCTGCGCCGCCTTCTTGCGCCTTACCTTCGGAACGATCCGGACGCCCGTTTCCTCTACAACCCGGTTCGCATGACCTTGGATGAAGTGAACGGCCTCGACTGGAAGCTGCAAAAAGCAGCAGACGAATCAGGCAAATCCGAGAGCATCGACGAGTCGGCCAACGAGCTCGACGAATACATGGTGGTCGTTCTGGCGAACGTGAGCGAGCTTTCCGTCGATTTCATCGCCGCGCTGGAGAACTTTGTCGCAAACGGCGGAAGCCTGATCCTGTTTCCGGGCGAAAACACCGACAGCGAAGATTTCACATACAGTGAGCTGCTCTACAAAAACGGACAGGGTCTCCTGCCGGCCCGGCTGGAGAAAGTGGTCGGGGCAAAGTTTGCTGAGCTCAAAGATTCAGAACAGCTCCTCTCGTTGGCCACCACGCCGGGGGCGCTCAGCGATGTTATTTTTGATACGGGCAACACCACCGAGGTCAAACAGGTCACCTACGGTCGTCCCCGTTTTTCCAAGAGTTGGGAAGTCGTTCTTCCTAAGCCGGTGCCCGATAGCGAAAAAGAAGCGCCGGAGAAGACCGACTCCGATCCCGAAGACAAAGGCGAAAGGAAATCGATCGCCGTCGGCGAACCGAAAGTCATCGCCCGATACAGCAACGAAAAGCCTTTCGCCGTCCGCCGCGATTTTGGTGAGGGTCGTGTGATTTTCTTCACCACCACCTGCGACAACCAATGGAACAACCTGCCGTACTGCACCGCCTTCTTCATGACCTACAACGCGGTGCGAGACCTGATTCGCGGCCAGGTTGGGCGCGCTTCCAATCAGCAGGGGGACAGGCTGGTCTATAAGGCGCCCCGCGATCTGGCGCAGGAGACCTTCCAGATCGGCAGCCCCGTTGAAGTCCCGGAAGAACAGCGCCCTGTGCCCGCGGGTAAAGACTCCCTCGGCCGCCAGGTCTGGCAAATCGAATTCGACAACACCGGGCACCCCGGCGGCTACTGTTTCGAGGTCGTGGATGCCGACCCGGAAAGCCGCGCCCGGAGTTACTTCGCGGTCAACATTACCCCGGCCGAATCCGATCTCGACCGCATCGAATCGGAAGAGCTCGCAGCTCTCTTTCCCGGTATCAACGTCCAGGTCAAACGCTACCCGGCAGCCATCCAGGAAATCATCACGACCAATAAAACGGTCACTGAAATCTCGATCGCCCTGCTACTTCTGGCTACGTGTTTCTTTTTGGCGGAGACCATCGTAGCTGCGCTCATTTCTCCCAAACCAGTTCAAGAGACAAAACTGAAATGGATGCGGGCCTGAACAAATGGATCGGTGAACTTCTCAGCCGGCTCGTCGGCATTCGCGGTATCCGGCTGGACGACGTGGATGAGATTGGTGTCTTCTGGGACAGCCAGTTCGCTTCGCCCGCGCTTTTCATTCTGGCTGTCGTCGCGGTCACGGGTCTTGGCGTCTGGTCGTCTAAACGGGAGCAACAGCATCTTTCTTATTTCCGCCGGATCGTGCTTGGTTGCCTGCGGGGGCTTGCGCTGCTTTTCCTGGTGCTCTTTCTGTTTCGACCTGTTCTGAAGATGAGCTACATCGAGCACAGCAAGTACTCGATGGCGTTACTCCTCGATGACACCGACAGCCTCAACATTCGGGACGTTCGCATGGCTGAGCGTGACCTGAAAATCGCCGCGCGAGTCATCGAAGGCCAGAATTCAGAACTTCTCGCCACTCCGGTGAAAAGCTGGACAGGCGAAAATAAGGAGAAGCTCAAACGAATCCCACGATCACGTCTCTTGAGAAAAACTTTTGAATCATCGATCGGCAAGCCTCTGTTCGAGACGCTCGGCGCTTTTGATGTTCGCGTCTTTCGTGTCGGCGAAGACGCCCGGCAACTGGATGACAAGGAATACGGCGGAGACCTCAAAAAGGCGTGCGCCTCCTTGAAGTTCGACCAGAAAGCGACAGAAGTCGGCGGGGCCATGCGTGCCTCTTTTCGCACCTATCACGGACGCAAGCCGTATGCGATTCTTTATG
>Ga0066833_10000160_pt1 | contig 24886 bp, 12 predicted proteins | sample ETNtaG_13_FD_66728 | JGI IMG/M metagenome (GOLD analysis project Ga0066833, IMG submission 66728) | Marine microbial and viral communities from oxygen minimum zone, Eastern Pacific Ocean - ETNP201306PF47B | ecosystem: Environmental > Aquatic > Marine > Oceanic | place: Pacific Ocean: Eastern...
GCGGCGCACGATCCATTTCAAGACCGACGGCACGTTCGTCAATGATTTCCTCGGCAACACCTACTACGGCGGCGGCGGCACGCTCGACCGCTACGACAGTACCAAAGCGTTTTACATGGACATGGTCTTTCATATCGACCGTGAGAAAAACCGCTCGCAGATCGTTGGCATGCGGGAATTCGATCTCAGCGCCACCTCCATGTGGGGACGCCCGCACCGCATTGACATGGTGGCCATCAAGGCCAACGGCAACAAATACCTGGTCAACATCCCACTCTCACACCAGAACAAGATGCCGACCGGTTTCGTTTACCAGTACGACGATGTGAACTATCGCCACCGCTTGGTCGCCGCGGTCGGCTCGTGCGGCGGCGGCTACTTTTTTGCCAATCCTGAATTCATCGAGCTTCTCGGCGGCAAAACGCCAACCAGTTTCAAATACATCTTCGCCGATCGCAATGGCGACGGGAAGATGCAGACCAACGAGGTCGAGATCACGCCCATCCGTGCCGGCCAGGGCTGTAGCCTCGGCCGCTTCGACAAACAGATGGGCATCATGGGCGGCACGCTGCGCTACGAAGTGAAGGAGTTTCTCAAGGATGGCACACCGATATATCACGAAGTGCCGGTCAAAGCGCCTGGCGGATTCTACCGCTTCAACAACGGCAACATGTTCAAGTACGCGGGGGATTCACTGCATTTCAAAGGTTACAACCTGATGTCGGATCCGGCAGGCAAACCTGTGTGGACTTACTTCGCGCTTTCCTTCGACGTGTCAGGACTTTTCATCCCGGGTTGGAGTCCAGGTCTGGTCGCGAACGAATTCGCGATCATCGGCCACGAAGTCGAAGAGCGAGGCGACCTGGGCGAGTTTTTTGTCATCCACTCGAACACCGGCATGTGGAATCTCTGGACCGTCGACGGCCTTCTGGCCGGGCGAGTAACGCGCCACACGGGCGACCCCAAGCGCCGCGGCTTTGGCGCGGAATACAAACCCGGCACACGCATGGACGGCCTTACCGCCAGCCAGGAACACTTCCACGGATTCTTCTGCAAAACCGAAGATGACGGCAAATACCGCATCGTCATCGGCGGTGACCACGCCAGTATCATCGAAGTGCGGGGCCTTGATAAATTCAAACGCTTCAAGAAGGAAATCGAGATAACTCCCGCAGTGATCGAAAAAACCCAGAAGTGGGAAGCGGCCAACATGCGGCAGAATATCTTCTCCCGCTCGCCCACCCTGGAGTGCTACTTTGCCACTCCAATCATCAACGGCGCGATCCAGGCCAGAGAGTGGCCGGGCGAGTTCAAAAGGATCGGCCGGATCGGGGAATTCAACGCCGCCTACAACACCAGACATCTCTTCCTCTGCTGGAAGACCCTCCGACAGGGCCCATTCAAGAACGGAGGCGATGATTATCGCCGCTTCTTCAAGACCGGCGGAGCGGTCGACATCAAACTGCAAACTGACCCTCGAGCCGATCCCGCGCGCACCGAGCCCGCTAAAGGCGACATTCGCATCCTATTAACCGTGACCAAGGGCCCAAAGAACCCACACGGCAAACAGACCTGGAAACCACGGGCCGTCCTCTACCAGCCCGTCGCCCCGGGCACGCCCGCCGATCAGAAATGGGAGACCTCTACGTTCGCAGGCGGCACTGCAAAATTCGATCGAGTCGTGGAACTGCCCAACATAAGGATGCGATCTACAGGCGGCACCAGCTACATTGTCGAAGCCGCCATCCCACTGCCAACGCTCGGCATCCGCCCCAAAGAGGGACTTGCCCTCAAGTGCGACGCCGGCATCCTCGCCACCGAAGAAGGCTACAAAACCATCGAGCGCACGTACTGGGTCAACCGCATGGCCGTCGGTACGACAGACGAGCCCACCGAAGCCCGCCTGCATCCCGACCGGTGGGGTTACATCCGCTTCCAGGGCATCCCGAAATCAAAGGATGAGAAACTGATGAAGCTCGACCAGGATGATACGGAGGACGAAGGAAAGGATGTCGAGGACCTGGTGGACGATCTGGAGAACGAATTGGATTAGAGATCCGATCAGTCGCGATGAGTTTCTGTTTGGACGACGCCAAACGCCTGTTCAGTGTCGTTTCAGCTCGTTGAGCACTTTCTCTAAATACGGCACCGATTGGATGTCCGCGTCACCGAGTGTTCCCTTTTGGGTGTTGACCTGCGTGAACCAGCGCAGGGCATCTTCCTTTTTACCTGCCTTGTGTGACGCGATGCACATGAGCGCTTTCAGTTTCCAATCATCAGGCCATCGAGCCACGGAATCGGTGAGCAATCGGATAGCCAGGCCATAGTCATAGAAGGGGCCCTTCATGCAGAAAAGGGCGTTCTTGAAATCCAGTTCCCTCAAGTGCGATTCAGTCTTGTCTGTTCCAAGGCCCTGTTTGAATTCGTTCAGCCAGGCTTCGGGGTTTGCAGGCTGCTTCAGTTGCTGAATCAGGTATTTGTGCCGAGCCATCGTCTTTGCCACCTCGATAGCGATGACCGCGCTACCCAATGGAGAGGGATGAACGCTGTCTGCTATGAGCTCGAAACCGACGTAACCGTTTTCCTTCGCGGCGATGAAAGCCTTTTCCAGATCCACCACTGCCACGCCGTCGCCGTGATTGGCAAAGCCGCGGATGTGCTGGTTTAGAGGTGACCTTGCCCGCCAGGGAAATGGATCATTTTCTTTCGCTGCGAAAAAGTCCTTTCGAGCCTTTTCGTGGTTCCCCGTCTGCCTGCTGAGCTGCCCACTGAGAAAGCTCAACATGGCTTCGTTCTTGAATCTCTTTCGAGCTGCTTCAAGTTGCGATGTGGCCGCCCCGGTGTCGCCTGAATCCAAAGAATGCTGAATGGCCCTGATCTCATCGTCGTAAGCGCCGTCTGCCTGCGATGGAATGTTGAGGCGATACAGCGGGGGCCAGTCGGCAAGATTGGAGACAGCGGTACAGAAAAAAATCGGCGTGCCGTTTTGGGAAGCGGCATCCGCCATTTCATCATAGTTCGCTTTGAAGATTTCGATTCTCTCTTTGAACCAATCGGCGTCCCTCGGGAAGGGGCTGACCCGCAGCGGCCATTCGGTGTGGGCATCCTCTTTCTTTCTGTCCAGCGCGTGTTGTGCCATGCGGACCAGTGCCAGGCTTTGAACTCTGTTCACGAGCTTTCGGCGATGGCCTCGCGGGCCGAGGAATTCGTTCTGTGCCGAATAGATGATGTAGAGGTCCGGGTCGTCGTTCGCCGTTTCCTTTACTACTTTCAGTGAGTAGTTGGAGTCTTTTGCTGGCACGCCGAGGTTTACGATCTCGAAGGGCTGCGAAATTTCCTGTTGATTCAGCAAGGCCCCCAATTGCCGAACGAAACCAAACTCCAGGATTGGCTCGCCTGCCACAGTCGATCCCCCGGCAACGATAATCCGATACAGCCCATCCTGTTTGCCGGGCAAATTGATTTTTTCCTCCGCCAGAATCAGCCCGCAGATCACTTCGGCGAGATAGAGAATGGCCAGTGCACAGGCGGCACCGGCCATCGCTTTGCGCAGATTGGATGGCGGAGGCGACGGCTCATCCCCTTCGCTTTCAGCCTGGGGATCGGGTGATGATTCCACAGCGGCTAAATGATCTGGTGAATCGGCTCAACTGCTTCGACGCCAACCAGCTTCTGGTCGAGACCGTTGAAGAAGAAAGAAAGACGATTCGGATCGAGACCCATCTGCTGGAGCACGGTCGCGTGCAGGTTTTTTACGTGCAGCCGGTTCTCGACTGCGTGCGCGCCGAGCTCATCCGTCTTGCCGTGGCTTACGCCGCCCTTGATTCCCCCGCCGGACATCCACATGGTAAAGCCGTAAGAGTTGTGATCTCGGCCGGTGCCCTTGGCATATTCCGCGGTTGGCTGGCGCCCGAATTCGCCGCCCCAGATGACGATGGTCTCTTCGAGCAGCCCGCGCTGTTTGAGATCTTTGAGCAGCGCGGCGACTGGTTTGTCCGTGCGGCCGGCGTGGCGCGTGTGATTGAACTTCATGTCCCGATGCGCGTCCCAGTTGTCGTCGTTATGGCCTCCGCCGGAGTAGATCTGCACGAAGCGGACGCCCCGTTCGACGAGCCGGCGGGCCAGCAGGCATTTGCGGCCGAAGTCCTGGGTGGTGTTGTTATTGAGGCCGTACATCTCACGGGTGGATTCCGCTTCGGCGTTGAGGTCGACGGCTTCCGGCGCGTGCTTCTGCATGTTATAGGCGAGCTCGTAGCTGGCGATGCGAGCCTGGAGGTCACTGTTTCCGGGCCGCTGTTCGGAGTGTTCGCGATTGAACTCGTTCAATTGGTCGAGCAGGCGGCGCTGCATTTTCCGCGTTACTCCCTGTTGCGGATTGAGGTCGAGGATGGGCGTGCCCTGCGAACGAATCGTGACGCCCTGGTACGCGGCCGGCATGTATCCACTTGACCAGTTCTTCGCGCCGCTGATCGGCCCGCCTTTCGGATCGAGCATGACGACGAAGCCGGGCAGATTCTGATTTTCACTTCCGAGCCCGTAGGTCACCCAGGATCCGATGCAGGGATGACCGCTCAGAATTCGTCCGGCATTCATCATAAGGAGCGCGGAGCCGTGAATCGGTGATTCCGCATACATCGAATGAATGAATGCTATGTCGTCCGCGCAGGTAGCAAGATTGGGGAACAGGTCTGAAACCATCTTGCCGCACTTGCCATAACGCTGGAACTGCCACTTGGGGCCTACGATGCGGCCCTGGCTTTTGCGACCGCCGCGGCCGAATGTCTTTACCTTTACAGTTTTGCCGTCGAGGGGATAGAGCTTCGGTTTGTGGTCAAATGTATCTACCTGGCTCGGCCCGCCGTACATGAACAGAAAGATGACCGACTTGGCCTTGGGATGGAAGTGCGGCTTCTTCACCGCGAGCGGGCTGACCAGTGGAGTCACACCATCCGCGGCCATGGCCTGGCTGCCAAAGAATTCGCTATCCAGCATGCCGGAGAGGGCGAGCCCTCCAAAGCCGCCTCCTGCCTGCCACAGAAACTCGCGGCGTGTGCGTCCGCAGAATTGGTTTTGGGTTTGATCCTTCTTGTTCATGAGGTCTTTAGCTTTGTGGTGTGATGCCTGACAAGGCATGGAAGGCAATGTTAGCGATGGCGCTAATTCTTGCACTGCCGTTTGGCCATGGGCTGGGCTTACTCGCGGGCATCCATAAAATCGAGGAGCAGCCTGGCCACTACTTCGTTGCCGTGCTTGTTCCAGTGCTGCTCGTTTGAAAAGTAAAGTTCCTCTCCCTGCCCCCTTTTTGCTCCAAGCGAAGGGAGAAGATCCAGCATCGACAGTCCCTCTTTTTCGGCCAGCTTCATCAATCGTTTTCCGGGCAGGGCGGGGTCGTAATCATTCCGGTCGAGTCCGAGGGTTCTCAGGTAGCTGTTCCACTGCTCTCGACGCACCTGGTAAATGGTGGGTGCGATGACGAACACAACCGGCAGGTTTCTCTCTTTGCCAAAGCGATCCATCTTCATGATCAGGGCTTCAGTTGTCTTGAACATGAGCTCAGTTGCCTCATCGAATTCCCGTTTGCAGAGATAGAGCTCGGGAGGCGTGCCCGGCGCCGGTCTGTGAACACCGCCGGATGGCTTTTTCATACCTTTCCGGATGTTGCTCCACTTGTTCTGCACAAAATGGAAGAGGTGCATTCGGCGATGTAATTCGAGCATTGGCATCGAATGTCTCTTGGGATCTTCCGCGTCCATCGGGATCAGAATCTGCACCTCGCCGTTTGGATCGATGAAAGCCTTGGGACGGGGGAACAGCCAGTACCCGCCGATGTTGTCCAGAAAATCGTTGCGGACGTAGAGCACCACGAAGACGAGCTTCGGGTGGAACTGCTTCGCAAAGCGTTCGAGGATCAGATACTCCTGAGTCTGGGCATAACCGCTCACTCCAAAATTCATCACCGAAGCGTTTTCCAGCTCTTGCTCCATGACCTCGGTAAACACCTCGTCATGCTTGACCGCGATGTTCGCCACGAAGGAATCCCCGAGCACCATGATGACGTCCTTGCCGGGCTCGGGCTCGTCATCTCTGAATCCGAGGGAGTTCGTCTTGATGTAGTGCCGGGCCTCTCCCTGATAAACAATCGAACCAGTCGTGCTCGGAATGAAACGCCATCCCAGGATCTTGTCGGTCTCAAACAAGCCAGTGCTCTCATTGATCTGAGGGCTGAAGATGCGAAGGAACAGCTCGATCAGAAGGCAGCAGAAAACGAGAGAAACGACGGACGCAGTTATCTGTTTTCGCCTTTTCTTGAATGCCAGAATAGCCACCAGCGCGGCCAGCAGAAAAAGAGGAATGAGGATTCTATCCAACGTGTTTCCCTCAACACCAGTTTATGCCCGGCTCTTCTTTTTGGCGCGAGACTTTTTCTTCGTGCGGAATTAACGACTTTGAACTCATGGGCTGAATCTTGAGATCACAAAATGTGATCTCAAGTTGTTTGCTAAGGGATTAAAACTAAACAAGTTGAGGATCTTGAGATCACAATCTGTGATCTCAAGATCAGGCTCTGACCAGCAGGCGCTGTTTGAGATCACAATCTGTGACCTCAAAGATGGAGTCAAGTGTATACCACTGAACGCCTTAGGGTTTTTGAGGTCACAATCTGTGACCTCAGACCAGTTTCCTGCGGGTGGGTCATTCCATCTTGAGGTCACAATCTGTGACCTCAAGACTCCGATTAAACCTTTTGTAATAAGCTAGTTAACGATCTTGAGGTCACAGATTGTGACCTCAAGATCTGACATTTCTACAGTCAATCCAGGTACGCAAACTCATTCAGATTCAGAGCCATCAGGCAGAACTGCGCGAGGGCCTGATCCGGGCTTAGGCCGTCTTCACTTCTGAAAGCATTGATGAGTTCGACACTGCGAGTGATTTCGCTCGAATTAGGCTCGCGAGAGAAGGCGAGGCGGAATGCGTGTCTCACCTGGCCATCGGGACTGGGTCCCACCTCTTTCTTGAGCCGCTCGGCGAAGACCTTGGCCTGGCTATTCATGAACACGCTGTTGAGCATGATCAGCGACTGGGTCGGCACGGTGGTGACAAATCGAACGGCACAGGGCTGGTCGGTATCTGCGGAATCGTGAGATGCGAGAAAAGGATCGCTGACCGAGCGTTTGACGAAGTTGTAGACCGTGCGGCGGGCCTGTTCCTGTGGCGAAGATCTGCCCCAGGCCGCGCCGGGGCGTGAAGCGCCGTGCAGAACTTCCTTTGGGATGGCGGAATAGAAACTCTCGCCGCCCATCTTGAAGTTGATCGAACCGTTGACCGTGTGGACGGAGTCGCGCATTTCCTCTGCAGTGAGGCGGCGCATGTCGTAGCGCCAGAAGAGATTGTTGCGCGGGTCTTTGTCATAGCTCGCGGCCACCATCTTTGAAGACATGCGGTACGCACTCGAGAGCATGATGAATTTGTGCATCGTCTTGAGCTTCCAGTTGCGTTCCATGAATTCCGCTGCGAGCCAGTTGAGCAGTTGCTCGTGGGTGGGCTGCTCACCGAGCCGGCCGAAGTCGCTCGTAGTGCGCACGATGCCGCGGCCGAAGTGGTGCTGCCAGACGCGGTTCATCATCACCCGTGCAGTGAGCGGGTTCTCCTTACTCGTGATCCATTCTGCGACGACCGTGCGTTTGCCGGACGAGCCATTGATCTTCTCTTTCGGCAATTCCGGATCGGGGAAGCCGAGCACGGAGGGATACCCCGGCTTCACCTCCTCGCCTTCCAGGTGTGGATTGCCTCGCCGAAGGACATGCACTCTCGAAGTGCCGCCGGTTTCCTGCACGGCCATGACCTTGATGCCCGGCGCGTCGAAGTTCGTCTTGAGGCTTTTATCGAGGTCGGTCTGCCATTTGAAGTACTGTTTCGTCTTGGCCGCTCCCATCACATCAGTGCCGTGCTTTCTGATGAGCGAGGCGATATTTACCGCGCCGCTTGTGGAGACCAGGCCGGCATCGATGTACTGCCCGCCGCCGGTCTGGCGGCAGTGGATGGCGAGGACGTTTTTGCCGAGCTTAAGCGCGGCCGCCGCACGGCTGTCGAGTTTGGCCCGAGTGTAGTTCGATCGATATGCCTTGAAGGTCGCGACCTGAACACCATTAATGTAGACCTCCGCGTCTTCATCGTGATGGATGTCCAGCGCAAGTGCGCCGGGCAATTTGGTGAGCGTGAAATGGCGGCGCAGCCAGATGTTCTTGCTGCGCCAATTGGTGCGCACGATAGAGCCCGGTGTGCCCTTCGCTCCAAAGCCTCCGTGCGACTGTTTCCATCCGGCCGGATTGAACTTCGGCTGCATCCAGTCGACCGCGGGCTTCTTTTCGGTCGACCACCAGAGGTCGCTCTTCCTGGGCCGCCGCCTCGCATCGGCGACGATCACCTCAGGCTTCGACGGGCCCGCGTCATCGGTGAGCGACTTGCGCTGAAAGTCCTGCCCCGACCAGGCGACCTTCAGCACCGGCCTTTTGTAGGTATTAAAGAACTCCAGCCTGATGGGCAACAGCCCCTTTCTAAGCGTCGCCTTCGCGTCTCGTTTGTGTGTACCTTTGGCCGCCTTTTCATCGATCTGTTTGCCATCGATGATAAGTCGTGAGCCTTCGGTCGTTTCGAGGTGGAACGTGTACTCGCCATCCGCGGGCACACGGAGCTTGCCTTCGAATACGAGCCCGATGGCTTCCTTGCGGGTAGCCGGCTCGAGGGAGAAATAGTTGGTCGCAATCCGGCCTTCGTTTTCGTGGCGCAAGTCTCTGAAATTCTTCGGCAGCGTCTCGAAGGTGTCCCGATAAAACCTGTAGCTCAGGTTAAGCATGTCGGATTCGGGAAGGTGCGTTACCTCGATGCCGGCCATTTCGATGTCATCGATTATGGCCGCTTTGAACTCTTCCTGAAACCTGTAAATCTGGCCGTAGAGCCTTTCTTCGTGTGCGGCCTTGGCGGCCAGTTTCTTCTCACGCTCTTTCGACTTACCGGTGTCCTTTACGGTAATCAGATTCTGCTTGTTCATGTCCCTCACATCGTGGAAGAACGCGATGAAGCGATAGTAGTCCTTTTGCGGGATGGGGTCTTTCTTGTGGCCATGGCATCGGCCGCAGCCGAGGGTCATGCCGAGCATGGTCTGTGCGGTGGTCGAGACGACGCCGTCCAGCACGTCGTATTTCTGCAGCTTGCGGTCGACCGGCTCGTCGTCCCAGATGCCGAGCCGGTAATAGCCGGTTGCGATGATGGCATTGGCTGAAGGGTTCTCGAGCTCGTCGCCCGCGAGCTGTTCGATGATGAACTGGTCGTAGCCCTTGCCCTCGTTGAACGACTTGATCACGTAATCACGGTAGCGCCAGGCGAACGGTTTTTTTGAATCGCGCTCGTAACCGTGCGTCTCCGCGTAACGGACATTGTCGAGCCAGTGGCGGCCCCATTTCTCGCCGTATTGCGGACGCTCGAGCAGGTCGTCGACCGCCCTTTCAAAAGCGTCAGGCGAATTGTCTTTGAGGAAAGCAACGACTTCTGATGGCGAAGGCGGCAGGCCGATGAGGTCATAATAGGCGCGGCGGACGAGAGCTATTTTATCGGCCGGCCCGTTGGGCTGGAGGCCGTTCGCCTCGAGTCTGGCAAGGATAAAATTATCGATCGCGTTGGTGACCCACCTGGCCTTCTTCACTTTCGGCACTTCCGGGCGCACGAGTTTTTTGTAGCACCAGTAATTCCTGGTGTGCTCGTTGACCTGCGTGGTGGAGACCACCTCGCTTTTTGGCATCGACCGTTCGAGCTCCTTCTTGAACGACGCACCCATGTGCAGCCAGCGAGTCAGCTTGATGATGAGCTCGTCGGGGAGTTTTCCCGTCGGAGGCATCTGGTGCATCTTGTCCACGTAGTTGATCATTTTGAGGATGTAGCTGTTGGCGGGCGTCTGCAGGTCGACGACCGGCCCGACGTCGCCGCCTTTGAGAATTCCTTCACGGCTACCGAGCCAGAGGTGCGCCTTGAGGTTGTGCGGATCGTTGCGGTGACACTTGAAGCAGTTCTTTTCGAGAATCGGATAAATCTCTTTTTCGAAATAAGCGGTCTTCTGCTCCTCGCTCAAGTTCACGACTGTATCTGTTGCGCCGGCCAGCGTCGTCTTCAAGACCTCCGCCTGGAGCTGGCCGAGGGTGGCCACGATTGCAGGATCGGCCGGGCTCTTGATCACTCGCCATTCAAGGATGCCGCCGGAGACTTTGTCCTGGAGCTGCACCTCCAGCCGGAGCGACGCAGTCTTGATCGGCTTGAACGTGACACGATTGAAGGTGTCTCTGGAATTGCTGTATGTGGCAGCCGTTTCGACGGGCACCCAGGTTTCGCCCTTTTTGTAGACGACGCGCCAAGTCTTCGGTATGCGGCAGTAGCCGATGCCAGTGTCATCGAACCAATAGACGTCGACGCCCGCGACCGCGGCTGCCGGGAAATCATACTGCACCCACTCCTTGGTACCCGTATTCGGCCACCAGGTGTGGCGCCGGATGGAATGGTCGTTGGAGTGTTTGATTGCCGCGCCGTCAGCCAACGCGGTGACAATGTTGTCCTTCCATGTGTGCGATGCGGAGGGCTTGACACCAGAGAGGAAGATGTCATTACCTTTGAGGTATTCGAGGGCTTTGGAGTGCGGAATCTTGCCACCGCTCTTCTCAAAGTCGAGCTTCAGGTTGAAACCAACAGGCTTCGCCTCAGTAGACACGGATATGCTCGCGAACGGGTCTTTGGGTGACGCGTCGAGTACCATCGAATTCGACATCGAATTTCCAAAATTCTTGAAGTCCTTAAACGTCCACACCACCTTCTTTTCGCGAGTAACTTCAATAATCTGCGGGTTGTTCGGCCCCGCGTGGCAGTTGCCGATGATGATGTTGCCGTTAGGCATTTTCTGGAGAGTGGTGACCCACGCGAGCTGGATACCCGGCAGGTCGTCCTGATGAATCTGCCAGACGATCTTTTTGTCCTTCGTCACTTCGAGGACGCTGTGTCCATTGCCGCTCCCGATGAGGGTGTTTCCGTTCTTCAATCTGAGAATGCCAAAAACGGCATTGCCAAATGCAGCGACACCATGCCCGCCCTTTTTCTTTTTGCCGAAGAGGGGCACTTCGTATTCCCAGACCAGCTTGCCATCCTTGCCGTACTCACGGACGAAACCGTCGCCTTCGTGCGCGACGAGGTAGTGTCCGTTGTCGATCTTCCGGGCCAGCCGCGTATCGCGATGCGGGTGAGGACGGTTCAGCTTCATCTTGAACTCTTTGGCGATCTTACCGTCCTTGTTCACCTCGATAATTCGCCCGCGGCCGGATTCCGCGATCATCGTATCGCCGTTAGGCAGACGTTGATGCGCATGAATCTCAACGCGCTCGCCCTTCTGCGGCCTGGCGTGATACTCCCATACAATCTTGCCGGACTTTGGATCGAGCTCTTGCACCCGCTGCATACCGGACTGGAGCATGATGTTGCCATTAGGCAGCAGATCGAGATCGTGGATGCCGCCCTGAAGTTTGTACTTCCATTCAAAGGTGCCGTCGGGCGCAACAATGCCAATCAGCCGTTTGGAGTAATCAGCCGCCAGGACGCGATGGCCTTCCGCGTGGAGATAAAGTGGCAAGAACAGCGGAGCAAACAGGGCAATCAGAGTGTTCTTCATTTTCTACCTTTACGGGTCAGTAATGCGCTGTGAATCGAGCGCGGAAAGGATAATTGAAGTTTCCGGATTCGACACCGGCAGCAAAATGAAAGGAGCCTCGTTTCGTTGTAGTATTCGCGGAATACTTCCGGAGTGACCGATGCTTTTTGAAAACGAAATTCAGAGATATCCCACGGCCAACTGCGGAACTAAGATGGCATGGTTTGACGCTCAAGAACGATGGATAGGGAGCGTGGCTCAACCTTCCCTCCGCCAGGGCTCGGCGGAATTGGGGATCGGCTGTTCATCGAGTCTCAGTCCGGAGCATTCCGACTTTTCGTAGCGGCTGAAATGCTTTTCAAGTCGCTCCTCGAGGGCTTTCACGACATCCTGTGCAGCTTCCTCACCGATGATGTTCCCGGTTTCACGGGGGTCGTTTATCAGGTCGTACAGTTCGTCGGGGTAGTCGATCCCGTTGGGCCCGATATAACGCTTGATGAGTTTGTGAGTCTTTGTGCGGATGACTCGCGCGTTACCGTATTCACCGAAGAATGCATCCCGCCAGTCCTCTTCATCGCCGCTGATGAGCGGCAGGTATGAGCTGCCCGGGGAATCTATCTCCTCGATTGTCTCGGCAGGAGGCGTCGCGCAGGCGGCATCAAGTACGGTCTGGAACAGGTCGATGTGGTCGACCAGTTCATTGCATTCCTGGCCCGGGGCAATCTTCCCTGGCCAGGACAACAGACACGGCACGAGGATCGATTCCTCGAGGAAATTCTGAGGTGTGGTGCCGTTTCCTTTGAGGCGTGTGCCGTGGTGGCCCATCATGAGGCCGTGATCCGCTGTGTAAACGACAAGCGTGTTTTCGAGGTAGCCGGTCGCTTCGAGCTCATCCAGCACGCGCCCCATCTGTTCGTCGATGGCGGTCACCGCCGCGTAATACTGGGCGAGCGATTCACGGAAATCGGGCGCGTCATAATCATCGACCTCAAATCTCGAATCCCCGTGGCAATCTGGAAACGACTCTCGCGGAATCTCATCAAAAGTGCACTGGCGATAGTGATCTGCGAGCCTCTCCGGCATGTCTTTGTGCGGCGTATGCGTATTGACGTACCCGACAAACGTAAAGAAGGGCCGCTCTCGATCACGATTTCGCAGGAACTGGATCGTCTGGTCCGTAATGAGCTGGCTTTGGTGACCTTCCTGTTCGACCAACTCGCCCTCATCAGAAAAACGCTGCATGCCCCTGTGAGGATATTGCGCGTCGTAATAGCTGAACCAGCGATCGAATCCCGGATGAGGCTTCCAGCTCTGGCTGCAGTGCCACTTGCCAGTAAGAGCCGTCTGATATCCCGCCTGCTGCAACAGTTGACCAATGTTGGTCTGATCGTAAATGCCGGGATGCTGCAGGCCTTCTCCACGTTCGTGAATGTAATCATGGATCCCATGCTGTGATGGCAGCCGGCCGGTAAAGAAACTCGCACGGGCCGGGGAACAGACCGGCGTAGGTGTGAACGCTCGGTTCATCTTCGCTCCGTTGCGCGCCAGGTAGTCCATGGTGGGCGAAATAATCTCGGTTGTTCCGTAACAGTTGGCGGCCCACTGTCCGTGGTCATCGGTCATGAAGACGAGGATGTTGGGTTGAGGCATGTTTAGCTCCGGGGCAGTGCCGATGAGGTGCAAGGGATTTCAGAATGCACTTTTGCAGGGCGGTTTCATTCATCCTGGACAGACAATCTGAGTCAGTAATTCTTAGAAATCAACCATCGCCTGAAGAAAGGATTTACGACCGTGAGCACCTTCAGTTGCTGCGCAGAGACCAAGTCGACGATAGCTTCGTACCCCTTGGCTTCGTTCCTGGATACAAGCAGCATAGCTTCACGGAAGTGAGCTGAATGGCACGTCTGAGCACGTCTTCACCTGTTTCTGTTGCACCTTTCACTGTTACACAATTCAGTGTTACAGTAAACAGTGTAACACTGAATATTGCAGTACAAGAGGATGCTGGATTCAGGATGCTGAACTCTTATTTTGTAGGCCTCCAATCTTAATTCTGTGCATCAGAATCCGGGAAGATTACTTTGGAGTGCTGCGACTTGTTGCAGCTTTCACTTTTCCAGGATGGTCAGTAGAGACAGTGACCGCGAGTTCTTTCTTCCTCAGAGGCATCAGAAAGTGAAAGCGGTGACAAGTCACCGCACTCCAAAGTGGTGCTCGCGACTCGAACGTCTAATGCACAAAATTAAAATTGAAGAAGCGATTTAGAGCCCGTAGGCAAGGTCATCCCCGCGGCCTACCAGCATCGAGCATCCAGTATCCGGCATCGAGTATCCAGAATCCTGATTCCTTATTCCCATTTCAACTGGAAGCTGTACATGAATCCTTTTAGGCTTCCAATCCCTTCCCAATCCTGACTCGCCTCAACAGACCGTCCCGGCATCCTTGAGCCAACTGCCGTGTTTTGAATCTTGTCGTGGAGCGCCAAGACCACTGCCGTTGGGACATCATGCCTGGTTCTTCTTTCGAGAGTTCAGGAGCAGTTTATGAAAGGGATTAGATTTGGTCTGGCGGCCATGTCGATCAGTTTTCTTCTCATTGGATGCCGCAGCCCTAAGCCGACGCGGACGGGCATGCGCAGGCCGGCGAAGCCAAATTACTCCAAGCCCCTGCCACCGGGAGTGCTCGCCCTCGAGAAGATCACCGACCCTGCGGAACTGCCTTACTTTGGGAAGGGCCTTTACAACAAGCAGCGTCTCTTGGAATCGATCGAGTTCAGTCAGGGCTATTTCCGAAAGCCGTCATCGCTGCGCTATTTCCCTTACCTCGACATCACGCATGAGAGGGCCCAGCAGTCTCTGGAAGAATTCAAAATCCTGCTCATGAACAGCGACAACGAAGAGCGGTTCCACGGGCAGATCGTTTCGCATTTCGATGTTTATCGCTCGATTGGGTACAACAACAAGGGCACGGTCTTCTTCACCGGCTATTGTGAGCCGATCTACGATGGCAGCCTGACTCCGACGGCACAATTCTGCTATCCGCTCTACAAACTCCCCGCTGACCTGGTCAAGGATCCGGAAGGCAAACCGCTGGGACGCCGCACTGCAGCCGGTGACATTGTGCCCTATCACAGCCGCCGGAAGATTGAGAGCGAAGGACTACTCCGCGGCCAGGAGCTCGTCTACCTGAAAGACAAGCTCGAAGCGTTCATCGTTCATGTTCAGGGATCGGCACGCATCAAGCTGCCGGACGGAAGCGAATACCGCGTCGGTTACGCAGGTAAGACAGATCGTCCCTACACGAGTATCGGCAAAGAGCTGATCAAGGATGGAAAGATCCGCAAGGACAAGATGTCGCTGTCGGCCATAAAACAGTTTTTCGCGGCACGGCCTGACGAACTCGAAAACTATCTTCCCCGCAATGAGAGTTTTGTCTTTTTCACGCAGACCGAAGGCGGTCCTTACGGCTCGATCGGTGTACCAGTGACGCCGTATCGGAGCATAGCGACGGACAAGAGTGTCTTCCCTCGTGGGTGTCTCTCGTTCATGAAGACCAACGTTCCGACCTTCAAACAAGGTGGCATCTTGAGTTATCGGAAATTCGAAAGCTTCGCTCTGGACCAGGACACGGGCGGGGCCATCCGCAGTGCCGGGCGGGCGGATATCTTCGTGGGTACGGGCCCGGAAGCAGAGATCCTCGCCGGGCGCACTCAGGCCGAAGGTAGACTTTACTACATCTTTGTGAAGGACAGAAGGACAAGCGGAACCGGCACTTTTGATGCAGTGCCCGTGGCTAGAAACACAGAGTGATTTGAGCGTCTGACCTTCAGGAGAACTGTGATGGCCGGTAAAGGGAAAAAGTCGAAGGACAACCCGAAGCCAATCTCAACGCTGAATTGGATGCTGACGATATTCGTCATTTCCATTCCAATCGTGAACATTCCGTTCTGTCTGTATTGGGCGTTCGTCCCTTGGGTTAACCCCAATAAGCAGAACTTCTGCACTGCGTTGGTCTTCTTTTTCATTCTCACTATAGGCTTTTGGGGTGTGCTTGTGATCTCGGGCAACGCTGAGTTGTCACAGCTCTCGGCATTGGTTCAGTCCCTGGCATCTGAATCAGGCGAGTGAAGATAATGTAAGCAGATACTCAGTGGGACCATGCGTGCCGTCGCGGAGTTAAGGGTCATTTTCCAGTCCTGATTCAAATTGCCGAACCGGGCACAACGGCAATACTTCTGGCCGATCAGATTCTCCCGTCAGCCAGAAGAGGCTAATGCCGAAACGACCCTTCTTACTCGTCCACTGCTCACTCCTGCTCGCCTTTCACGCGTTCACAGTTGCAGAACCCACAGCACAGGACATCGAGTTCTTCGAAACGCGCATTCGTCCGCTCTTCGCTGAGCACTGTTTCAAATGCCATTCGACAAAAGCCAAGAAGCTCAAGGGCGGACTCTATCTCGACAGCCATGCCGGGGTGTTGAAGGGCGGCGACACGGGACCGATCCTCGTACCCGGCGAGCCGGACAAGAGCCGGATCATCGAGGCCGTGCGATACAACAATCCGGACCTGCAGATGCCGGCCAAATCGAAGCTCCCGGACAAAGCGATCGGCGATCTTGTTGAGTGGGTAAAACGGGGAGCCCCCTGGCCGAAGGGAGACGGGACCGAGGTGGTGATGGCCAGGAAAGAAGTGGATTATGTCAAGCGCCGCTCCGGGCAATGGTGTTTTCAGCCACTGAAGAAAAGCAAGCCGCCCCAGACGAAGGGCCCGGCACTCAGCGATATTGACCGCTTCATTCTGAAGAGGCTCGAGAAGGAGGGAATCATCCCCGCGCCCGGGGCCGACAAGGGCACACTCATTCGTCGCGCCACATTCGATCTGATCGGCCTTCCGCCCACCCCAAAAGAGATCGAGGATTTCTTGAAGGATGAATCCGCAAACGCGTTCGAGAAGGTCATCGACCGGCTCCTTGTATCGCCGCACTTCGGCGAAAAGTGGGCCCGGCACTTTATGGATCTCGTGCGCTACGCAGAATCTCGCGGCCACGAATTCGACCCGAATCATCCAAATTCGTTTGAGTATCGCGATTACCTGATTCGCGCCCTCAATGAAGACGTGCCATATGACCAGTTCGTCAAGGAAGCTGTCGCCGGAGATCTGATCCCCAATCCGCGCAAACATCCGACCGAGGGCTGGAACGAGTCCGTACTCGGTACCGGTTTCTGGTTTTTCGGGGAATGGGTGCATTCGCCGGTTGATATCCGTGGGGACGAATGCGATCGACAAGCCAACATGGTGGATGTTTTTTCAAAGACTTTTCTTGCCCAGACCCTCCTCTGCGCGAGATGTCACGAGCATAAATTCGATGCGATCCCCCAGTCTGATTTTTACGCCATCGCCGGTTACATCCAGAGTTCCGCGTATCGGCAGGTCCGGTTTGAGACGCTCGAGCACAACGCAAAGATCTCCAGGGAACTTGCCGCCCTGCGCAAGAAGCATGCACCGGAGATCTTGAAGGATTTCGCCGCGGCCAACGTACCGAGCATTGAAAAGCTCTCAAACTACCTGCTGGCTACACGTGAGGTGCTGCAATCCGATGTCGAGTTCGCCAGTGGAGAACTAAAGGTCTTCGACAGCTTCGAAAGTGGCGATTACCACGGATGGACGGCCGAGGGCAAAGCTTTCGGAGACCGCCCGGTGACCAAAGAGACCACAGGCACCTACCAGGGGAAGATCAATGCGATAGGCAAGTTTTACGTCAACAGCCACAACCAGCGTTCCAGGGACAAGGTCGTTCATTCCGATCGGGAAACTGGCAAACTGACTTCGAAGAAATTCCGCATCGATCACAACTTCATCACCTTTATGGTCGGTGGTGGGGGCTACAGAAATAAGACTTGCATCAATCTCCTGATCGACGGGAAGAAAGTGCTCTCGAGATCCGGCTTTAATCACAACACCATGCGGCTGCACCGCTGGGATGTTCGCCGTTTCGCGAGCAAGACGGCGCAGTTTCAGATTGTGGATGAAATTCGAGGAGGTTGGGGGAACATCGGCGTCGACCACATCGTTTTTCAAAAGACTGCGGACGACAGGGCATTCTACGCGAGCCGGCAGATCGTAATAGCCCCCGCGCCTACGGATGTAGCGGCTGATGAGAAGGAAGATGAGGATGACGTTCTTGGCGAACTCAAGGAGGAAGAAAATGCGGCTCAGAAACCCAAGGTCAACCCGTTCGAAGCCCTGCTGAAAAAGACGGCCGCAAAATATCAGGTGGCACCGAAGAGACTCGAATCCTTCGTGTTTGCAGTAATGACTGCCAGGAACGAGCCGAACAATCCGCTCCGTCCCTGGGGGATGATTGCTGAGAATAAGAAGGTAACTTCAGGGCAGATTGCAGAAGCGGCGGCATCGTTTCCCTTCAAGCCGGTGACTCAGAACGCGCGGCCTGAAAGCGGAACGACAGGCCAAGAGATCGAGAACGGCGAGCTTATCGTCGATTACACAAAGCCCGGGCACGATTGGATTCAGGATGGCCCGGTTTTCGGCGAAGGCCCGGTCCAGGCAGGCGACCTGATTTTTGGTGAGGATGCTTCCAGGCCAATTGCCGGGATTCACTCTTCCTCAGCGGCATTCGCTGATCCACTGTGGTCACGTCTGCAGCTTGCACCCGGAACACATGGTGAGCCGGGTTCGCTCGGCAAGCTTCAAAGGGCTGGCCGTAACCTGCGAACGAAGACCTTTACCTTGAAACATCGCAACATGAGCTACCTGGTTAAAGGCGCGGGGTATGCTCTCGTTGTTGTCGATTCGCACCGCATGATTCAGGGCCCCCTTCATGGACGTCTGGTGAAGAGAATCGATCTGAAAAACGCAACCCCCAGGTGGACCTCTCAGGATTTACGTACCGATTACCTGGGACATCGAGTGCATGTGGAGTTTATACCGGACAAGGACGCAGCCTTTGTCATTTACATGGTCGCGCAGGCCGATGCCCCTATGAAAAAGGTAACCATCTCCAGCCTGGAAGAGGCGCCCAGGTTTCCGAACGAGGGAATAGACAGCGCGGAAAAATTGGCGGCCACCTATCAGACTTATTTCGGTAAAGCTCTGGATGCCCTGCAGAGCGGGCAAAAGATTGCTCCACCGATCATGAGTTGGCTGCTGGATAATTCTGACTTGCTGATGGATGAAAAGGCCATGCTGGCCTCCGCTTCAGCGAAAGCATTCTTCGAAAAGCAATCGGAGCTCATCAATGAGATAAAATTCAAATCCCGCACGGCACCGGCCATGTGGGACGGCACTGCTGAGAACGAAATACTTCTGATTCGCGGCAATCACAAAACCCCTGCTGAGCCGGTCGCTCGCCGTTTCATGTCTGCGTTTGTTGGTGAAATAGCACGCGGGGCAAGCGGACCGAAGGCCACCGCATCAAAGACAGGCGAACGGGCGGAATTCAAAGGCAGCGGGCGGCTTCAACTGGCTGAGACGATGACCGATCCCAGAATTACACCAGTACTGCCAAGAGTGCAGGTGAATCGAATCTGGCATCACCTCTCCGGCCGTGGCATCGTCCCCACCGTGGATGATTTCGGCAACATGGGCCAGGCGCCGACCCATCCGGACCTGCTCGATTATCTTGCCAGTCGCCTGATCGCTCTTGGCTGGTCAAACAAGAAACTCATCAGAGAAATCCTACTCAGTGACACCTGGCAAATGTCCAGCAAGCCCGGCACAGCCGACGAAATCGACCCGTCTAACAAGCTGTACCACCGAATGGCCATTCGCCGCCTTACTGGAGAATCGATTCGAGATGCTATCCTCAGTATCAGCGGCCGGCTGGATCGTAAACTTTACGGACACAGCGTCCCGGTCTATCTCTCCGCCCAGATGCAGGGCCGCGGTCGTCCTCGTGGCGGTCCGGTGGATGGTGCCGGGCGCCGGAGTGTCTACCTCGCGGTTCGCCGCAATTTTCTTTCATCGTTCCTCAAGACTTTCGATAGGCCCATTCCATTCAGCAGCATGGGGCGTCGCAATGTATCCAACGTACCGACCCAGGCCCTGATCCTCATGAACGCGCCCTTCGTTGTCGGCCAGGCAAAGCTGTGGGGAAGGAATCTCGCCCAACAGTCAGATAAGACGCCAGAGGTCCGCATCCAGGACATGTATCTCGCCGCCTTCGGACGACCTGCCTCGGAGAACGAATTACTTTCGGCCAAATCGTTCATTGATTCGCAGGCGAAGCTCTATGCAGGGGACATCAACGCGGCGGAAGTCTGGTCCGATTTGGGACACGTTCTGATGAATGTCAAGGAGTTCATTTATCTGAACTGAAATGCCTCAGAATTCTGATGAGAACCGTGGGAGACCAACACTGCCGTTGTGGGCGGATCTGATTCCAGTCGTCGCTGGCGCGGGGATGATGGTCCTGGCCTGGCCGGATTTCGACATCGAGATCCTGGCTTTTGTGGCCCTGGCACCATTGCTGGTCCGACTTCCTGACATCTCTTCCAAAAGGACGATTCTCTACTCCCTTGTCTGGGCATTCCTTTATAACTTGGGCTGCATTTACTGGCTGTATCCGGTGGCCGGGCTGGGGACGGTCGGCCTCGCCCTTCTGTTCAGTTTGCCCACCGCGGTCTGCCTGAGTGCTGCGAGATGGGCCATCCTGAGGAAGCCGGGGACCGGCTGGATTCTGCTGCCGTTTTTATGGACGGCGATCGAGTATCCGCAGGCCGCGCTGCCGATCACATTCCCCTGGTTTCTGATCGGCAATTCGCAGTACCTGAATCCGATCACACAGGTAAGCTCGATTACCGGCATCTACGGAATGAGCTTCCTCATCGTGGCGACGAATGCGTGTATCGCGTTCTGGGTCAGAAAATGTCTGCAGAGGGAAGAGAAAAGTGTTTCCAGAGAGGCACGAATCACCACCGCAGCTTTTGTCTTCCTGATGATATGCCTGTCTGTGTGGGGCAGGGCCAGGAAGGCGCAGCCTGCCTCCGGAGAACGAGTGGCCATCGCTCTCCTCCAGGGCAATTACGACCATCTCGACAAATGGAATCAGAAGAACCTGTCGAAGATTCAGAGCGACTATTCGGAGCTGAGCGCATTGGCCGGACATGAAAATCCCGATCTCGTCGTCTGGCCTGAAACGGCCATCCCCCAGGTCATCAATACTGACACCCCATCCCCCGACACGGACGAAGCCAAACTGAGGCAAAGCTCTCGACTGAACGTAGAAGAATCAGTCCGGCGAGCCGGTGCATTTTCACTCGTCGGAGGGCTGCGCTCACCGGCGGACCCCGGCACGGAGGGCAACTACAATGCCTCCTTCCTTTTCGACGCAAGCGGCAGACTCACGGAACAGGAATATTACAAACGCAATCGTGTCCCTTTTGGCGAATACGTGCCGTGGAACAGCATTCTCTTCTTCGTCGATATTGTTTCCGCAGGCGCAGCCATCTTTCTGAAGGGCGAACGCGATACCGTTTTCGAAGTACCCTGGCGGGAACGAAATCTGAAATTCGGCGTGCTGATCTGCTACGAATCGCTCTTTCCGCACATGGGCCGTGAACACGTCGCAAACGGGGCAGATCTGCTGGTCGTCACATCCAACGATTCGTGGTACGGCAAAACGACCATGCCTCATCAGATTGCCGCAATGGCGGTGATAAGAGCGATCGAGTCTGGCGTGCCAATGGTGCGTTCAGCGAACACCGGCTTGACGTTGTGGTGCGATGCCCGCGGGAACATTCAGCAAGTGCTCACAGATGAACAAGGCCAGAGCCTGTTCGTGGAGGGTTACCTGATGGCTCGGCCGAGGATTGAAAACCTGACTACAGCCTACGTCAGGTTTGGGGATGCGTTCGCATGGTTGTGCGTCATTATCAGTGCAGCAATGCTGTCATTAGCCCTGTATCCTGGAAGGCATACATCCGCGGGCATATAATCGACTTCTTTTATTGACGCACACGAGGTCACCTTGGCAAATACAAAAGTCCAGCCCAAGCTGGGGGCCCAGAAAAAATCGGGCTCAGGGTCAAGCCAGAGCCGCGGGATTGCCGCGGTCGGCGCCTTGCGCCTGCTGGAGCAGTTGGAGCTCATGCGGGAACAGGGATCGAGTGATGTGCAAAAGTACCTGCAACTCCTCTCGCGAACGGCCATGGACGATTCCAATATTTGGAATCATTGAAGTATTTTGCCGGCATGATGTCTTTCTTCTCAAAGCCCATCCTGCCGGCCTCCTTTGGCCAGAACTTGACAACGAGTTTCTTGTCTCGAAACGCAAAAGCAGTTGGATAAGTTTGCCATGATTCGCGCAGGCTGATTCCGAACCCACGACCGTCTGAATCTTCGCAAGCGATCCAGCCTCCCAGCCGAGGGCCACTTTTCAGTTTCGCTCCGGAACTACTAATGATGAATTCGTCTGGCTTCTGATGAAATGCCAATACTGCGGGATTCTCGTTTACAGCTACATCAAGTGCTTCATTTGTATATTCTGATAATCCGATGCGGACCTTCTCTGCATTGATCGGAGAACCTATTTGCAGTGCATATTCCTGGAGACCAACCACCGGGTCTTGGACCATCCAGGTAATGGTGTGATAAATTCGGACAAAGGTCTCATTCCTGAAGAACTCGATACGAGAATCGATTCTTGTTAGACGTTGGTCATTGGGGCCTTGAAAGTAACCACTCTTTTTCACGACAGCACGTTCAGAACTGTTCTCTTCCAACTTAATTTCAGGTTCAGAGAAATTGCACAGTACAGCATTGTCACCGTCAGGGATCAGAATAATCGAGGGAACGTCTTGGCTGATATGCTCCTTTTCGTTGAAAAGCACCTGGTCGAAAAGCCGGTTGCCCTCTTTTCTGACTAGTATCCTAAGAGGGCCCGTCACTATTGTGATATCGTTGTTTTCAAGTCGGGCCAGTTTGTTTGCTTCGTTCGATTCGCCTTGGCTGTTCGGTTCGTAGAAGTAGCGTCTTTCAGTGGAAGCTCTGAAGCACAAAAGCAGCCACTTCACTGATTTCTCCTCACCCAGCCACCATCCAGTCGCTTCTGCTTCAAAGGTCACATTTTCACCGAGGTCATTGAGCAACTGTCCACGGGGAACGGACGCCAGTTCCCCTTTTGGAAACACCAATCCAACAGAGACAGGAAAGTCTTTGACAGGGCCTCGCTGTGCAGGTTCGAGGATCTGCAGTTCAATCCTTGCAGGCTTCTGGCGCATAACCTCCCCCAGACTAAGGGACATTGAAAAAGAGACGCAGATGAGGGCAAGCCTTGGGAGGTGATTGATCATGTGTATTGAGGCGCGGAGCATGACTTTGACATGTTCTGGAAGTGCTTTATTTGTCCCATTTAAAGCATGGCAATCCACACCGTTGTGTGGTAGGCTTTCGCGCCCGCTCAAAAGAGCGGTATGATTGAAGCCCAAAAAATTGGAGAACAACATGCGAGGATTGACAGACAATCAGGCCCAGGTTTTTGATTTCATCTGTAAGCATCAGGAGCTTAAGGGGTATCCGCCAACCATCAGGGAGATCGGCGAAGCTTTCAACCTGAATTCCACCGGATCCGTGCGAGATTATCTTACCGCGCTGGAGAAAAAGGGATATATCAACCGGAACAATCGTACCTCCCGTGGCATTGAAATTATCAAAGACTGCCCGACTGCCCGTACCTGCCAGGTAAATATCTATGGAAATATCGCAGCCGGTGCGGCGGTCACGGCTGCGGCAGATCACATTGAGGGGGAAGTTTTTGTCGATCGGAACTGGCTCGAAGCAGAAGGCGATGTTTTCGCTCTTAAGGTAAAGGGTGAAAGTATGATCGAGGCGGGAATCATGGAAGGAGATCTCGTATTAATCAAAAAACAGAACCACGCCAGGAACGGTGAAATTGTTTCTGCCATCATAGACAATGATGCAACATTGAAATATTTCTTTCACGAAGGGGACCGTATCCGTCTCGACCCGGCCAATGAGAACATGGAACCCATTTATATTGAGCCAGATCAGGCCAGTATTTTTATTGCCGGTGTACTTGTGGGTTCAATGAGGAAGTACTAGATATCTGAATTGAGCGATACGGGAGAAGAAAATATCGGCCAGCATTGTTTGTAGAGCGATCTCTGCATAAGAAGCGTCATTCTTCTCCGATGGGCAATAATCAGCGAGTTATCATTCACATCGATATGGATGCGTTTTTTGCATCCGTTGAAGAGATATGCTATCCGGGATTAAAAGGATGCCCGGTTATTGTATGTGGCGATCCCAGCACACGGTCCGTCGTTGCGGCGGCTAATTATACAGCCCGAAAATTTGGAGTTTATTCTGGCATGCCTGCTTCGACGGCCAGGCGGTTGTGCCCCAATGCATCCTTTATCGAAGGGAATCCCCACAAATATGTGTTCTTTTCATTAAAACTGAAAAGTATCTTTCAGTCATTCACTCCTGACGTGGAAGTCTTCAGCATCGATGAATGTTTCCTTGATGTTTCAAATATCTGGCAACGATTTGGCTCACCGGAATTCCTTGCATCCGTTCTCAAAGCCGAAATCAATAAGAATCTTCAGTTGACAGCTTCAGCAGGCATTGGCCCAAACAAATTATTAGCAAAGACAGCGTCCGGTCTTGATAAACCGGACGGTTTGACTTGCCTGTGGGAAAAGGATCTTCAGGAAAAGTTCAACAGCCTGCCAATCAAAAAACTATTTGGAATCGGATCAAAAACTGAAGAGAAACTCAATACGCTCGGTATTCAGACGATTGACAATCTGAGAAAAACTCCGGTGACCATCCTGGAGAAGCTTTTTGGAGTCGTTGGGCAATGGATGCATCATGCTTCCAATGGAATAGACGAATCCCGGGTCATACCGGAAGAAGAGACTCCTGACCCTAAATCTGTAGGAAACGGTTACACCCTTGAATCGGACACAGCAGATGAAAACACTATTTTGAAAATTACTTATGCCATGTGCTGTAAAGTGGGTCGAAGACTAAGGCAAGCCAGGAGAGCAGGACGTACTTTAACTCTAATTATCAGATTTTCGGATTATAAATTGGTCAGTCGAAGTAAAACTACAGAGCGCCTTCTTTTTTTGGATCAAGAGATACTATCAGTAGCAAAAAATATTTTCTTTTCGTCTGTTAAACACATGGTTGGGAACGGACCTGGACAGAGGAAAGTGCGCC
>Ga0066833_10000166_pt1 | contig 24663 bp, 17 predicted proteins | sample ETNtaG_13_FD_66728 | JGI IMG/M metagenome (GOLD analysis project Ga0066833, IMG submission 66728) | Marine microbial and viral communities from oxygen minimum zone, Eastern Pacific Ocean - ETNP201306PF47B | ecosystem: Environmental > Aquatic > Marine > Oceanic | place: Pacific Ocean: Eastern...
GTGCTGTTCGCGTAGTGCCCGGTCATGATGCCGGAGCGCGTCGGCGCGCATGTCGGCCCGACGTGGTAGTTGGTGAGCCGGACGCTTTCCGAATGAAATGCGTCCAGATTAGGTGTCTGGATGACCGGGTTGCCATGACAGCCCAAGTCTCCGTAGCCCTGGTCATCAGTAATAACAAATACGACGTTTGGTTGAGTCTTCATAAGATGTTCTATTCAGGGCTGGTTAATGCGTGGCAAACTGGATGACTCGCGGTACACGACAGGGAGCAAGAGGCCAACTCGTGACTCTCTCCGAAAGGGAAAGGGCGTAGCACGTCTCTAAGAAAATAAGAAACGCAGGCATGATCAGCCACTATGCTGGAGCTTTGACCACCGTTCTTTGCCCCCGATCGCCAGCGGACAAACTTTGTCCGGGCTCTGGCGAATTCGGTTGCCAACCGTAGCTGAATTCGCCAGAGTCCGAAACCTTGCAGCGTCTTTTCCCGAACTCTGGCGTGTTCGGCTGCCATCGCACGGTAACGTCCTCGCCCGTGAGAAATCCCGGCTGGGACATTCCTTAACTCTCTTGGGTCACTGAATCATGAACCAAGTGCGCATCCCGTGGGCGGCCTGGTACGGTGATGGATCAATCACCATCGATTTTCCGGATTCCTGGCAGGTCGGTGTCTGCAATATGAAAGGCGGGACGGATATTGGTGATGACGGCATTCGGGAGGCCCTCGCCAGGCCTTTCGGCGCAGCACCGCTTCGAGAGTCTGCCAGCGGCAGGCGATCGGCAGCTATCCTGGTGGACGATCTCTCCCGGCCAACGCCTGCTTTCCGCCTGCTGCCGTATGTTCTCGAGGAGCTCGAGGCTGCGGGCATTGGCGAGGATCAGGTAAAAATCATCGCGGCACTCGCGGCTCATCGGCCCATGACACGGCAAGATTTCATCAAGAAGGTCGGCCTCGACATCGTCGACCGGATGCAGGTGCTTAACCACAACGCTTATGAGAATCTGGAGTTCCTCGGGTACTCGAGCCGGGGCATCCCGATCTTTGTCAATCGTGACATGATGTCCTGCGAAGTTAAGATTGCCTTGGGAATGATCACGCCTCGGGGAGCCATGTTCGGCGGCGGCGCGAAGCTGCTTATCCCGGGCGCCTGCGGCCAACAGACGATCATGCTTAATCACCGGTACATCCATGAAAATTTCAGGGAGCACCTCGCGGAGGTCGCCCGCAAGGCCGGCCTGGACTACATCGTTAATCCGTTGTTGAACCCCGCGCTGGAAATTATCGGATTGGTTTCAGGGGAGCCGGAAGAGGCATTCAAGAAGGGATGTGAATTGGGACGCGATCTTTACGCCACGCCTATCCCGGACGAGATTGACATCGGTGTCTTCAACGCGTTCCCGAAAGATACAGAGCTCTGCCAGGCCCCATTGGCTCTCGTTCCCCTGACCAGCACGGTCAAGAACCCTCTTCGAGAGTCTTCAACGATAGTGATCTGTTCCGCGTCACCGGAGGGCCTGGGTTGGCATTCTGTTCTGGGGCCCGGGACCGCGCTGGGTGGCCAGCCCGGCCGCCAGAAGCATCGAACCATCCTGTTCTCGCCCGGAGTCAACAGATGGGACTGTGTGGCCAAGTTTGGCAAGGATACGGCCCATTGCAGGACCTGGGCAGAAGTGGTGAGTTTGCTCCAGGAGTTCCACGGAGAAAAGGCCAGAGTTGCGGTCTTTCCCGCAGGCGCCCTCCAACTCGCCGCAGAGTAAAATAATCGCCGCTGAGCAGGACGCGCTGCCGAGAAAACAGTGCCGATGGCCAGACAGATGCTTGAGACAGATGATTCGCCTTTTACTTAATGATCGCGAGAGAGGAATCCAATGAAGCCACGTGACATCGTCCTCGGTCAGATCCACCATAGCGAAACCGGTACTGTTCCCTATACGCTGGCCTTCACGCAAGACGTGAGAACCCGGCTTGATGAACACTTCGGCGATGAAACGTGGCACGAGAGAATCGTCCCGTACATCTCCCAGTGTGGCAACGTCGCGAGATTCCAGAACGAGAAGCTCGATGACACACATCATCGAGACCCGTTCGGTTCCATCTGGCGAACAGATCAGGAACCATCGTCTGTTGTAGAACCGGGGCTTAAAGCCCCTACCTTCCAGGGATATGATTTTCCAACGAAGGACACGCTCTTTGACCCCGAGGCGAAAGCTGCGGCGAAGAAACGCGTCGCCGAATCGCCCGATCTTTTCACCATCGTCTCGCCGTCGATTTGCCTCTGGCAAGGGTGGTACCTGAGGGGATTCGAGACCACATTGATGGACTGCATTGCCGAAGAAGACTTCTTCGCTGAACTGCTCGACCGGCTGACCGAGCTGTGCCTGGCACTCATAGAAGAGTGCGCCGACATTCCTGCCGATGCGATCATGATGGGGGATGATTGGGGAGTCCAGCGCGGCGTGATGGTCGGTCCCGAACGATGGCGGAAGTTCTATAAGCCGCGCTACGCCCGAATCTTCAAGGCCATCCATGACCAAGGCAAGCTGGCCATCATGCACTGCTGTGGAAGCGTGGCAGACATCATGGGTGACATCGTCGAGATTGGTCTGGATGTTCTCGAGAGTGTCCAGCCGGAGGCATACGGAATGAACCCTTACGGATTGAAAAGCGCGTGGGGTGACCGCATCACCTTCTGGGGTTGTCTGGGAACGCAGCAGGCGATTCCTTTCGCACCGCCGTCAGAGCTCCGCCAGGAAATTCGGCGTCTGCGGAGCGAAATGAGCAAGGGCGGCGGCTTCATCCTCGCACCGGCCAAACCGCTCCGGACGGAGACACCGACTGAAAACGCCGTCGCTGTTGTCGAAGAGTTCCTCGCCAGCCAGGAAGCCCCTGCCAGTTGAAATCAAGTTGGCCGAATTACCAGATTTGAAGCCAGAAAAATCGTGGCCCAGTCCATTGTGAAAGGGGATGAAATGAAAACTCAACTTACGAGCAAAGAGCGAATGACCGCCGCGCTGGAAAACCAGTCTCCGGACCATGTGCCGCTCTGTTTCATGATCTTTGGAGCTCTGCAGAGCAAGTGCAGCGGCCAGCCTGAATTCGTGCGAGAGCAACTCGCCCTCGGCCTCGACGCGGTCGTGTCATTGCCTTCACTGCCGCTTCACGATCCAACAGAGACCTCTGACCTGCCGGGGCTCCCCGTCCGATTCAATCCCGGTGTGATGACGCGCGAGTGGCGCGAAGACCTTCCGGGTGAGCGATACCCTCTCCTTCACAAGGAATACACCACCCCTTCCGGCCCTTTGACCACGGCGGTGCAGAAGTCTGAAGACTGGCCCTACAAAGATCACGTTCCCTTTCTCGATGACTACCTGATCCCAAGGTCGAAGAAGTTCCTCGTTACGGAACAGGATGACCTGGAATGTCTTCAGCACTTGCTCCGGTCACCCACTCCGGCAGACATTTCCACCTTCAGGGAGAATGCGATGGAAGCAAAAAAGCTTGCCGAAGAGCAGCAGTTGCTGACCACTGGCGGATGGGGCGCAGGAATGGACATGGCATGCTGGCTTTGCGGAATGGAGAACCTGATGTTCTTCACCTTCGATCAGCCTGACTTCGTCCACGAGATGGGAGGGATGCTCTCCAACTGGAATCGAGGCCGTATGGAGGTCATGCTCGATGCCGGTCTCGACCTGTTCATTCGCCGCGGCTGGTACGAGAACGCGGATTTCTGGTCCCCAGAGATGTACAGGAAATTCATTCTCCCCGACCTGAAGAAAGACGTTGCCCTCGCCCACGAGGCTGGCGCGAAATTCGCCTACATCATGACCAGCAGTTCCACCCCTCTGCTGGAGATGATCGTTGAAGCCGGGGTTGACGTGCTTGTCGGCATCGATCCTGTCCAGGGCAACGGCACGGTGCTGCCAGAGGTCAAGCAGGCGGCCGAAGGCAAAATATGTCTGTGGGGCGGAGTGAATGGATTCGTCACTGTGGAGATGGGCACAGAGACGCAGGTGCGCGCTGCGGTCGCCGAAGCGATCCAGACTCTCGGCCCTGACGGATTCATCCTGTCCCCGGTCGACAACATCCGCGACGAATCGGACAAAGCCTGGCAGAACGTGCTGGTCTTCATCCAAGCCTGGAAGGAGATGAGGGGATAAAGAAAGTTCTGCGTGAGAAGGGTGCAGGCAAGTCGTTTCCGGAAGCTCTGCACTACTTGCCTTGCTGGAGATTCATCGGCTCGCCGAGGTGTAAACATTTGCCGTTATCGAATCAACGATGAGATGCTAAAGTAGTTTCACCGCCTGCTCACGCCTCACGTCTCGCCATCCCAGGCCCGAAACATGCCCGTCATCAAGGAAATTAAGTGCATCCGTTCCCGTCATCGCGGCACTTGGCTGATTGTGAAAGTGATCACCGATCAGCCTGGTCTTTACGGCATCGGATCGGCCAGCGATAACTGGCATACGGAGACTGTCATGAAAGCAGTGGAACGGCTTTCAATTTCGCTGATCGGCAGAGACGTCAGCAACATCGAGGATAACTGGCAGCTCGTCCACAACAATTGCTACTGGCGCAACGGCTCGATCCTGAACACCGCGCTGGGCGGTATCGATATGGCCCTCTGGGATATCAAGGGAAAGGAAGCCGGCATGCCGATCTACGGCCTCCTCGGCGGGCCGTGCCGGTCGGCCGTGCCGGTCTATGGCCACGCAGGCGGAAAGGATTTTGAAACGCTCGAAGAGAGCGTCCGGCAGTTCATCGATCGCGGCTACCAGGTCGTCCGATGCCAGGTGGGCCCGTACGGCGGTGGCGGTTTTATCGAGCCGGGCCAGGCGCGGCTGCCTGATAATCCCTGGTCTGAGAAGGCGGTGTTTGATGATGAAGCCTATCTCGACACCATCCCGAGAATGTTCGATCATTTGCGATCCAGGATAGGCTTCGATGTCAAGCTCACGCATGATGTGCACGAACATCTGAAGCCGCAGAACGCGGTTACTCTGGCAAAATCTCTCGAGCCGTTTCGGCTGTTTTTCGTGGAAGATATTCTGCCGCCCGAACACATACAGTGGTTCCGAAAAATTCGCGAACAGTGCACTACTCCTCAGGCGATGGGCGAGCTGTTTATTAACCCGAACGAATGGATGCCTCTGGTGACCGAGCGTTTGATCGATTACGTGCGCGTGCGCGTCTCGAAGGGCGCGGGCATCACCCAGTGCCGCAAGATCGCCGTGCTCTGCGAATGGTTCGGCATTCAGACCGCATGGCAGGAGGGCGCGGACAACGACCCGGTGAACCAGTTAGCCGCGTGCCACCTGGACATGGCGAGCACCAGCTTCGGGATTCAGGAAGAAAACCACTTTACTGACGCGGAGCTGGAAGCCTTCCCCGGCCACGCGGAGATCAGGGGTGGCTACATGTACCCGAATGAGAATCCGGGCTTGGGCATCGACATCAATGAAGAGAAAGCCGCCGCTCTGCTGGATACCGAAGCTGTCAGCCAACCACACCGTTACGAACCTGACCGCCGCCCTGATGGATCTATTGTGAGGCCATAGTGAGCACGCCAGTTACCGTCGACGACATTATCCAAACCCCTTCGATTATCACTTCCACCGTTACTACGGGGGCCGGTGAAGAAGTGCTGTTCCGCCCTCTCGCCATGGACGACACCAAACTGCTCGGAGTGTATTTCATCAACTTGAGTGCTGAAACGAGGGATATGTTTGGGCCGCACCCTTTCGATCAGAAGACCGCGGACAGGCTCTGCGAGGAACTCGATCCCAGGGAAACACTCCGCATGATTGGAATCAGCGAGATGGAAGGCCGGTCCCGGGTTGTCGGATATTTCCTTTTGAGGTTTGGTATTCCCGAAGGCACGATTCAACGCTATCGAGGCTTCGGCTTCGATCTCGATGACGCACAGGACTGCCTTATCGCACCGTCGGTCGCGGACGATTACCAGGATCGGGGACTGGGCTCATTGCTGTTCCGGGAAACAATAGAAATCGCACGCCGGGAAGGGCGCCGCCACGTGGTTCTTATGGGCGGGGTTCGAAGTGTGAACGAGAGGGGCATTTACTTTTACGAGAAATTCGGGTTCGTCATCGCGGGCGAGTTCGAAAGTCGCGGAAATAACTTTGATATGTATCTGACGCTCTGAGAGCTTGCCGCTGATTCGGGCGTCGATTGGCGACGAAAAGGAATGCCGCGGCGTTTTCTGCAAGTGTAAGGAAGTCATGGCACAGTTCGGTCGTCTTCGCTAATTCGGTATGCCCAGACACAGAATCCTCGTCATCGGCTCGGGATCGATCGGTGAGCGTCACATTCGCTGCTTCCAGGCTACCGGGCGCGCGGAGGTCAGTTTCTGCGAGGTGAATGATGAACTGCGATCGACGATCGCAGACCGGTACGGCGTGCCCGCGTTTGTATCGACCGGGGCCACCGATGGGCACAACTTTGATGCCGCGGTCATCTGTGTGCCCGCGCATTTGCATGTTCCGCTCGCTCTCGATATGGCCGGATATGGCCGGCACCTGCTGATTGAGAAGCCGCTGAGCACCTCCATGGATGGGGTTCAAGAGCTCCGGCAGGTCATCGATGAGAAACATTTGCGTGCGGCAGTTGCTTACGTGTGGCGCCATCATCCGGGACTGCGAATGATGCGTGAGATTTTAACGGAGGGATCGCTCGGCCGGCCGATGCAACTCATCGTGAATGGTGGCCAGCATTTTCCTACCCACCGGCCGGCGTATCGTGAGATCTATTACACGGATCATGCTACCGGTGGTGGCGCGATTCAGGACGCGTTAACCCATACGCTAAACGTGGGCGAGTGGCTGTTTGGTCCAATTGAACGGTTAACCTGCGACGCGGCGCATCAGGTGCTTGAAGGGGTCGAAGTGGAGGATACGGCCCACGTACTGGCCAGACACGGAGAGGTGATGGCTTCCTATAGCTGCAATCAGTTCATGGCCCCGAACGAGGGTGTCTATACGGTCGCGTGCGAGCGAGGAACGGTTCGAGTCGAAGTGCATAACGGTACGTGCGCGTGGATGGACAGTCCCGGCGGCGACTGGCGCATCGAGACATTCGAGCTGCCGGCTCGCGATGATCCCTTCATGTGGCAGGCGACTCACTTTATGGATTTCATCGAGGGCAAGGGCGGCCCCGCATGCAGCCTCGAGGAAGGCATCCAGACGCTGCAAGTGAATCTGGCGGCTTTGGATGCAGCCGAGAAACAGGTGTGGGTTGAGCTGTGATTCAGTCTTCGCCGAATTCCCCAAGCCGCTTGCGCAGGTAATTGCGCGAGACACCGAGAAGCTTTGATGCATGAACTTTGTTGCCATCAGTTCTTCTCAACGCGTATTTGAAGAGTTCGCGTTCGAACTCATCCTTCATCTGCTCGTAAAGGTCTTCGTTGATAGCATTCAGCTTCTGCGGGTCCAGTGCGACAGGGCCATCGGGCGAGCCAGAGTTCTTGTCAATGATGTTCAGATGTTCTGGCAGAATGATGCCGCCCGGTGCGGAGATTGCCGCGCTTGCGAGGGAGTTCCGCAATTGCCGGATATTCCCCGGCCAGTCGTAATCAAGCAGATGCTTCATCGCGTCCACGGACAGCAACGCGGATGGTTTACCCGATTCGTGAGTGACCTGCCCCAACAGGTACTCGCAGAGCTCCGGCAAATCTTCTTTACGAGTACGCAGGGGTGGGAGATGAAGTTGGACCACGTTCAGGCGAAAATAGAGATCTTCCCGGAATCGTCCTTCCTCGACTTCTACAGCCAGGTTGCGATTGGTCGCGGCGATGAGCCGGACGTCGCAGCTAAGCGTTGCTGATCCGCCCACTCGCTCGAATGTCTTCTCCTGAATCACTCGCAGCACCTTGGCCTGCGTCATTGGCGACATCTCACCAATCTCGTCAAGGAAAATCGTGCCGCCATCCGCCTGTTCGAAGCGGCCGATGCGCTGCTCGTGCGCGTCGGTAAACGAGCCCTTTTCATGACCGAAGAGCTCGCTCTCCAGGATGCTGTCCGGCAGCGACGCGCAATTCACAATGACCAGGGCTGAACGGTTGCGTTTACTGTGCTGATGAATGGCCCGGGCGACGAGTTCTTTGCCTGTGCCGCTGTCGCCGGTAATCAGGACGGTCGCGTCGGAAGCCGCGGACTGCCCGATACTCTTGTAAACATCGAGCATAGGTTTTGAACGCCCTATCAGACGCTCGCCTTTGGCAGGCTGCGGTGCTTCAAATTCCACCTGTATTTTTATTCGATCGCCGAGGTCGATGGCCTTGGTGGCGACCTCTCTTAGGATCTCTTTCTCGACGGGCTTCGTCAGGTAATCGAACGCGCCATTCAGCATCGCCTGGATTGCACTGTCAGTATCCAGCGACCCAGTGACCATAACAACCGGCAACTGCGGGCAGGCTTCCCGCAACTTCACCAGCGTCTGGATACCGTCCATGCCCGGCATTTTGAAGTCGGTGACCGCCAGGTCGACCTCCTGTGCCTGGACAATCGCCAAAGCAGCTTCACCGCTTTCCACCGCGATGATTTTGCTCGCAAGATCATTCAGGAACGCGCTAACCACCATTCGGTCTGCCGGGCTGTCATCAACAATGAGGATGGTGGACATGGGGGATGGGAGGGGGTGACGGAATTGTGGGGTGATGCTACGAATTCAAGGATTTCTGGCCTTGGGCTCTTAATCTTTATCGTAATCTCTCTCTTAATCGGGATTGCCAGATCGGGCTCTTAAGAGGTCGTAACTTCAGAATTCGATTAAGAGAAGGATTAGAGAGAAAGGAAGCCTTTAAGGTTCGCACCAGTGGAATGATGGATTATTAAAGTTGTGGGATTCCGGAGTATTGGGACTCCCACACGCTGGCTGAGACCTTACTCCTTCACGCTACCAGATTCTGTTCCAACATGCATACGTGAGTTTTACTGATTTACTGGCGACAGAGATCCTGAATCCTGAATTCAGATTCCTGTTTCCAGATTCCTGATTACCACATCCATGAAGCTTGGACTGAAGCTCGCCCTGGGCCTCCTGGCCATTCTGGTACTCATGGTTGCCCTGGCCGTGTTTGCGGCGCGGCAGGCTAAAGGCGATCTCATGGAGTCTGTTGGGCGCAGTACAGTTCTGCTTGCCGAAGAAAAAATCAAACGCCTGGATGCGGGTATCGTGCGCCGCGTGGATGAGTTACAGATGCTTGCGCAGGAGCCTTGGGTGCAGAGCGCGGTCGCTAATGCGAACAGCAAAACTGAAGGGCTCGATCCCATTGAACGGGAGGCCACGCTGGCACAGTTAGAAAGGGTCGCGAGCAAGGATGGCACGGCCACCTGGCAGGTCTGGCTCGATTCCGAAATCAGCCGAACGCTTGGAAAAGAGTTCGTTCAGTTTCATGAGAAGAAATATGGCTACCGGATTTTCGAGCATATTCTTATCACCGATCGTTTCGGCATTCTCTTGGCGCAGGCAGGCAGAAGGCCGACTCTTAGGGTCAGCGATGAAGCATGGTGGCAGCAGGCTCAGACAAAGAACGGGTACGTGTCAAACGCCCGGCTGGATGTCAGTGGAAAGAAACACGTGATCGATGTTGCCGTCAGCGTTTTCAACCAGGAGCGGCGATTCATCGGCGTCATCATGGGCGAGTGTGCCTTCGACGGGATCGTACAGGAATCTCAGATTTCATCAGACAGCTATGAAACTTCTGAGATTCGCCTCATTGATGCCAGTGCCCGGCTGATTTACTCCAGCCTTGAGTATCGCTTTCTTGCGGATCTGTCCGCCGAGGATTTTTTTGCGGGGCTCAAGGGCCGCAGGGGCTTCTTTGTGGCTCAGCATGGGGACAGCGAAGGACTTTTTTCTTACGCCAGCTCAGACGGCTATCGCTCGTGGCCCGGCCTTGGGTGGAGGCTGGTTGTCCGGCATGATGTCGATGAGGTTCTCAAGCCCATTGCGCAGCTCAATTATTCGATCCTGCTGATCGCTGTCATGGCCATTCTGCCCGCGCTTGCGATTGCTTTTGCACTGGCCCGCAGCATCACCCGGCCGATTCGTTTGCTGACGCAGGCAACGGAAAAGATCTCAGAAGGTGAAGAACCCGGCCTGGACACGTCCATGCTCAGCTCGGGTGATGAGCTGGGCGAATTGGCGAGGTCCTTCAGCAGCATGTCCGGCGCACTGCGTATGCGGCAGAAGCAGTTTCGCGATCTCTTTGATAACTCTCCCGACCCGATTCTCATACACGATACTCGTGAGACCATCCTCGATGTCAGCCATGCAGCAACGGAGCTTCTTGGCCGAGACCGAGGCCAGCTTATCGGTACCAACATGCTGGATCTTTTTGTGGGCGGAGAGCAGGCAGCGATGGATTCGCGCTCGCTCAAAAAGGGTGAAATTCATGCCTTCACAGCGACCGTGAAACGCTCGAATGGCGTGAGCGTTCCTGTTGAAGTCCGTTGCAGCCGTATCGAGTACGACGGTGCCCGGGCATCGCTGCTGCACGTCCGTGATGTCACTGAGCGTAAGCTCTCGGAACAGGCACTTCGAAACGCCCGCGATGAGCTGGAGGCCCGAGTAGAGGAACGGACCTCTCAACTGAATCAAGCCAACACTCAATTGGAGGAAGACCTACGCAAGAGGGAACAGGCCGAGCGCGAGCTACTCGAAAGTGAAGAAAAGCTGCGGGAGGCCATCAAGGTTGCAGAGGCCGCCAGCCGCACCAAAAGCGACTTTCTCGCCAACATGTCGCACGAAATCCGAACTCCGATGAATGGTGTTCTCGGAATGACCGAACTGCTGTTCAAGACCGGCCTCGATGAAGACCAGAGAGAGTATGCAGACGTCGTCCGCGCCTCCGCTGAATCACTTCTCACCATCCTGAATGACATCCTCGATATCTCGAAGGTCGAAGAAGGAAAGCTCGACATCGAACACATTCCTTTTGATCTGCGTGCCACTCTCGATCAGGTGACAGAGAGCCTTGCCTATCGTGCCCGGCAGAAGGGCCTCGAGTTCATCCTTCATTACACACCTGATGCTCCCCGGCATGTTGTCGGCGACCCCGGCCGAATCCGGCAGGTGATCACCAACCTGGCCGGCAATGCGATTAAATTTACCCACTCCGGCCATGTGGTCATCCGTGTGCAGGCAGCAGAGAGCCAGGAGGAGTCCACGCTACTGCGGCTCTCGGTCGAAGATACCGGTATAGGCATTCCCCGGGATCGCCACGAAGCTGTTTTTGAAAAGTTCACCCAGGCCGATTCCACTACTACGCGCCAGTACGGCGGTACCGGTCTCGGGCTTTCCATATCACGTGAGCTGATTCAGATCATGGGAGGCCGAATGGGGCTCGAAAGCTCGCCCGGCCAGGGTTCTACTTTCTGGTTCGAACTGAAGATGCCCTTGCCTGCAGAGCCGCCGGCGCCCGAAATGCCGCTTGCGGATCTGAACGGCCTCAGAGTTCTCATCGTTGATGACAATGAAATCAGCCGCAAGGTTTTGAGCGAAGAACTCTCTTCGGAAGGAATAGAAGGCAAGGAATGCAATAACGGCGTAGAGGCCGTGACCGTCCTTAGAGAAGCCGCGGCGAAGGGAGATCCCTTTGATGCGGCCCTCGTCGATCAGAACATGCCGGGAATGGACGGGGAAAGCCTTGGCAGGCTGATAAAGGAAGAGCCGTCCATCTCCGATGCCGTCCTGATACTCCTGACGTCCGCGGGACAGCGCGGGGACGCGAACCGATTCAAAGCTGCCGGCTTCGAAGGCTACCTCACCAAACCGGTGCGCTCGCGTGTTTTGCTGCAGGCTTTATCCGCTGCCATCGGTGTGGCCAAAAGCGGACAGCCCGCGGCCCTGGTCACCCAGCACAGTCTTGCGGAATCGGCCATGCAAAACGCAGCCGGGCAGAATGACGATCATTTCAGCGCACGGGTTCTGATTGTTGAGGACAACTCCGTGAATCAACAGGTCGCGCTCGGCATGCTGCGCCTGCTGGGCTGTGATGCTGAGATTGCATGCAATGGGAGAGAAGCTCTGGAGAAAGTGGAGACCAAAGTGTTCGATCTCATCTACATGGACATCCAGATGCCGGAAATGGATGGCAGCGAAGCCACCGCGGCCATTCGGAATCTGGAGGATGATTCCTCCAACACTCCAATAGTGGCGATGACCGCGCACGCTATGTCCGGCGAACGTGAACGTTGTCTCGCCGCAGGCATGAACGATTACATGTCCAAGCCGGTGACCGAAAAGGAATTCGTCCGCACTCTCAGACGCTGGACGAACACCGAAGTCAAGGATGTGCCGGATTCGGTGGCCGATGATTCTGGTGGAGCGGAAGAGAGCTCCCAAAGGTCCGGCGAATCGTCAGCGATCGAGGACCAGCCTCAGACTAACGACCCCGAGGCCATCGATCCTGAGCGCTGGAAATCTCTCGTCCAGACAGCAGAGGGAGTGGGCCCGGATTTCCTCGGACAGCTCGTTGGCACATTTATTCAGGACATCAAAAATCGTGAAAGAACGATCTCGGATGCAATCGAGAAAGGAGACCTCAAACAACTGGGCCTTGCATGCCACGGACTCAAAGGAAGCGCCGCTAACATGGGAGCATCCGCGCTATCGAAAGCCGCGGCCTCGCTGGAGCACCTGAGCGAAGAGGGAGACCCGAAGGGCCTGGACGGACATCTGAATGATCTTGTGAGTCTGGTGAGACAGACGGAAGCAGAGCTGGCAGATCTGGCAGAAATTTCGCCTGCTGGTGCAACGGAGTAAAGAGTGTTCAGGTTTCAGCGTTCAGGCAGAAGTGCCTTAGCTGCCTGCCGCGGCGGTACTGCGACGGCGGTCCACACTACCGATTTGAAGCAGACATACTTCGAGTGTTCGCTAGTCCTCCAAGACGGAATCGTTTTGACGGATTTCAGGGGCAAAGACCCGGGCTGTTTGCCTAGCCCAGCCCAACGGGCTGGGTGAATGGTACAGAGATTTAAAAGGGGCAACGCCCCGGCCATTTATAAGGAGGCCATTCATTGGGGCAAATGACCGGGGCGTTGCCCCTAAGGATGATCTGCTCGAAAACCCAGCCCGTTGGGCTGGGCTAGGTAAACAGCCCGGGGCTTTGCCCCTGAAAATTGTCATTCAAATCCGTAAAATTGCCCTCGTCTCGGCCTACTAAAGTTTCTTAAGAGCCTCGACGATCTGTCCAACGGCCGGGCGGTCACTGTAGGTTTTTGCGCGCCATTCCTGCCGGAGGATACCTTCCTTGTCGATGATAAAAGTAGCGGGCCTGTTGCTCTCTTCGGTGTGTATGCGCATCTGATGAGCAACACCATAGGTTGCGCTCAGAGTCTGGGCGGCATCGAGGATGAGCGGAAACTTCACTGCGTCTTCAGCGTAACCGACCCGTTTCAGGAGATGTTTCCCCGACCACTTTTCGTGTGGGTCGACCCCGATTAGCTGCGCCTTCAGATCACTCGACCGCGATGCCAGCTTTTGTCGCAACTGTCCCAGTTGCCGATGACAGACGGGTCACGTGTCGCCGTAAATGAAAACGAGGACAACCGCCTTCTTTCCTCTGAAATCGCTGAGCCGAATCGTCTCGCCGCCGAAAGTCGGCATGGCAATGTCGGGCGCGGGTTTTCCGATGACCGCGGAATTCATCATCTGAGGATTCCAGGTCTTGAGCTGATTGACGACAGCAGACGAGACGGGGGTACCCTCGCGTTCGATGGCGTATGCGATGTGTGATTTGACATCGCCTTTCTTTTCTTTGGGCAGCAGAGGCTCAAGTACCTGTTTGAGATTCTTCACGCCGGCCATACCGAGCGAATCGACTGCGTAAAGCCGGACAGCGGGATGTTTGTCTTTGGATGCCGCCTCGATCAGTGGGTCGGCCGGCACCCCCGGCAGATAGCCCAGAGTCTGCGCAGCAAAGATCCTCATCCCTGTCGGACCGCTCTTCAGGGCCTCAAGCAAGGGCTCTACCGAAGGTTGTCCTAACTGCACGAGCTTCTGCATGGCAAGGATTCGATTTTGCCAACCGGTGTCGTCCACGTTCCTCATGTAGTTCTGGCTGCCCTTCAGTTGCCATCCTTTCTGATCCCAGTGTTGGCCAACCCAGGCGATCACATCCTCCGGCTTGTCCGGAACTTCCGCGTAGCAGGTGAAGGCCAATGAAAGGGAGATGAGATGTCTTGGAAGCATGAGTTGTTCTTTCATGAAGTACTTGCGATCTGTGCTGCATTGATTCGATCAATGCCGGTCTTTCTCCACCAGATGCTTCGAGAAGAAGTCCACAAGTTCCTGACGGTAATCCTCCAACGGGCAGCCATGGCCGACACCCTCCAGAACTTTCAGACTCACATCGACTCCGGCTTCCTTGAGCGCGTCATGAAAGAGATGGCTCTCAATCACGGGTACGGTCGGATCTTCATCGCCGTGGATGATCAGGCAGGGCGCGGAATCTGAAGAAACATAGTTCAACGGGCTGACGAGCCTTGCCAGATCGAGATGCTCTGCGACCGGCCCGCCAACGAAGTTTTCAGTGACCTCCTGCAGAACCGGGTAATGCTCACAGATACTCGCGTCGGCCATTCGGGTCAGATCCGTCGGGCCGCAGATATCACAGAATGCCTGCACAGTGCTGGATGCATCCGGATTCCCTCCGCCCCCTTCGAGCGCAGCAACACCTGCAGAGACGCCGAGCAACGCGGAAAGGTGGCCGCCAGCCGATCCGCCGGAGACGCCGATTCGTCTGGTGTTAAAGCCATATTCTTCGCCGTTCGCTCTCAGCCATCGGACGGCCGCTTTGCAGTCATGAACAGTCGCCGGTGCCAGAGCTTCGCTGCTTACGCGGCAATGATTGCACGCGACAGCGAATCCGTGCTCGGTCAGCCAGACGGGAGCGCCATCGCGATTTGAATTTCGCCAGCCGCCGACAGGGATCCACAGAATTACTGGAGGATTCTCCGCATCTTCCGGGATGTGCAGATCGAGTGGTAGAGAAACGTCACCATATTCTGCATAGGTGAGATCACGTATTGTTTTGATGCCTGGCATGGTCGGGCTTGGTGGAGGGAGTTGGATGGTATGGCGCTGACGCCGGATACTGGCTTCAAGGATTTAGCCAATCGGTCAGCCGGGTGACGAAGCCACTCCACACAGCCGCAAAACCGTCGCATACTCTAGCCTGATTCTTCTTCAGGCCAGTATTGGGTCACCATCATAGAGAAGAGCTCAAAACAGATAGGGATTACGTCCACGTCGAGTGCGGAGATATTCTCCCGCTGCAGAGCTCTTTTGATCACGGCGATGACGTCACTGCCGTTAGGCTGCATTGCTTTCAGACTCTGGGCGATCCCCTTGAGTTGGAGTGTTATGACTTCGGACGACACCTTATTTCCCTTTTTGCACGTCCGGAATATGAGGGCCAGACGGCTGCCAAAGGAGGATAGACTTGTCTCTTCAAGGGATATTTCCGCGGTCGGTATGCCGAACAGATCATTGCCAGCGGCAGTTATCTTCTCGTCGCCAGCGGCAGCCACGTTCTCGTCTGGTTCGGCCGCGACACCGTACTCACCGGAGTCATATTCCTTCTTGCCTCTCTCGATTCCAGACTGGATGCGATGCCGTTGAATGGCGTACTTCACAGCGCGCACAATGGCTTCCGTGCTCATCCGGGTTTTCACCAGGTAGTCCTGTGCTCCCTGCTGAACGCACTGGATTGCGATGTTCTCATCAAGAAGACCGGACATCACGACAACCGGTACATCATCGATCTGCTCTCTGAACCTGGTCACCGTCTCCATGCCGGAACTGTCAGGTAGAGAAAGATCGAGCAAGGCAACGTCGTAGTGGGTGTTGGCAAGCATTCCGATGCCTTTACTCAAACGGTCGGCACGCTCCAGCTCGAAGCTGGTGTTGATAGAGCTGCTGACGTATTCCTTAATCAGAGCATAATCCGCTTCCGAATCTTCTATGAGCAGGGCTTTAATCTGTTCTTCCGGCATCATTAATAGGCGGCTGGTAAAGTGGCCGTAAATATTCCTGATCTGTTAGCATCGCGTCTGTCAGAGAAGTCCATGAGTTCTGGCAAGGGAATTTCCTAATACAGCACTCACTGGCTGTCCAGCGTGACCGGGCTAACCGGCTCTTTCGAGTGATCTAACAGGTGTCCGCGCAAGCAGTGTCGCTTTCCCCTCAGCTAACGACCTGCCTTTATTCCGCTCTTATGATACCGAGCTTATCCAGAAAAGCCGTCACTTTTGCCGCATTGTATGAATGAATCCAGACCTGAATGAATGCGGTGCCGTCGGGAGTCGAGAACGGGTAGGAAAATGGCAGCCACTCATTGAGTTTTGCTTCCGGCGTGCCGATGGACGCGATGTGACCACGCTCATTGAGCTGTCTGTTCAGGAGCTTCTGGTCTTTGCTGTAAAACTTCACATACAGGCCGACGCCGCTTCCGGATTCGTGGAAGATCTCTCCTTCGAGTTTGTAGCGCTGACCGGCTGCGAGGGGAATAAAAGAAGAACTGACGTTCGAGCCGCGCTGGTCTTCGTTGTCCGTAATCTTCAATGAGTGTTTTCCCTCCGCGAAGCGTTCATCCGATATGCTGGAGAAGGAGTCTCTTCGAACGTTCCAGGACCAGTCCTCAGCTTCAAAGCCGCCGTTCTGCAGAAGCTGCCCGTCCTGCGACTGTGTTGGCGAAGCGGGTGTTATGGTCAGAGTGATTTCAGCCCTCTTGACCGGCTGTTTTAGTCGCAAGCCAAGGCGGAGCGGCAGTGACGGTGCGGAGACATCCTCACGGATGATTTCAGGGACAACCTCGAACGGTCCGGACGATTCGACCACCACATTCACTGCGGCATCCGCTTCGTAAATGAGGAGCGAGGTCTCAGAGGTCTGCCTCCATCCACCGAAAGTAATCAGCGCCGTTTCGAATGTTGCCGGTTCCGCAATCTCGATCTTGTCTGACACTTTCAACGAGGTGCCGTCCACCCGCGAGTAAACGAAGGTCCGTTCGAGCCGCTGGATCGTCTTGACACCGTAAGCCGATTTAAGGTCGAGGACGAAGGTGTCCTGCTCAGGCGTGAATTCGGCCTTGAGCACTTTGCCTGTGGCTGCCCGTCCCTTCCGCTGCAGCTTGCCTCCAATCAGCGGGACCGGATGACCGTACGAATTGAGGACTTTGCTTTCATACCGGCGGCCGCTGAATGTTCGGGCGGTGTAGACCTCCGCACCGGGATCGACCAACACCGCACGACGTCCGGAGACCACGATAAAAGAACCGACGTCGTTGTGATTATGATGCTCCCCGTTGTGCCCGCCTTTGAGTGCCACGGCAAGGCCATCGGATGCATCAGACCGGCAGATGAGGACCCCAGCATCTTTAAAATAGGTTCGCTTACTTTCATTCAGATCAACGCTCTGTTCCGGCTGCGTTCTGTTCTGAAGGCCACCGTCGTGCGACACAGCGAGCAGCATGATTTCAGAGAGGCTGCCGGATGGCGCTTTGGTGTCCAGGCCTTCATATCGCTCGATCCCCAGCCTGAAACGCCGGCTCAGGAATTTCATGTATCTGCTATTTGGCTTTGAGCGAACAGAGCAATCAGCGAAAGCTGGATAAACGCCGTTGGCAATTTCGATGCGGCTGCCATACAGCGCAGGCTGGAGGACATCCGCTCTCGCGAGAAGATCGAATCTGCCGTCTGTGGCCTGGTAAATGGATTCAGACAGAAGAAGGAAGTGCCCGAAGCCGTAATTCCAGTAGCCCACACCTTCACTGCAATAGCCGTCGCTGGTAAATCCTTGCAGGAACCGCTGTGAATTCTTCACTGCGGCCTGAACGATTTTAGTTCGTTCGTCCTTTGAATCCGCCAGACCGAGTGCCGCTCCAGTGACGCACGCGTGGCAGACAGCATTCCAGTTGTTTGTGCCTCGCATCCACCACATGGCTTTGCGTTTACCATCGACCATTTCGATGAAGGGATCAATCACACGGCGCCGCACGTTTTCAAGGATGAGTTTCCGGGTCTCAGGGCTCAGCTTGTTGCCGAGGAGATGTGTTGCCGTTGCCAGTTCCCAACTGAGGGACGAAGAGACGAGATCGATCTCCTTAACTTTGCCATGAAAATTCCGGAGACTCCGATCGTGCGCGGGCATCACCCACGTGCGTTCGGTGCAGAGCGCTCTTACGGTCTTTTCAAGCGGCTGAATGAAGCGGTCTTTGTTTTCGAGGCATTCGGCGAGGGTGAGTGTACGGATACGAGACCGTCGCTTGCCGGCCACTCGCTGCCATCGTGAACGGTTGCCAGTCTCTGAAAAATCCAGGAATAGCTCGTCCGGCTGATCGGGGATGGGCGTCTTCTTCAACTGCTCCGCCTGCTGAATGAGCCTGTTCCAATCTGGGTTCCCCGCCAGCCTATCCCACACTTCCCTTCGAGTAATCGTCGGGCCGAAGCCCTGCGATTTGTCGGGGAGGGCTGAAGCCCAATCGGGGACTTCTGCGGTCACAGATGTCAGGATGAGCAGAGCGATGAGAATTCGAGGCATCTGTTGTTCTAGATTGCAGACGTGGGCAGGGGCCCATTGCCAGAATTTTTGAAAGATGTAATCAGCGTCATCATCCAGCAAGAACGGGCAGACGAGAGCATAGAGATATAGTATGTGAGTCGATTTCTGAGATGACTTCAGAAGTCTTTTGGGCAGGCTTTCAGGCGCGCCCTGTGCTGAGGTCCCACCCCGCTCCTTATTGGCTGAAATGTAGGTCTTGTGGCCGCCCCGTTCAATGCAGGAAGTCTCCTGTAATTCTGACTCCACCTGTTCCCACAAAGGGGATCCCCAATGCCATTGAAATCTATCTGTACCACCTTGGCTTTATTCGTGCTGCTTTTCACCTCACCGGCGGATGCCCAATTCTGGAAAAAGAAGCGGAAGAGCGGGCCGGTAGTCTCCCAACCTGCTGAACGGCAGAGCCAGAACTCTGTTTACCTGGCCTTTCCCACGGGTGATCTGGATACCAGCGTAGTGAAGGTGCTGAAGGCCTGGCCGAAGGAAGTCCAACTCAACAGGACATTCGATTACACAATCACCGTCACTAACCTCGCGGCAAACCCAATAGAAGACGTGGTTGTCGAAGACCAGATCCCTGCGTCGTACAGATTTGGAAAAGCCAGTCCTTCACCAAGGACGACGACGCAGAATTCGCTTGAGTGGAATCTGGGCAAGATGAGTGCAAATTCATCCAGGATCATCACGATTTCCGGCAGGCCCACATCCACCGCAAGTTTGTCCCAGTGCGTCAATGTGACCTTCCGAACGCAAGTCTGCTCCACGATCAAGGTCGTCGCGCCGCGGCTCAAACTCGTTCAGATCGCGCCCTCGAGTGCTTTGGTCTGTGACACCATCCCACTGAAATACGTGATCACCAATCCCGGTACAGGGCATGTCCGTGGAGTAACGATTACCGGCTCTCTTCCCCCGGGTCTGAGAACAACAGGCGGGCAATCCAAGGTGGTGGTGCCCGCAGGTGACCTGGCGCCGGGAAGATCGATGACCCACACCGTAGAGACGACTGCATCAAGAGTCGGCCGATACACACCCCGAGCCACTGCATCAAGCGCAGGGGGTATCAAAGCCGTAGCAGAAGAAACGACAACTGAGGTGCTCCAGCCCATACTCAGGTTGGCGAATGCGTCCAGGAAAGTGGGCCTGATGGGCCAACCGGTTGATTTCGAAATCACTGCATTCAACAGCGGCAACGGCACCTCTGCCGGTACCACGGTAAAGGCTTTGCTGCCGGCCAACGCGACGTTTCTGAAGTCAACCGCGGGTACGGTAAAGGGAAATCTTCTGAAGTGGTATATCGGCGCGCTGAACCCGAAAGAAAACCGAACTGTCATCGTAACTGTCAAGCCCACCACGGTGGGTACGCTTTCCTGCACGGCAGAGGTATCCGGCATCTGTGCGGACAGTGCGAAGGCGACAGCTTCCACGAGGGTGACAGGCATACCGGCGATTCTGCTCGAGGTGATTGATATTAATGACCCCGTAGAGGTCGGAGGCCAGGAGATCTACGTCATCACCGCGACCAACCAGGGCTCGATACCCGAAACAAATGTAAGCGTCGTGGTGGAACTGGAGGACACGATGCAGTTTGTCTCGGCTACAGGAGACTCCGGAGGCGTGCACAGGAAAGGCAAGGTCATTTTCGCGCCTTACTCGATTCTGAAGCCCAAAGCAAAAGCCACGTGGAAGGTTGTGGTGAAAGCCATCAGATCGGGCGACGTCCGATTTGGGGTGAGTATGACGAGCGATCAGTTCAGACGGCCGGTCGCTGAGACTGAGGCGACGAATTTCTATCGGTGATTACTGGCCGATGTTTTCTCTGACTTCAGCCAGCTCATCCGCCGCTTCCCGGATGGCGAACGCGTCTTCGCCCTGAAGTGCGGCTTCCGCGGCGCCGACAGCGCGCACGATCTTCTCGCGGTATTCATCGCTCATTGAATTCCCGGAAGAATCGAGCAGCTTGCGAGCGTCGAAGATCGCCCGCTCCGCACGATTTCGCGATTCCATCAGCCGCTTCCGGGTCTGCGCGTCAGTGGACGCCTGTTGCGCGTCGTCTTCCATCTGAAGGAGCTCGTCTTCGGAAAGGCCGCCCGTGGTTTCGATTCTAATGGCCTGTGCCTGGCCGGTATTCAGATCCTTCGCCGAGACGTTCAGAATGCCGTTGGCATCCATATCGAATTCGACCTCTATCTGGGGAACGCCGCGGGGAGCTTTGCGGATGCCGGTAAGCAAAAAGTCTCCGATGAGTTTGTTGTCCGATGCGAGTTTGCTCTCGCCCTGCAGCACCTTCACGCCGACCGCGGTCTGGCCATCCGCGGCGGTCGAGAAGATTTCGCTGCGGGAAGTGGGGATCGTGGTGTTGCGTTTGATCAGTGGGGTGCAAAGGCCACCACTGGTCTCAACGCCGAGGGTGTGCGGTATTACATCGAGCAGAACCATCCGGTCGACTTCCCCGGCCATGACCCCGCCCTGAATGGCCGCGCCGATGGCAACGACCTCGTCCGGATTGACGCCCTTCTTGGGCTCGGTGCCAAAAACCTTGCGAACAATCTCCTGCACCGCAGGCATGCGTGTCTGGCCGCCGACAAGGAGGACTTCATCGATGTCCTGCGGACGCAGCCCGGCATCTTCGAGCGCCTGCTCGCAGGGCCTGCGCGTCCGTTCAATCAGGTCGTCGACGAGTTGTTCGAGGCGGGCCTGGTTGAGGCTCATTTCCAGGTGCTGCGGCCCGTCCGCGGTCACGGTGATGAACGGGATCGAAACAGGCGTCTGCTGCGAACTGGAAAGATCGCATTTGGCGTTCTCGGCCGCCTCTTTGATGCGCTGGAACGCCATCCGATCCTCACGCAGATCGACGCCCGTCTGCCGTTGAAACTCTTGAATGATCCAGCGAATGATCCGCTCGTCGAAATCCTCGCCCCCGAGATGAGAATCGCCGTTGGTCGCGAGAACCTCGAAGACTCCTTCGCCCACGTGGAGGATCGAAATATCGAATGTCCCACCGCCGAGGTCGAAAACTGCGATGCGCGCATCCTGCTTTTTCCCGAGACCATAAGCCAGCGCGGCCGCGGTCGGTTCATTGATGATTCGCAGCACCTCGATGCCGGCGATGCGGCCCGCGTCCTTGGTTGCCTGCCGCTGGGTATCATTGAAGTAGGCAGGCACGGTAACCACCGCTTGGGTGATGTCGCAGCCGTAGTAATCCTCTGCAGTCTGCCGCATCTTCTGCACAACCATGGCCGCGATTTCCTGCGGAGCGAATTCGCGTCCTTCGGCCTCGACGATCGCTCTTCCGAGGTGATCTTCTTTTACCGAAAACGGAACAAGCTCGGCCTCGTGCTCGACCTCGTCATAGCGTCTCCCCATGAAACGCTTGGTCGCATAGATCGTATTCCGTGGATTAGTGAGGGCCTGCCGCTTGGCCACTTCCCCGACGTAAAGTTCGCCATCCGCGGCAAAGGCAACGACTGAGGGCGTCGTCCGTCCACCCTCACTGTTAGGGATGACGAGAGGCTGGCCATTCTCGATGATTGCCACGCACGAATTGGTCGTGCCCAAGTCAATGCCAATGACCTTTTCCGATGACATGGGATCTACCTGAAGGCCGCTATAAGAGGAGAATCATGGATCTGTCACGAAATAAGTGTGTCAGTAAAGACCTGTCTGCCCCCATCTGATACTCGATACTGGATACTGGATTCTCGCTATTCCGATTCGCTCATGACCCCGGCTTCAAATCAAACACATGCAGAGAGCTAACAGCATCGAGCATCCAGCATCAAGTATCCAGCATCAGGATCGAATGAGCTGACACACTTATTTCCTGAAAGGCCCTAACCTGGTCCAGAGGCCGTGATCGGTATTATTCCAGCATATCCAGTTCTTCTCGCATCTCGCCGGCTGCGTGCATGTTTCCAACTTCTTCGGCCACTTCGATTCCATGCTCCAGGACTGCTCGTGCCATTTCCGGCTCGCCCATCTTTGAATAGAGCTTTCCCAGCATGAAATGACCGGGCACATATTGTGGATGTTCTTCGAGCAGATTTTTGAAATGCTCCTCGGATTCTTCGAATTCATCGAGGCCCATGAGCTCCATGGCCAGGCCGTATCTCGGCATTTCGGCATTCGGATCTTTTTCAACGGCACTTCTGAGGAAGTTCAATCTCTTTTCGGACATGGATGGAAGAATCGTTGGTGGCAAATGGCCGTCATCAGAAGCTCGGCCAGGGCATCCCCTTTAGTTCCTTCTTTTCGTTTACTGCATCCAGAGCGGCCTTCTTGAAAGAGAGCCTCACCGATTTAGTTTCGATAATCTTGCGGTAGTGCTCAAGGGCTTTATCGCGTTCGCCAAGACTCTCGAGGATCAATGCGGCTCGAAAACGGGCATCCGAGTTCAGCCAGGAGGCAGGGCCGCGGGCACCCGCGACACCTTCAAAGAATCTGAGGGCTTCTCGCTTCTCCCCCTTTCCAGCGTGATACAGACCCATGCCCCATCGGGCGAGGAGGTGATCTTTCTTAAGGGCGAATGTCTTCTTGAGAAACCTGAGGGCCTCGTCTTCGTTGCCCTTTCGAAGGGCATTGACTGCGTCGGTGGACAGGACATACGTTTCTGCTCTTTTCGAATCGACCACCTGTTTCATCAGGCGCGATGCCTGCCCGCGCAGGCCCTGCTGCTTAGGGATGACGACCCGGTTGTCCATGCGCTCGTGGCGGTAATTCTTTGAGTCAGGCAACGAGCCTACTCTTTTCAAATGGACCTTGGCCTCGTCGCTCTTGCCCATGCGTTTCAGAATTCTGCCCATGAGCAGATGGGCCCCAGAGAGGATCTCTTTGCATGCATCGGACTGTGAATCCGCATCGTTTTCGATCTCGTCGATGAGCTTCTTCAGTTCATCGAGAGCTGCCCGAGGATTGAACATCTGATACCTGGTCCTGCCCAGCCGATAGTGCGCGATGGCTTTAATTTCGCCTTTGAAATTCTTATCTGATTTGGCCAGTTCAATGACATCCAGATAAGCCTGCTCGGCGTCCTCATATTCGAAATAGCGATAGGCGTGCAGCGTACCCCGCTCGAGCGCGAACCAGGGATGGCGCGGGCAGTCTTCTGCAGCCCTCATCTCCAGTTCGTAGCCGCGGAGGTAGTCTGCCTCAAAATTGTTGTAAAGGCTGCTCAGCACGACTCGCGCATACACCCGTGAATAGGTGGCTTTCTCGGAGGCAATGGTGAGCTGTTCGAGTCCTTTGTCCTTGCCGCCACTCGGGATAAACAACAGCGCACGCATAAATCGCATCACGCTCGGCAGCGCGTCGACGAAGTAGTTGTAAATTCCAAGCCCCAGGTACGCGTCATGGAATTCAGGATTCATCTTGATGACTTTGTCCATGTACGTCTTCGCGACTCGCGCATCGGATGCTGCCGAAAAAATCTGGAGCTTCTGCAATCTGAAAATGCCGCGAAAACCGTGTGAAGCCCCCTTAAAGAAATGCGCGTTGATGTCATTGGGATTCTTCAGAAGAACCGCATCTGACTTCTTGATGGACCTCTCAAAGGACTCGTAGACGAACTTGTCGAGTTCCGCGGTCTCGTCCGGGTCGTAGTACTGGATGGTGTTGAGCGTCAGCGCTCCGAGCAGAAAATCGGCCGCGGGATTCTCGGGCTCCCCTTCAAGAATCTCACTGAATATTTTCCGTGACTTCTCGTATTCCCAATCGAAACAGAGCTGGATGCCCTCCATGTATTTTCGGTGAAGCTCTTCGTCGGCCGTGAATCTCTGGTTGGGCTTGGACGTGTCTTCTTCTGCATTGCCGTGATGCAGATTCGCCAGAATGGCGATCAGAATGACCCCTCTTGAAAAGGCAAAACGCATACTTCAAAACTCCATTTTTCTAGGATTCCGTCGGCCATTCGAGTCTACAGGTGGCGTGTCCCGATTCAAATGTTGCGGGCCTCTAGAATGTAGAGTGTCCGGCAGTTTTACAGGAAGGGCGCCCCATCTATAATCGGAAAAGAGCGAGAGGCATCTGGAGTTTAATTGCCATCTGATTCGTAAAGTGCAGAGATTCATTCTCATCCTGATAGCACTCATACCGGC
>Ga0066833_10000179_pt1 | contig 23743 bp, 17 predicted proteins | sample ETNtaG_13_FD_66728 | JGI IMG/M metagenome (GOLD analysis project Ga0066833, IMG submission 66728) | Marine microbial and viral communities from oxygen minimum zone, Eastern Pacific Ocean - ETNP201306PF47B | ecosystem: Environmental > Aquatic > Marine > Oceanic | place: Pacific Ocean: Eastern...
TACCGAAGAGGGTGTGATCGTTGATGTTGATGGTGAAGCCTATGAATTGCCGTTTGCCGAAATTGAGTCTGGAAAGTTGAATCCTGACCTGACAAAAAGTGAGAAGTGAGATTATAAAAAGATGGGAGCGTGGTGATGACAAATAATGAAATTCTACTGATGGTTGATGTTGTCTGTAGTGAGAAGGATTTGGATCGGGAAGAGGTATTTCTTGCTCTGGAGGCTGCTCTGGCAACAGCAAGCCGAAAACGCCATCTGGGTGATATTGAAGCCAGGGTCAGTATTGATCGTGAGACCGGTGAATACGATACTTTCCGTCAATGGGAGGTCATTGAGGACGACGTTGAGATGGAGTCACCCGATCGACAGATATTTGTTGCCGATGCAGCGAAAGAGAATGAAGGCATAGAGGCTGGAGATTTTATTGAAGAACCGCTTGCCCAGGTTCCATTTGGACGCATTGAAGCACAGGCTGCCAAGCAGGTTATTATACAAAAAGTTCGTGAAGCTGAGCGTGAGCATACCGTCGCCAGATTCAGCGAGCGACAGGGTGAGATGGTGATGGGTACCGTCAGGCGGATGGAGCGTGGCGATGCCATTGTGGATATAGATGGTTCGGAAGCCCTTCTCCATAAGAGCAAGATGATCCCTAGAGAACCATTGCGAACGGGTGATCGGATCAGGGCCATTCTCAGTGAGGTCGCTTCCTCACCACGAGGTCCACAGCTCTACCTCGATCGCATTGACAATGATCTGCTAATAAAGCTTTTTCGGTTGGAAGTTCCCGAGATCGGTGAAGGGCTGATTGAGATCAAGGGTGCTGCCAGAGACCCCGGCTCAAGGGCAAAGATTGCCGTAAATTCACTGGATCCCAAGATCGACCCGGTAGGTGCCTGTGTCGGCATTCGGGGCTCAAGAGTTCAAAGCGCCTCCAATGAGATCAATGGAGAGCGGGTTGATATTATTACCTGGTCGGAAGAGCCGGCTCAATTTGTTATTGAGGCCATCAAGCCTGCTGAAGTGGACTCAATTCTGGTTGATGAAGAGAACCACAGCATGGATATTGTCGTTGATGAGTCTCAACTCTCCCAGTCAATCGGTAAAGGAGGGCAAAACGTCCGTCTGGCCTCGGTGCTTACCGGTTGGGAACTCAATATCATGACTGAAGCAGAGGCCACTGAAAAACTTGAATTAAGTGCCCAGAATCTGAGTCAGCGACTCATGGAGGAGCTTGATATTGATGAGGATATCTCATCAATCCTGGTTCAGGAGGGCTTCTCGTCCCTTGAAGAGGTTGCTTATGTTCCCCGCCAGGAACTGGTAGACATCGAAGAATTCACTGAGGAATTGGTTGATGAACTGAGGAAGCGTGCTGAAGATACGCTGCTTGCCAAGGCAATCAGTGATCAGCAGAAGCTGCTTCCAGCGGAAGATCTTCTCAATATGGAGGAGGTAAGTGATGAATTGGCGGCCAAGCTTGCAGCGAATGGAATACGATCAATGGAAGACCTTGCTGAATGTGCCGTCGATGAGTTGCTGGAGATAGAAGGGCTTGGACTGGAAAGTGAAAAAGCAAGCGTACTGATCATGGCTGCACGTGCCCCATGGTTTGAAGAGGCTGATAATCAAGATTCTTGAGGAGGTCCCATGGCTGAAGTGACAGTAAAAGATTTTGCAGGCTTGATCGGCGTCTCTCCAGAGAAGCTGGTGGAACAGTTGAATGAAGCAGGAGTAAAAGGCAAGGAGGTCGATACACTGCTACAGGAGGATGAGAAGCGCGCGCTGTTAATACACCTGCAAAAAAACAAAGAGGAAAAAGAGATAAAGAAAGAGAGTGGGGGCAGGCACATCATTCTGAAACAGCGCTCAACCAGCCAGATCAAGCAGAAATCTCGTACCGGAAGCGCCCGAACGGTTCATGTTGAAGTCAGGAAAAAGCGTACTTTTGTCAAACGGAGTGAGCTCAATCCCGACGCTCCAGAGCCAGAAGTCCCGGAAGAGACAGAGACAGATGAACACACTTCACCAGAGAGTAGTATCGAGACACCGGTTGTTGAGGCAAAGGATGAGAGCGGCACGTCTGAATCCACTCCTCCGGCAGATGAGACAGCCCCAGAAGGGGTTGAAAAACCGGTTGAAGAGAAAGAGATTGTTGATCAGGCCGACACTTTTGAACCTGCCTCTGTAGAAGAGAAGCCAGAGCCCATCCCAGCTAAAGAGGTTGCCCCTGAACCTACAAAGGAGAAACCTGATTCGCCTCCAAAAGAGAATCGACGGGGACGAAGTGATCGAAAAAATCGTGGAAAAGACAAGCGAAATGAACTCCATGTTGGGAAAGATGTAAAAGGGCGCCGCCGTAAGCGGCCTTCGACTTCACAGTCGAGGAAGGTAAAGACCAGTATGTCCGGTCAACATGAATTTGAGAAACCGACCGCCCCGGTCATCCGTGAAGTAGCCATCCCGGAGACAATTACAGTTGGTGAACTTGCCCAGGGGTTGGCCGTAAAAGCAGCAGATGTGATCAGAAAGATGATGGAATTGGGAACCATGGTCACGATTAATCAGGTTCTTGATAGTGATACCGCAACCATTGTCGTTGAAGAGATGGGGCATAAGGCCACATTGATCTCAAACGATGATATTGAGGAAGCTGTTAGTGAGCTGAGTAGTGAAAGTGGTGAACAGGTGAGCCGTCCCCCCGTGGTGACGGTGATGGGTCATGTTGATCATGGAAAGACATCACTGCTGGACTACATAAGAAAATCCAAAGTGACCTCAGGTGAGGCTGGAGGCATTACTCAGCATATCGGCGCATATCAAGTGAGTACAGATAAAGGCGTGATCACCTTCCTCGATACCCCGGGACATGCTGCCTTTACCGCGATGCGTGCACGCGGTGCAGATGCAACAGACCTTGTGATTCTGGTTGTTGCTGCTGATGATGGTGTTAAGCCTCAAACCATTGAAGCCATTCACCATGCCCGCAGTGCGGGAGTCCCGATTCTGGTGGCCATTAATAAAATGGATAAGGAAGAGGCCGACCCTGACAGAGTAAAACAGGAGTTAAGCGGTCATGAAGTGGTCCCTGAGGAGTGGGGCGGGGATGCAATGATGGTCACTGTCTCTGCTCATACCGGTGAGGGAATTGACACCCTCCTTGATGCCATTTTGTTGCAGACTGAAATGTTGGAACTCTCTGCGGTCGCTACCGGCCCAGCCTCAGGAGTGGTGGTAGAAGCTCGTCTCGATAAGGGTAGGGGCCCAGTTGCTACGGTTCTGGTACAGCGAGGGAGACTGACTCGGGGTGATATTGTTCTGGTGGGCCGCGAAAGTGGCCGAGTCAGGGCATTGATTGACGAGTATGGCAAGAGTGTCAAGGAAGCCGGTCCTTCCGCACCTGTAGAGGTGCAGGGCCTGGACGGTGTCCCAGTTTCTGGAGATGACCTTGTAGTGGTCAGTGATGATCGAAAGGCTCGTGAAATAGCCCTTCACCGCCAAGGTAAATTTAAAGAGATCAAGCTTGCCAGGCAACAGAAGGCAAAACTTGAAAGCATGTTTGAAACCATGAGTGAAGGTGAGACAAATACATTGAATGTATTGATCAAAGCCGATGTACAAGGTTCTGTAGAAGCAATCAGTGATGCGCTTGTTAAATTATCTACCGATGAAATCAAAGTTAAAGTCGTTCATGGAATGGTCGGTGGGATCAATGAGTCTGATGCCAATCTTGCAATGACAGCTGAAGCAATTATTGTTGCATTTAACGTCAGAGCAGATGCGGCGGCACGAAAGTTGATTGAAAGTGAGGGCATTGATGTTCGTTATTACAATGTTATCTATGATGTTGTTGATGAAGTTAAGGCTGCAATGTCTGGAATGCTGGCACCTGAGATCAAGGAACAGATAATAGGTAATGCTGAAGTCAGGGATATATTCCGAGCCCCAAAAATTGGTGCAATTGCCGGGAGTTATGTTACTGAGGGAGTAGTCAAACGAAATTCCAGGGTTAGAGTGCTTCGGGATAATGTGGTGATTTTTGATGGCCGAATCGACTCACTCAGGAGATTCAAAGAAGATGTCACTGAAGTCAAGAACGGTTTTGAATGCGGCATTGGAGTGAAGGACTACAACGATATCAAGGTGCATGATCAGCTTGAGATTTATGACTCGGTAGAGATCGAACGTAAGATCTGAGATCTATACGGATATCCACTGGAATCCTGAAGTAATGAGTACAGACCGTCCACGTCGAGTTGGTGCACTGATCCACCGGGAATTGGCTCAGGTGATCTCTCGAGAGATGGATGATCCTCGTGTAGAGCTGGTTGCGATCACTACAGTTGATGTGAGTCCGGATCTCAAGAATGCAACTGTTTTTATATCTTCTGTTGGAGATCAGAGTGCCTCACAGACAGCAGTTGAAGTGCTCAATGGGGCAAGCCATTTTTTGCGTCGACATCTTGGGCACAACATTGATCTTCGTGTTACCCCAGCATTGCGGTTTCGCTACGATGAGTCAATTCAAAGAGGTGCCGAGCTTGAGCGCCTGATCGATGATCTGGTCAAAAAACCTGAAGACAATCAAACGGATTAGTTAATAAGCATGGGCAGAAGAAAAAGACGGGGCGATAAAGTCAATGGCATGTTGCTCCTCGACAAACCTGTTGGCATCACTTCAAACGGTGCTCTGCAGGATGTTAAGCATCTGATGAATGCGGCCAAAGCAGGACATACGGGAAGTCTCGATCCTATTGCTACTGGTCTGCTGCCACTGTGTTTTGGGGAGACAACCAAGCTTTCCGGATATCTACTGGAACTTGAGAAACGATACTGGACGCGGATACGACTTGGCCAAAGCACTGAAACGGGTGATAGTGAAGGGGCGATTGTCCAAACCCGTGCAGTAGAGCTGAATCAAGACAGGATTGAAGCTGCACTTGAACATTTTCGTGGCACCTTTGACCAGATTCCACCCATGTATTCAGCCATAAAGGTTAATGGCCAACCACTCTATAAGCTGGCTCGTCAGGGAATTGAAATTGAGCGCAAACCTCGTCAGGTTACAGTCTACAACCTTGAGCTGGCGGCCTTTGATGGCGTTGATCTCGAGTTGGAGCTTGAGTGTTCCAGTGGTTTTTATGTTAGAGCCCTAGCCTACGATCTAGGGGCTGCTCTAGGCTGTGGCGGGCATGTCACAGCACTTAGAAGATTGAGTGTCGGAGATCTTGATATTGCTGATGCCGTTACTTTGGATCAATTGAAAGAGTGTGGTGCAGCGATAGAGAGGCGAAAAATGCTGATTAAGGGCGAAGAGGGTTTGGCCCACCTGCCTCGGGTAGATCTTTCTGTTGATGCCGCGTTTTATCTCTGTCGTGGACAGGATGTTCGGGCCGATGGCCTGCCTCAGGAGGGTATGGTCAGGTTGTTTTCAAGCGATAGCGGATTCATCGGTATCGGCCAGATCACTGATGATCACAGGGTTGGGCCTAAGCGTCTGTTTGTAAAGAGATAATCAATTATACGTCAGAATGGCAAATATCGCTTGTCTGCAGAGGAGTGTATCGGTACTATTCCACGGTTTTTATAGTGTTAGCTGGTCGCCGTGCCGGCAGCACAATCACAACTCCTAAGGAGCTTATTAATATGTCATTTGACGCGGCGCAGAAAGCCACAATTGTAGAGGAATACGCCACAAGCAAAGGTGATACCGGTTCTCCGGAGGTACAGGTTGCCCTACTGACTCACCGTATTCAGTACCTCTCTTCGCATTTTAAAGAACATAACCATGACCACCACTCCCGACAGGGTCTGCTCAGGATGATCAACCGTCGTCGAAAGCTACTCGACTATCTGAAAAGGAAGGATGTGGAGCGGTATCGTACTCTTATTGGCAGGCTCGGATTGCGCAAGTAATCGCATTTTTCATTCACCCAATACCTATCGGTATTTCAAGAACTAATATTGAGGGAGCAGCTAGTGACCCCTGTTGTTAAAACATTTATGTATGGCCAGCACGAAGTGAAGCTGGAGACTGGCGAGATCGCCAAGCAGGCTGGTGGTGCCGTTATTGCCAGTATGGGAGATACCATGGTGATGGTTACTGTGGTTGGAAATCGAAATTCTCAGCCACGTGATTTTCTACCGTTGACGGTAGACTACGAAGAACGTACCTATGCCGCTGGACGTATTCCGGGGGGATTCTTCCGCCGTGAAGGACGCCCGTCTGAGAAGGCAATTCTCACCTGTCGGTTGATTGATCGTCCTATCAGGCCGCTATTCCCAAAAGGGTTTAGCAATGAAGTCCAGGTGGTCATCACTGTCCTTTCAGTTGATCCAGAGATTGATCCCGATATCATTTCAATGATTGGGACATCAGCCGCCCTGGCACTTTCAGGGATACCCTTTAATGGGCCGATGGCAGCAGTTCGGGTCGGGTATATAGATAACGAATACATCCTCAACCCAGATGCTACCCAGCTTCAAGAGAGCCCCCTTCTTGATCTGGTTGTTGCGGGCACAGAGAGTGCTGTATTGATGGTTGAATCTGAAGCCAAGGAACTTTCAGAAGAGCAGATGCTTGGAGCAGTGCTCTTTGGCCATCAGCAACTCAAGACAGCCATCTCTGCAGTCTCAGAACTCGCTGCGGAGGTTAATCCCGAACCCTGGGATTGGACCGCTCCTGAGACTGATACCTCAGTGGTAGATCAGGTTGCCCAGGCTGCGGGTGATAGTATTTCAGAGGGTTACAGTATCCCCGAAAAGACAACGAGACAAGATAAGCTGGCTGAGGCCAGGGATCGGATTGCTGAAGCTTTAATCAATGAAGAGACCACCCCTGATGAGGTCGAAGCGATTAATGCGGCAATCAAGGGTTTGGAGAAGAAGGCGGTACGAGGGAGGATCATTGATGGTCAACCCCGAATCGATGGTCGTGATACCCGTACTGTCAGGCCAATCTCGATCAGGACGGGGGTTTTGCCTCGAACTCATGGTTCCTCACTTTTCACTCGTGGAGAGACTCAGGGAATAGTGACAACAACATTGGGAACCGAACGTGATGCCCAGATTATCGATGCCCTTGAAGGGGAATACAGGGATCGGTTTATGCTCCATTATAACTTCCCCCCTTACTGTGTTGGAGAGACTGGCAGGGTCGGCTCACCCAAGCGTCGGGAGATCGGCCATGGCAAGCTTGCGAAGCGGGCGATCGCTGCAGTTATACCCTCTGATGAAGAGTTTCCCTATACCATGAGAGTCGTATCGGAGATTACCGAGTCAAACGGATCAAGTTCAATGGCTACAGTCTGTGGAACCTCATTGGCGCTGATGGATGCAGGTGTGCCGATAAAGGCGCCTGTTGCCGGTGTCGCTATGGGTCTGATCAAAGAGGATGACAAGTTTGCAGTCTTGACCGATATACTTGGTGATGAGGATCATCTGGGTGATATGGACTTTAAGGTCGCCGGCACTGCCAATGGCGTGACCGCACTGCAGATGGATATCAAGATCGAAGGTATCACTGAAGAGATCATGGAGACCGCTCTGGGTCAGGCACGTGATGGACGGCTGCATATTCTTGCTGAGATGGACAAGGCCATTTCAGGCCCTCGTCAGGACATCTCAGCTTTTGCTCCTCGTATCACCACCATCAAAATACCATCAGACAAGATTCGGGATGTTATTGGCAAAGGTGGCGCCACAATTCGTTCACTTTGTGATGAGACGGGCACTTCAATCGATATCGATGATGATGGCACAGTGAAGATCGCTGCTGTTGATCAGGTCGGGGCAGATGAAGCCAAACGTCGAATTGAGCAGATCACGACCGATGTTGAAGTTGGAAATATCTACGAGGGTAAAGTGGTTAAATTGATGGACTTCGGTGCTTTCGTCAACATTCTCCCAGGTCGTGACGGTTTGGTTCATATCTCCCAGATTTCCCAGGAGAGAGTCGAACGGGTAAGTGATGAGTTGACTGAGGGTGAGATGGTCAGGGTCAAGGTTCTTGAAGTTGACCGTCAGGGGCGTATTCGCCTGAGCATAAAAGCTATTCAGGAAGACGATGAGTAGACGTCCGACACATTGAAAATACAATAAGGGGTCAATCGACCCCTTTTTTGTTTCCTTACCACTTTGGAGCATACCCTATCTGTTTCGAAGGGATTGAAATCAAATTAGGGGTTTAAGCGAGTATGAGAGTCTTGGTTCAGCGGGTAGAAGAGGCATCGGTAACAATAGATGGAGAGGTGATTGGCCAGATTGGGGAGGGCCTTGTGATCCTGGTTGGTTTTTGTATGAGTGATCGTGAGGGATTAATTGAACCCATGGCACTACAAGTGGTCAACCTTAGAGTCATTGCAGATGAAGAGGGGCGTTTCCAGTATTCGTTGATGCAGAAACCCGGGGAGATACTGGTTGTTCCTCAGTTTACCCTCTATGGGGATACCTCCAATGGGCGACGACCCGATTTTACTCAAGCGCTAACGCCGGCATTAGCATCAGATCTCTTTGATATTTTTGTCCACGTGCTTGAAGAGAAACTGGGGGAGGAAAGGGTTGCTGGCGGCCGGTTTGGCGCTGAAATGAAAGTGGCACTGGTCAATGACGGCCCTGTTACCCTGATGCTTGAAAAATAGCCCATTAAAAAAACGATTTATATCAAGGGCTCATTGGATTATAGTGTTCACTAATAATGATAGGAGAAAAACAGCTAATGAGTAATACAGAAGAGCCCGGGCCAGTTCCCATTACCCCCAATGAAGCATTTGACCTGTTGTCATCAAACCCACAGGCAAACCTGATCGATATTCGTTCAACAATGGAGTATCTGATGGTCGGCCACCCGGCGGGTGCCATTCATATTCCCTGGTTGGATGAGCCCAACTGGATCCCAAACCCACATTTTGTATCCAGAGTCAGAGAGTTAATGCTTGGCGGCCCTTTGGGGTTGGATGAAAAAAACCCTCCAACCATTATTTTAATCTGTCGCAGTGGAAGACGCTCTCAGGAAGCGGGTAGGGCATTGCTGGAAGCGGGTCTGGTTCAGGTTTTTCATGTAGAGACCGGTTTTGAAGGTCCCTTAGATGATAACCACCATCGGAGTACTCTCGGTGGATGGAGGCATGACAACCTGCCCTGGCAGCAGTGCTGATCACCAGGGAAGGTTTCCCCGGATTGTGTCTTGGGCCCGACTAGCGCGTTTGATTGAAAGAGAGTGCTGAGCCGGTAACACCCTCTCGAAGGGTGCCGTGATCGTAGACGATCTGGCCGCCGACGATCGTAATCTGGGGCCAACCGGTCAGGGAGCGACCTGAAAAGGGGCTCCAACCGGCACGACTCCAGACATTTTCGTCTCGAACTTCGGCAATATTATCGATATCAACAAGAGTGAGATCGGCATCGTAGCCCTCACCAATGATCCCTTTGTTGGGGATTCCGTAGACCTCAGCCGGACCCTGGCACATCCATTTCAGGATCTCCTGCAGCGTGCATCTCCCGACACTCATGGCCGTCAGCATTAGGGGCAGAGAGATCTCCACTCCGGGCATGCCTGATGGTGAGGCCGGGTAGGGGGAGGACTTCTCTTCAAGGGTATGGGGGGCATGATCTGTGGCGATTATATCGAGCACTCCCTCTTTAAGCCCTGCCCAGAGTGCCTTTTCATTCCCGGGGCGGCGAATGGGAGGATTCATCTGCACCCGGGACCCCTGCTCGTCATAATCATCGGTGGTGAGAAAGAGGTGATTGGGGAGCGCTTCGGCTGTAACCTGAGAAGGCTTTCCCTGTCGCAGTCTTGTCACTTCTTCAGCAGTGGAGAGGTGAAGAATATGGAGGCGTCTGCCGTATCTTTGTGAAAGATTGAGGGCCCTTTCAGTAGCGATCAGCGCACACTTGGGATCACGAATTTCTGAGTGTAGGGAGGGGGGGTAGCGGCTACTCTGTTGACCCAGAAAAAGAGCCATCCGCTCCTGGATGCGCTCTTCATCTTCCGCATGGACAGCAATTAATCGTGATCCGGATGAGAAGATTCGATCCAGGTCATGCTCTTTGTCAACCAGGAGATCTCCGGTGCTGGCGCCCATAAAGATCTTGATTCCACAGACCGGTGCAGCGGTGTTGAGGACATCCAGATTGTCAGGTGTAGCACCAATAAAAAAGCCGTAGTTGGCGACACAAATCCGGGAAGCACGCTGCAGTTTTGCTTCTAATGCACTATGGGTGGTGGTGGTTGGGCGGGTATTGGGCATGTCCAGAAAGCTGGTCACCCCACCCCTGACGGCAGCACGTGAACCTGTGCCCAGATCTTCCTTGTTGGAGGCTCCCGGATCACGGAAATGAACCTGAGGATCGATAACACCAGGCATAAGGATAAGCCCTTTAGCGTCAGCCTCCTCTTTTCCAGACTCAGGGATAGAGGAAGAGATAGCGGAGATCCTACCTTCGCGGCAGGCAAGATCCCCCTCAAACAGCGAACCATCCTGCCTGGCTATCTTGGCGTTCCTAATGACAAGATCGTGCAAGATTGCTCTCTAGCCCCGGTCTGTTTGTCACATTGGCCTGAATTTGCATAGTGGTCTCATTCAGTGGGGATGGTTGGGTTTGTTCCGCTATTGACTGGAAAAGCCTGATACATCGCAAATATTGAGGAAATATTAGTTCCCGAGTGGTGAATAATGTGGGTGAGCATCCAGAGGGGAGGACAACAAGAAGTGACTCTGTTACTCAAGCAAGCTGTTTTTCCCTGATTTCCTGGAGTGATTTGCAATCTACACAAAGCCCCGCAGTTGGACGGGCTTCAAGGCGTTTAATTCCAATCTCAACACCACATTCATCACAATAACCATAATCACTGTTGTCGATACGGTTGATTGTCTCATCAATTTTACGAATTAACTTGCGTTCACGATCCCGGCTACGCAGTTCAAGAGCCATATCGGTCTCCTGAGTTGCTCGATCATTAGGATCAGGGTGGTTAATGGTCTCATCCTGCATATGGTGCACAGTACGTGATACTTCATCCAGAAGTTCCTGTTTCCAGGACTGTAGAATGGACTTAAAGTGAGCGAGTTGCCTCGGGCTCATGAATTTTTCACTCTTTTTTTGCTTATAGGGTTTAATCCCATGAACAAGCTCTGTAGCGCGCTGTTTTGCAGTACCAGCCATCATTATTGCTCCAAATACGGTAAAAAAATTTCAATAGAAAGTTATAACTTAATTCCTCATAAGAGGCAATAAAAGTAGATGATGGAGTGCAAGATATAGAGCACTGATTTGCGATGTAGAGGGGCCCTGGCCGATACAGAGGGTCATGGCCTTCGAGTCGCTTTCAACCGGGTATTCGCCCGCTTTGGGCTGAAGTGGAGCTGGAGTGAGGACCTCAATGGAGAGTTGCTTGCCATTCAGCTGGCAGCGAGCAGATGCGTTACTATGTCGATCCATTTCATCCCCCCATTCCTGAAGATTTCGGGAGGGGTTAACCTGGAAGGCCCTGTTCACTGCTCGGTGGAGAGGGCGGGAGTATTGGAGAGTATGTGAGGGCCGGGGATCCTTCTGCCTGGCTGGATGAAGAGAAATAACCAGAATCAGGTATTCGGAGTTTTCACCGGTGGATAAGCAGGACATAATCTGACCATCCCTTGTATAATGACAAGGATTAACAGTTGACAAAAAATCACCATCAAGCCTCTCTTCAGCCAGGGAGATGGCAAGCGTAGCGAAAGTAAATTTCAGCAGGGATTGCCCTAACTCACAATGCAGTTAAAGAACATCCACCTCTCCGGTTTCAAGTCTTTCGTAGACCCACTTTCAATTACTATTCCGGCAAATCTTGTAGGGGTTGTCGGTCCGAATGGTTGTGGAAAATCTAATATTATTGATGCCGTTCGGTGGGTGATGGGAGAGGCTTCGGCAAAGAACCTGCGTGGTGAGAGCATGACCGATGTGATTTTCAACGGTTCGGCAGATCGCAAACCCGTCGGCAAGGCGACGGTTGAACTCGTATTTGATAATTCAGAAGGGATGGTGACAGGCCCTTATGGGCGCTTCGCTGAAATTGCAATCAGACGGTCCCTGACACGGGATGGTGTTTCGGAGTATTCGATCAATCGGGCGACCTGTCGTCGCAGAGATATTACCGATATTCTCATAAATGCCGGCCTCGGCCCCCGATCTTACTCGGTTATTGAGCAGGGAATGGTCAGCCGAATCATTGAGTCCAAGCCTGAGGATCTCCGAGCCCTGGTAGAACAGGCAGCAGGCACAGCAAAGTTCAAAGAACGCCGAAGAGATACCGAAACCCGAATCCGCCATACACGGGAAAATTTGGATCGAGTGGCAGATATCCGTGATGAACTTGGTGCCCAGCTACGAAGACTGCAGAGACAGTCACGCGCTGCAAAGCGTTACAAGACCCTGCGTGAAGAGGAGAAAGTTCTACAGGGCCAGTTGTTATCATTGCGCTGGCAAGCCCTGAATCAAAATCTGGCCATTGATGATCGGGATCTGGCAAGCCTTGAGACCAATACTGAAGCCTGCCTGGCTGGACAGAGAGAGGTGGAGCGTGAAATTGGCGCCCTAAGGGAACAGCAGGGAGCAGAACAGGATCAGCTGAACACGATTCAGGGTGAATTCTATCGGATGGGTGCTGAAGTTGCCGGGGTTGAACAGAGTATTGATCATGCGCAGGAGACAAGACAACAACGCCAGGAAGAGTTGGAGAGGCTTTCAGCCTCCGCCGGTGATATTGATCAACAACTGCAGGTTGACCACCAGTTGCTGCGGCAAGTCAAGGAGGAACTGAGTGAAGCTACCCTTGATTTTGAAGTGGCACAGAAACACGAAGCAGAGACAAGAGTGCTCCGGGAACAGGCCGAGCAGAATTGGGGAAGTTGGCAGTCAGATTGGGAGAGACTCAACCAGGAATCGGCCCGTCCTGCACGAGACCGGGATGTTCTTCTGCATCGGGTCGAAGACCTCCAGCAACTGGCTCAGGATTTTGAGGAGCGCCATCAAAAACTAGCTGCTCGTAGTTCTGAAATTGAAGCCCTGCTGCAGGGTAACCAACTCCAACAACTAAGAGAAGAGACTTCAACACTCGACAAGAGGTGTCATTCTCTTGAGAAATCGATTGAACAAATGGAGGTTGATGGAGCGGTGTTGCGCACTCTAGTGGATGATGAAACCCAAAATCTTGATTCATTGCGTGATCAGAAACATCAGTTGGGCTCTCGCCTTGGGACATTGGAAGAGTTACAACGACATGCTCTGGGAGGTGATGATGCCGATCTTGCCCACTGGCTCCAAAAAAACAAGCTTGATCTTCTTCCACGGATATCTGAGACGATCAGGGTCGAAGAGGGGTGGGAACGTGCACTTGATCAATTACTAGGGTCTCGATTAACAGCGGTTTGTGTAGAGAACCTGGACAGTTTGTCCCTCAATCAGCCGAATTCAGACTTAACTCTTGTTGAGTCGAGATCATTCACACTTCCAGACCATAAAAAAGGCTGGGCAAGGCTGGCAGATAAAATCGACAATGACCATTACCTGGGTGCACTCTTGTCGGGCGTCTACTGTGCCGACAGTCTGGAACAAGCACAATCCGAACGTCATTCACTTGAGTCGGATGAATGTTTTGTTACTCGGCGAGGAGAGGTCATCGGCTTAAACTGGATCAGTTATGGTGCCGAAGAGAGAGGGAGTGATGGGGTGCTCTCCCGAGAGACCGAGATCAATACACTCCAAACCCAGAAGGGATCACTGGAGGGAGAGATCGAGACACAGCGTGATCACCTCAGCAAATCACGACAGCAGCTTGACCAACTGCGGAATCAGAGAGAAGAGAGTGGACAACAGTTAAGGGCGTTGATAACCACGCGAACTGAGCGGCATAATCGACTGGGAAGGGAAGAGGCACGGTTTGGAGAACTCGACCAGCAACGCAAGCAGATCGAGCAGGAAGTCGTCACTATCGATAACCAGCGAAGGGATTGCCTGGGTGATCTTGAGTCAACACGAAAACGACATCAACAGGCTGTCACCGCGAGCAAGGATTTTGAACAACAGCGCCAGAAGATGGAGGGCGCGCGAGAGGGTCTTCACACTTCATTGGTCACCGTGAGGGAGCAGCATGATCAGTCACGGATTCAACTTCACACTACAGAGCTTAGGTACCAACGCCTGACGACAGCGGAAACCTCGACATCCGACAGTATTACCCGACAGCAAGAGCAAATGAAAACGATGTTTGGTCGAAAAAAAGAGCTGGAAGGTCTTTTCTCTGAAACAGGTGAACCTGACGCTGACCTGAAGGAAAGGCTCCAGTCACTCCTTGACTCAAAGCTGGTGGTTGAGAGCACACTCCAGGAGGCTCGACAGAAGCTGACTCAGATTGAGGATCAACTGGTTCATTCAGAAAAATCGAGGCTTGAGAGAGAGCAAGCGGTAGAATCCGCACGGAGTCAGGTCGCGGATAAAAAAATCCTTCGCCAAGAGGTGCTGGTGAGGCAAAGCACTCTTGAGGAAGAGATCAAAAAGAGTGGAGCTGAACCAAAAACCTTATTTGAAAGTTGTCCAGAAGGGGCTACTGAAAACGACTGGGATGAAAAGCTTGCAGTCATCACCAGGAAAATTGAGCGAATTGGCCCAGTTAATTTGGTTGCTATTGAGGAGTTTGATGAGCAAACCCAACGCAAGACATACCTGGATCAGCAACATGCCGATCTCACTGAGGCCCTTGATTCCCTCGAATCAGTGATCAAGAAGATCGATCGTGAAACCAGGGCCCGGTTTAGAGAGACATTTATTAAACTCAACCAGGGGTTTGAAGAGTATTTTCCAAAGTTGTTTCATGGTGGCAAAGCCACACTCAATCTAACAAGCGATGATTCCCTCTCTTGTGGCGTAACCGTTCTTGCTCAGCCACCGGGAAAGCGAAACAGCACTATACATCTGCTCTCCGGTGGTGAAAAAGCGCTGACGGCAATCGCACTCTTGTTTGCGTTTTTCCATCTTAATCCTTCCCCATTCTGTCTTCTTGATGAGGTTGATGCGCCGATGGATGATGTCAATGTGGATCGTTACTGCCAGATTCTGAAGAGTCTATCAGAGCGAACCCAGCTTATTGTTATTACCCATAACAAGATAACAATGGCTTCTGCAGATGTGTTGGTCGGTGTGACTATGGGTGAGTTGGGGGTCTCTCGATTGGTAACCGTTGATATTGATGAAGCGGTAAAATTGGCAGATTCGTAATGGATGATTTTCGGATCATACTCTCTCTGATAGGCCTGTTCGTTCTTGGGGTAGTGGTGTTTGTAAGTTATCGTTATCGGCACCAGGAAGAGATCAAGCAGCGTCGAAGTCGATTTCGGCAGCGTTATAACGCGCAAAAAAATGATGATACTAAAAGCACTCTGCTCATAAACGATCCTGAGATTGCACTTGAGACATCATCTGTTGATGTGGATGAGAGAGAGGCCCTGCTTGAGGTGCAAACTGAACAGCAGCAGCCGGAATCAGAAGAAGTTGCAGTTGTGCATGAGCCAGATGTTTCAACCCGGCCTTCCCGGAATGATGAGCCTGAACCTGTTGTTGATCAGGGAGATGAGCAAGAGATAACAGCCGAAGCTCTTTCAGATTCAACACTGGTCATTGATTTTGGTGCAGAGTTGCTTGGGGATGAGCCAGTTGATGGAGCTACTCTGGTATCGCTTTATGGTCAGAATGAATATCTTCTGGATAAGCCTCATAGACTGATGGGCCGTCAACTTCCTGATGGGCAGTGGAGGACGATAGATACCACAAACCCTGCAGGTGAGTATTCAGATCTTGCGATCTCGGTGCAGCTTGCTGATTCAAATGGGCCAATGAATGATTCTGCACTCACTCGTTTTTCAATGCTTGTTCTCAGGCTCTCTGAAAGTCTTGATCGTAAGTTCAGGTTTTCAGCAGAGCTTGCCGAAGCAGAGGCATTGGCGATAGCACTGGATCAATTTCTGCGCCAATTCGACACGATCGCAATTCTTCACGTCATTGCGCGCACACCCGAAGGGTTTTCCGGCCATCTAATCGATGATCTGCTTCACCGGCGAGGACTGATCCTGGGTGATCGCAATATCTATGAACATCCCGCTGCTAAAAAGGGCCATCCTCCGCTTTACAGTATTGCTAACAAGATCAAACCCGGTACATTTGATGTAAATCAGATGCAGAAAATCAGGACTCATGGTTTGACTCTATTTATGAAAATGCCTCTTGTCCTTGACCCCATTGCAGCCTTCTCTGAAATGGCCACTACCGCAGAGGTGATTGCAGAAACGCTCCATGGGAAGTTGATTGATCAGCAAAAATCCCAGATTTCAACAGCGGGTATTAACGCAATCAAGGACGAGATTGGCAAACTTGCTGATCAGATGCGAGAAGCAGGTATGGAGCCTGGTGGTTCAGATGCTATCCGGCTTTTTAGTTGATTATGGTCTCTCTTGCCTTATTAGATGAGTGTCAATGCTAAGGGATGTTTACTGAATCTCAGCGAGAAATATTGAACTCTGCAGGTCTTGATGTAAATGAAGATCAGGCGGCGTTGTTGACAGCAGTTATTGATGATCCACAAAAAAGCACTTCCCTTAATGATTCTGAGTTGATTGGCTTTTTAGAGATTGCAAATTTCCTCTATCGAGCGGGGGATCAGATTATCAGTGATCAGGAGTATGATTTTATATTTCTTGCTGAGTTGCAAAAACGTCTCCCCCATCATCCCTTCCTGACAAAAGTTGAACCTGAATCATCATTCTCCGGCAAGAAGAGAGCGCTCCCTGAGAGAATGCTTAGTACTGAGAAGGCCTATTCCCGGGATGATGTGAAGCGATGGGCAGCCAGAGTGGTTCGTTTTGCCCAGAGCATTGAGCTTGATGCCGACCTGCTCTCAATCCGTGTCACTCCAAAACTGGATGGATTTGCCGCTTATGATGATGGCAGGACTCTCTATACCCGCGGTGATGGGCGAAGGGGTTCTGACATCTCACGGGTTTTTGACCGAGGACTCAAGGTGGGAGGAGACGGCAAAAGAGGCCAAGGCCCCGGTGAAATCGTAGTTAATCACGAGTATTTCCTTGATAAGCTCTCAGTACTCTTTGATAACAGCAGAAATTTTCAAGCAGCGGTTCTTGCCCCAAAGAGAGTAACCCCTGAAGTCCAGTCAGCACTCGATTCGGGTGCTGTACTGTTCTATCCATTTAGGCAGTTACCTGGCTGGAAAGGTCTCCTTAGTGATTTTTTGGAAGATTTTGAGTCGATTGTTACTACTGTAAATGAGAAGTTGCTCTATGACGTTGATGGCGTTGTCATTGAATCATCGGATAGAGAGATACGCCAACAGATGGGAGCAACCCAACACCACCACCGTTGGCAGATTGCCTTTAAGGAGAATGTCGAGACGGCAGAGGTTGAAGTGATTGAAGTAATACCCAATACATCACGTTCTGGCAGGGTGAATCCGGTCGCTCGTTTGCAACCCACTCGTCTGAGCGGAGCCACACTGAGTCGTGCCAGTGCTCATCACTATAGGATGGTGGAGAGTCGCGGCATTGGCCCTGGGGCCGTTATACGCCTGGTCAGAAGTGGTCTGGTTATTCCCAAAATCGAAACTGTTTTGAAACCGGTCACTCCCCAGTTGCCCGAATATTGTCCAAGCTGTGATAGTGATCTGGATTGGGAGGGCGACTATCTCTACTGCCCAAATACTGCGGTGTGCCCGGCCCAGATTGAGAATGCAATCGAGCATTTTTTTCGTTCGCTGCAGAATATTGATGGTTTTGGAGCCAAGACGGTGGAAAAACTCCATGCCCATGGAATCACCTCAATCGCCAAGATTTATTCACTCTCAGAATACCAGCTCAATGAGATGGGGTTTGGCCCCAAGCAGAGTGAGAATCTGATTGCAGAGCTTAGACGCAGCCGTGAAGAGGAAGTAGAAGACTGGCGTTTTCTTGGTGCTTTTGGTCTCAATCGGATGGGTTTTGGCAATTGCGAGCGTCTACTTCAACACCATCGCCTCGAAACCCTGTTTAGGCTGACTACTGAAGAGCTGGTAAAGATAGAGGGCTTTGCCACCAAAACGGCAGAACTTGTGGTCGCAGAGCTGAACCGGGTAAAGCCTCTCTTTGGGGCGGTCTATCAGCTTGGCTTTAATCTAAAGAGAACCTCGCTGCAGAGTGAGGGTCATCTCCAGGCAGGGCCGCTAACGGGAAAACAGATTGTATTTACCGGTGTAATGACACAGGGCTCCCGAACAGAGATGGAGTCTGAAGCGAAGAAGTTGGGCGCCATTATTGGGAAATCAGTGACAGGAAAGACAGATTATCTTGTTGCTGGTGAGAAAGTGGGTGAGAGCAAAATTAAACAAGCGTTGGCAAGAGGGACAACCTGCCTCTTGGAGGAGGAGTATCTTCAGCTTATTCGTTCTGGTCGGGATGAGTCGGGAGGGTAGAGTGTCCGGCTGGTGATAAAAGAGAAGTAAGAAAAAAACCAACACCTGCCACAACGGCCATAGAGAAAATGGTACAACGTGGTTTCATCATGCGGGTGCTGCTTTAAACAATTCGTTCCGTTCCTCCATCAAGTGGAACCTGTGCCCCTGTTGTCCTGGAGAAAATCGGACCGGCCATGGCTGAGACCATTTGGGCAACATCCATTGAAGTGACTTCGCGTTTCAGCAGGTTGCTTGTCTTGTACTCTTCTACAGTGAGCCCATAGTGTTGCGCGCGTGATTGCAAAACGTCATCAGTCCAGATGGCGGTGTCAAAGACAGCATTGGGGTGAACCGTGTTGACACGAATCCCTTTTGAGGCCAACTCGAGAGTAGCGACCCTTGCAAGTTGGTTAAGACCCGCTTTGGCAACAGAATAGGCAGCGGCGCCGGGGCCCGGCGCAGGAACATTCTTTGATCCGATGATAATGATTGAAGGATCTATTCCCAGTTGAAGAAAAGGAATACTGGCACGAATTAATCGCATTGCAGAGGTCAGGTTGATTTCGAGGCTGTTGTTCCAATGATCATCTTCAAGCTCTTCAATGAATGAACTGGGAGTAAAAAGGCCAGCATTGCTGATCACGGTATCGATGCCTCCAAAGTGACCTACTGTTGCAGCTACAGCCCGATTGACTTGATCCGGTTTGGTGAGATCACAGGTAAGGCCTATTGAATTGACTCCGGTAAAGAGGTTCTCAACCTCTGGGTTAATATCAAGTGCTGCGACGGCAGCCCCTTCAGAGAGTAGAAGCTGTGCGCAGGCAAGACCTATCCCACTCGCCGCACCTGAAACCACTACAACCTTACCTTGGTGGAGAGGGGTTGTTTTGCTCTTTTGCAGTTTGGCTTGCTGCAGTTCCCAATACTCAACATCGAAGATCTCTTTTGGAGGGAGTGGGGCCCACCCTCCAAAAGTTTCTGCGGCGGTGATGGCTTCAAGCGTGTGTTCGACGATGTCGGCAATCACCTCGGCCTCTTTGAGAGAGGGAGCGAAGGCCACAGCACCCACCTCTGGCCAGATTGCCCACCGTGGGGCCGGGTCAAGCTGAACCAGAAGCCCATCGGTATAAGTCTGAAAATAGTTTTGATAGTCGGTGAGATAGTCCTCTACTGTGTTCTCTGCCTTATCATCAATAATCAGCGGGATCCGTTTGGTTCGGGTTACATGATCCGGAGTGAGCGGTCCTCGAGTCGCTGTTGCGGCGGCATTCGGCTGAGAAGCAAACTGATGGCATGATGATGAAAGTAGAGGTTTGGCGATAAAGGGAGCGCCTGCAATTTTGGAGACATCTCTGCGGATTTTGGCCAGAGTAAGAAGATTGGGGATCTCCCCCCGATTTTCCTCATCGGCAGCTGTTGCTGTTTTCGTTCCTCTTTTAGCCTCTATCCGTTCCTCGGCTTGAGAGACAAGATCGATCATCAGTGAGTAGCTGGTCTTGGGATCATTGGCGAAAGTAAAAAGGCCATGGCCCATCAATACCATGCCGTCGAGCTTTTCCCAGTCACAATCCCTTGAGAGAGAGACAACAGAGTTGGCCAGATCAAAACCGGGCATTACGTAAGGAATGAAGAGTATTCGTTCCCCATAGAGACTTCTGATCTCATTTTCTCCATCAGGAGTGTTGCACAGTGTCACTACCGCATCGGCATGAGAGTGGTCGACAAACTGAAATGGAATTAGGGCGTGGAGAATGGCCTCTACCGATGGGTTGGGGGCCTGGGGGTCAAGAAGCGCCAGACGTTGGGCCCGAACCATCTCACTGTCACGTAGACTGTCCAGTGCGGCCAGTCGTTTCAGTGCCTCCAAAGAGACAGGAGCAAATCCGGCTGTTTCAATCGTGGCCAGATCCCAGCCACTCCCTTTGATAAAGAGCACTTCATGACCATCAGAAAAAATATCCCGGTAGGTGGCCTTTACAGAGGTATTGCCTCCACCATGAAGAACCAGGCTCGACTCCTGGCCAATCAATCTGGAACTATAGACCCGCAAGGCCAAAGGATCATCGCCACAAGCCGCGGCATGGTCGTCATTCCATCGGTTTTTCACAATAGGGGTTCCCTCAATAGACCCGCAAAAACATATTTTTGGAATTTTATGGTTCTGTCTCCAATTTATTCTTCTCCAGAGGTACAATCACTGTCTTTATAGCCCCCTTTTACTACTTATGGAAGCAAGCCAATGAGTAACAGCTTTAATTCCCGTCGTTCCCTCGAAATTGGGGAATACCAGTACCAGATTTATGCCCTTGAAGCGCTTGAGGACAGATTCGATCTGGATCGTCTTCCCTATACCCACAAAATTCTTCTTGAGAATCTCCTGCGATTTGAAGATGGAATGAATATTACCAAGGATGATGTCACGGCTCTAGCTGGATGGGATGCCAGTGCCGAGCCATCACAAGAGATTGCTTTTACCCCCGCACGGGTTTTGATGCAGGACTTTACGGGTGTTCCTGCTGTGGTGGATCTTGCTGCCATGCGCGATGCAATGGAAGAGATGGGCGCCCATCCCGACCGGATCAACCCACTCTCTCCCGCTGATCTGGTCATTGACCACTCGGTGATGGTGGACTCATTTGGACACATCGATGCCCTCGACAGTAATGCAGATCTTGAGTACCGTCGGAATGGAGAGCGCTACTCCTTTCTTAAATGGGGACAACAGGCATTTAACAACTTTCAGGTAGTCCCTCCCGCTACGGGCATCTGTCACCAAGTCAATCTCGAATATCTTGCAAGTGTTGTTTTTTCTTCTGATGATGACGGTGTTGTTGAAGCGTATCCTGACACCCTGGTTGGAACAGACTCCCATACCACCATGATTAATGGCGTGGGTGTTCTCGGATGGGGGGTTGGCGGCATCGAAGCTGAAGCGGCGATGCTGGGTCAACCCATTACGATGCTTATACCCCAGGTCATTGGGGTTCGCTTAAGTGGACATTTGCCGGAAGGGACAACCGCTACTGACCTGGTATTGACCATTGTTGAGAAACTGAGGGCAAAAGGAGTTGTTGGCAAATTTGTTGAATTCCTGGGAGATGGACTTGATGCCCTCTCTCTTGCTGACAGGGCCACCATTGCCAATATGGCGCCGGAATACGGTGCTACCTGCGGCATCTTTCCGATAGATCAGGAGACGCTGAATTTCCTGCGTGTTAGCGGACGTTCTGCTCAGAATATTGAGTTGGTTGAAGCCTATGCCCGACGACAGAAGATGTTTCGAGAGCCGGGATCGATCGAGGCCACCTACTCGGATCTGCTTGAAGTGGATCTGGGCGAGGTGGTGCCTAGTATTGCCGGGCCCAAGCGACCACAGGATCGAATCCCATTAGCTGAAGCCAAGGCGAGGATTGAGGGGGCGATTGGTGATCAGCGCGGAGAGGGTGAAGGGCTTCGCTCTCAACCCATTCAAATCAATGGAGAGTCAAGCGATCTTGAAGATGGTGCAGTGGTGATCGCTGCCATCACCAGTTGTACCAATACGTCTAATCCTGGAGTGATCATGGCGGCGGGATTATTGGCAAAAAAGGCGGTTGAAAAAGGGCTGGTGACCAAACCCTGGGTCAAGTCCTCTCTGGCGCCAGGTTCACTGGTGGTAACTGATTATCTCAGGTCTGCCGGCCTTCTCCCCTATCTGGAAAAACTCGGTTTTGATGTTGTCGGTTATGGGTGTACCACCTGTATCGGTAATTCAGGACCTCTGCCAGCCAAGGTGAGTGAAGGAATTCGGGAGGGAGATCTGGTGGCCTGCTCGGTTCTCTCTGGGAATCGCAACTTTGAGGGGCGAGTCCATGCTGAAGTGAAGATGAATTTCCTTGCCTCTCCACCACTGGTGGTGGCTTACGCTCTTGCCGGAACAACCCGGATCGATATTCTGAATCAGCCATTGGGGTATGACAGGGAGGGTAACCCCGTCACTCTTCAAGAGATATGGCCTAATCAGGCGGAAGTGAATCAGGCTGTCTCTTCATCAGTCACCCGTGAGATGTTCCAAACACGATACCAGGATGTCTTTGCCGGGGACCAGCGCTGGAGAGAAGTTGAAGCACCAGATTCAAGCCGGTTCTCATGGGACGAGCGTTCAACCTATATTCGCAGACCCACCTATTTTGATGGAATGACAGCTGAACCAGAGGGAATTTCAGAAATTACAGGCGCCAGGGTGCTGGCTCGATTGGGTGATTCGATCACTACAGATCACATCTCTCCTGCAGGAGCGTTCAAGCCGGAGAGCCCTGCTGGAAAATACCTCAGGGAGAAGGGGGTTGCTGAGGCCGATTTCAACTCATACGGCTCTCGTCGAGGAAATCATGAGGTGATGATGCGAGGAACCTTTGCCAATATTCGCCTGCGTAATGAACTGGCCCCCGGAACAGAGGGGGGCTGGACCCGACACCAGCCAAGCGGAGAAGAGATGAGCATCTATGATGCGGCGATCCAATATGGTGAATCCGGAGTCCCTCTGATCATCCTCGGGGGGAAGGAGTATGGCACCGGATCCTCCCGCGACTGGGCTGCCAAGGGAACCCGTCTTCTGGGGGTACGTGCCGTCATTGTCGAAAGTTATGAACGAATTCATCGCTCCAATCTGATAGGGATGGGTGTCCTTCCTCTTGAATTTGTTGAGGGCCAGGGGAGAGAGAGCCTGGGATTAAGCGGCTCTGAGACCTACGGTATTGCCGGTCTGAAAGATGGGGTGAAAGAGGTGACTGTAGAGGTCACTGATGAAGCCGGAGGCGAGCGATCATTTGTCGCCCGGGTGAGAATTGATACCCCCAAGGAGTGGGAGTACTACCAGAATGGCGGAATTTTACAGTATGTCTTGAGGCAGCTCGCGAATAATTAGGTGGCAGATGTAAGCTGTAGACTCAGGGCATGGATCTCCTCCGGCAGCATCTCATCGAGGGCCTGGTAGATAAGGCGGTGGGAGGCTACTGTTGAGAGACCGGAGAACTGTTCGGATGCAATAACGACCCTGAAGTGTCCCCCTCCTCCAGCAGCACCGGCATGGCCTGCATGGAGATGGCTCTCATCGATAATTTCGAGTCTCGATGGGCTAAAGGCGGTACGAAGCAGGGACTCGATCCGCTGGGCTCGACCACTCATGGCAATGCTTTTTTAAAGGGTTTGACCTCAACTCGATCGTAGACCCCGGCCGCAACATAGGGGTCACCATCGGCCCATTCAGTGGCCGCCTCAAGTGTTTCAAACTCG
>Ga0066833_10000182_pt1 | contig 23649 bp, 10 predicted proteins | sample ETNtaG_13_FD_66728 | JGI IMG/M metagenome (GOLD analysis project Ga0066833, IMG submission 66728) | Marine microbial and viral communities from oxygen minimum zone, Eastern Pacific Ocean - ETNP201306PF47B | ecosystem: Environmental > Aquatic > Marine > Oceanic | place: Pacific Ocean: Eastern...
GAAAAATCGAACGACATGGGTGCCAGGATGCCCAACAGAATTCCCGATGGCAGTGTGTCGTGACGGAAATCCGCTCTCTCCTCGTTGTGCCGTATCCAGGTGCAATAGCCGCTGGAAAAAACTTCGACATGTGCTGCATCACTGCCGGGAATGACAAAGCTCTTCCCGACCTTCCCTTTATCGAGGATGCTGACCTCAAATGACTCCTTGTCTTTTCGCGCAATGCGAACCCCGCGGCCAGACTGGTCGTCTGCCGATTTAGAGCCCCAGAACCAGGTGCTTTCCTGAATGGGTATCGACAGGTGTACCGCCCCGTAACAATCACCTCTGTAAAGCCAGGTGGCGGGCTGGTTACTGTCGTCGGGGATCTTTGCTGGACGCCATGCCCACTTAGGCGAGGCCCACCCCTGCATGTATGGGTCGTCCACAAAAATGTCGCGAGAGACATTCTGCGACCAGTCGCGACGAGCCTTGCCGTTGATCACTATGTTGCTGAAAACCGCACCCTCATCGGCGTAAAGAAAGAGGCGGCCCATGGTGGGGCCTTTCACATCGTAAAGGTGGCTGACTTTGACTCCGTTCACAAAGAAACCCGATTGACCTGGATTGAAGTCCAGGGCCAAGTGCAGACGTTTGCCTGCCTGAATCGGAAAACTCACATCAGGATGAGGCATCCAATTTGAAAATGTCTGGAGCTCAAATCTTCCTTCCGAGGTCACGCAGTAGCTGGTACGGCCAACGGAATCGTCACCTGAAGATGCGAATCGGTGTACGCTTCGAATGAACCTGTCAGGCCCGGGAAGATTGATCCCTTTTAAATGGTCGCGGCCGTCGCGCAAAAAGATCCCAAGCCCTGCCGCCCTGCCATTCGAAATGTCGAGATCCGCTTCGAATCTCAAACCTGTCAGATCAGAATTCCACAGGTCGAACAGGCCCGGTTTGCTGGCCTGCTCTTTTGCGTTCTTTCGCACGTGTCCACGACGGCACTCGAGAGTCAGGCCCTTCTTGCCTTCGACGACCTTCCACTGGCCCAACGCTGCCGTCCCGAGTTTTCTGACGTCCTCTTTCCGATTCAGATAGATCGCGGTATCGGAACGGACCACCGCGTCATCAAAGACAGTGCCAGCGCCTTCTGAATACAGGCCGATCTTCCCGCCAGAACAGCCGCGGTCGTAGAAGTCAAAAACAAGGGTGTCATCCATGCTGGCGCGAATCCGCCCACCGACCGCGCTGACGCGAAGCCGATACCAGTCGCCTGTGCGGCCGAGAAAGTGTCTTTCATCGAGGATGTCCGTTTCACCGTTCTGGACTCGCAACAACTGAAGAGTTCCGGCGTGCTTCTTGGGGTATTGAAGGTGAGCCCTGAAAAGGAAGTAGTCCTTTGCACAGCGCCATCCAACAACAACTCCAAACCAGCCGCCTTCAGTTTTGGATGAAACTTCCGTCGAGTAATCACTCCAGAACCTGTAACCCGCCGTAATGATGGAGGGCTCCTCTCCTGCCGAAGATAGAGAAAACGGATTCGGGCTGCGCTGAGAGTCCGGGGCCTTCCCGCTGCTGATTTTCAGACCGGTTGATCGCACCTTTGCATCAATGGACTGAATCTTCCAGAGGCCGGAATCCGGTTTCCAGAGGCCGAGATCTTCCGCGGTCTCGGCCGTCTTCATGAAATCATCGCTGAGGATGATTGGCTCGAGCGGCTGCACGCGAAGTCGTGTGATGTCCAGATCGTCCTGCGCCCTCACGTAGACCTTGCCGCCGGCAGAGGCCGGCACGAAATCTTGTCGCGGAGCGCCAAGACCACGTTGTTGTTCGAGATCTTGTCGCGGAGCGCCAAGACCACGTTGTTGTTCGAGGATGCGCAACGCGATGGCATGGTTAACAACGACGGTAATCCACGTCGTGTGCCGCCGGATTTCGATTAACTGGTGTGGCTGTTTTGAATCACCATGCAGGAAGCGCCCTCTGCCTTGCCAGGTCTTTTCAACTTCGTCGTCCCGGCATCTCTCAAGAATCGCTTTGGTCTTTGTCAGTTTCAGGCGGTAGTAGTCGGAGTTGCCATGAAGGCCGAACAGGAAAACGAGCTCTCTGAATTTCTTATTTCGTTTATGGCTGGCTGTAATTTCTACCGAGTATTCCCGGGCTGAGACAGTTTGAAGAAGTTCGAATGAAACTTTTCCTTTTCTGAGTTCTTCAGCGTTTGTGGGCGTGCAGAGGTCCGTGAAGAGGAACAGAAGAGTGACTGGTTTCAAAACCCGCATGCCGATTTTCTGGTTAACGATTTCGTGGGGATTAGCTCTTACACTCAGCGAGAGGAACTCGCAAACTCTGACCGAGACGGCCCACCAATTGTCTTACTGCTTCTTCGCATCGTTCAGAACAAAACAGAAAACACTCTGTCTGCGATGAAAGGGGGTTTCGTCAGGCGGTTCGGCATCTCCTGCGATGAAGCCTCCCCAGTCGGCTGCCTTGGCCCCCCAATGTCCAATCTTCACCTGTCTGACAGCCTCGTCCCTCGGATCCCGGATGGCCTGTCCCTGAAACGAGAGAACCGGGCTGCTGAGGGACATGCCATCCCCGGGCTCGGCAAAGCGGAAAGAAAGCGTGTTGGCTTTCCTGAGGCTGGAGGCGGGAATCTGAAACGAATACTTCTTTTGCGAGTTGGGCTGAAGAACCCCGTGGACTTTGTGGTTGAAGAGAACGTCCACCTTGCCGGAGGGGGCTCTGGGAGTGGTCCAGCCGTTGGCCGGGCTCACGGTAAAGGTCAGAACAGCATCAGTCTTGAATGCAGCGGATGCGCGGCCGTTGACAGCGACGAAGACCCGCGATCGCACTTCGCCGCTGGCCGTGCTCCTCACGCTGAAGCTCACAAGCCCGTCTGGCAGAGAGGTCGAGTCCACCGTTGCCGAATAGAGGGACCGATAGAATGGCCGTCCCGACTCTCGCATTGCCAGCCAGCTTTTGCCGTCCAGTGAGTACTCCAGCTCTTCATCGCGTCTGGGCTGCACCAGGTGAGCCCGGACCTCGACGCGGCCATTCAACACCGCGCCCACGCGGTGCGATACCACCGATACGCGCTGTCCCAATCCTTTGTAGAAGTAGTCGAGCTTCTCACCCGTGGCGCGGTAGATCATGTACCCCTGCGGCGAAAGATCGGGGCATAGCTGTTTCGCTTTGGGATTCCACCAGCAGCCGGACAGGGCCCCGCCCGTGCGATACGGGACAGGCCGTGTTTTATGAGAAACGACGTGGATGTCTCCGGTCAGTTGAAGTCGCACGTCATACTGTTTGGCCATATCAAGAAAGCCAGGGCAGTGTTTTGTCAGATCGGACTCCGCGGTTGTAACGACGAACGAGCCGGGCGTCCGGTGAGCCATGTCCTGCCTCATCCACTTGGTATGCATCGGCTGGACTTCGTTCGAGGGGTACTCCAGGTTCTTGCCGTTGACGTTGATCTGCCGTTTGCCAAGGTGATATCCAAAATCCACTGACACGAAGTGGATCTTTCCATACTCAAACGAGAAGAAATGAGGGCCGAGGTACTCCCAGAACATCGGCTTTGCGCAGCGGTGGTCTCCACGGGGAAACTCCTCGAGCCGGTAGGAGGAGTCCGTGTGGTCTCCGGCGACGTTGTAACAGGGCATGGTCAGATGATTCATGATGCCCACGTAGTTGCGAAAAGAGGCGTGCCCACTGGCAGGGGTATTCACCAGCGCTTTGTGAAGATTCAGCAGGTCACCACTGTTCACAACGAAACGGGGCCTCGGGGTCAGGGCGTTGACTTCCAGCACGAACCGGCTCAGACCCTCTACTGACCTGCGATTTTCGGAGACGTGTGTGTCAGTGACATGCACGAAGAAATAATCATCTTCGTCACTGGCCGCGGGCTTGAGCGCGAAGTCAACCTTTGCTGACAGAGGCTTGTACCAATCGCCCTCGATGTCGTATCCCGAAGGACGAGTGATGTAAACAAACACTGCACTGGCGTCAGGCGTGAGCGTGTAAGCTCCCTTCCCATCGGTCTTGACCACGGAGTAACCGTCCGTGACCGAGACGCCTTTGGCACCCCAGGTCTTTCCCTTGGCACGCACGAAAACGCCCCCTGAAATCTGTGCGGGGACCGGAGCACGATAATTCGGTTTCGGAGTTTCTTTGAGGAGAAGTTTAAGGGCGTCAGCGAAGGCCCACTTCGCTCCGGCCATATGGATCGACAGTCCGAACAGTAAGCCACACACGAACCAGCGCCTGGTCTTGCTCAATCGCATATTGTCTCCTCTTTGCCAATGCGGAAATCAGACTGACTGTGCTGCACAAATAAGGGTTCGCTCAAAGTGTATCATTTCGCAAATGTATTCAGGCCGTCGTTTCCACATTCGGTGCCGTGTCTGCCGGCGACTCAAGCTCGATCTCACCACACCGCCGCTGATGGCGATGCTCAGTTAAGAGACACGAGTCCGTGTCTGCTATGATGATGGGTGCCTTAATCTCTCCTGTGACTGTGACGAGGAAAGGATGAATCAGAAAATCGTTCCCGCTGTAATTCTTGCGGTCCTCCTTCCATCCCTCAGCGCTGAGGAATTCCCAAGCTTCAAAGGTGCGGCCAACTCCCCATCGGTCATTTCGCCCGGTGCGAAGAATCTTCCGGTCATTGACGGCATCTTGAATGACTCGTGCTGGAAGAGCGCCGGCAAGGTCTCCGGGTTCCTGCGCATGAAGACCACTCGGGCTTCGGAGGAGCAGACAACGGTTGCTGTGAACCACACGGAAAAGGGCCTGCTTGTCGCGGCCGTAGTTGCTGACAAGAAAATTGTCGGTAAAGAGCGCAAGCGCGACCAGGGTACCTGGGAGGACGACTGCTTCGAACTGTTTCTCGATCCACTCCGCGCCCGGCAGGACAGGTTTCATTTCATCATCTCTGCGGCCGGAATGATCTATGACGCCCGAATGCGCAAAGGCGTTTGGAACAGCAAGCCTGAGATTAAGTTCGCTACCCGGCAGTGGCCTGGCATAGGCTGGACCGTCGAGATGGCCATTCCCTTCAAGACTCTCGAAACGGGCACGCCCAGGCGAGGTGATGTCTGGGATCTCAAACTGGCGAGAGAGGACTACGATAATCTGGGAGGCGTTTTCAAGCTCTCGTCCTGGCAGCCTTCCGGAGCTGATTTTTCAGATGCGAGTGCCTTCGGCCGACTAGTGTTCGAGCATCCCAACCGCTCGTGGAATGGCGACTTTTCCAAAGGTATGTTCGAGGGCAATTGGCCTGCCTGCGGATGGAGGACGAGCAGGCAGTCCAAGGGCGGCTCATTCACAATTGACCGGCAAACCGGCCGTACGGATAAAACATGCGGCTCGGTGAAAGTTGATCGCTACACGCAGGTGCAGCACTGTGTGCCTGTCATTCCATTTCGCCGCTATCGGCTTACCGCGTGGGTGAATGTTGACGGGCTGGCAGGGAAGAGCCAAGTCGAGGTCTACACCGAGCGGAATACGAAAGTGAAGGCGAATCCGAAGCAGCAGGGCTGGCAGAAGCTCGTGACTTTCGATGCATCCGGGCCGCGCAAATTCCTTGCGCTCACCTTTACCAGTTATTACGGGCCGGGCAGATACCTGATCGATGACGTGAGCGTTGAAGAGATCGATAACGTGCCTCGCAGCGCGGATTCTATCTGCTACACCGGCAACGCGGCCGGCGAGCAGGCGAGACACAATCGCCAGGTGGAAGGGCGCTACACCTATCTTGAACTGGCCAGCCGCGCGCCCTTTTTCCCGCAACCATACGAACGCGGGACTGGCGACGTCGAGGAGCACTCCGGGTGGATTCCGTTCGCCAAAGGACACCTCACCGACGGCAAGCCTTCCTTCATTCAATATCACCATTGGACGAAAAGCCCGGGTAAGACGCTTCTTTTCGATCTGGGGGATGACAGATTCATCACCGACTTGGAGATCGAGCCGGTCATTCGGAAGCTCAGAAGCCTCGACATTCATTTGAAACTGGAGAAGGAGCAACGATACACGCTGGTCTCGCGGCCCAAGGTGACCGGCGGATCTGCTCAAGTGAAAGACATCAACGCGCACGCGCGATTCGTGCGCATCGACCATGACGGAGAATCCGGGCTACGTGAAATCCGAATATGGGGAAAGGACATAAAGGGCAGCGTGCCGCCCCGTGCTTTCGCCGTCCCAGTGACAATCGAAGAAGCCGTCGGCGGTCCAGCACTTGCCCCCCGCAGATTCGGCATTTTTCCAACGCCGAAGGAACTGAAGATCGGCGAGGATAGCTGTCACTTGAAAGGACCGGTGAGAGTGTCGATACGCGCCGGAGCGGAGCCGGGTGTGAGAGCCATCGCTGAAGACCTGGCCGAGCGATTGGAGCTCGCGGCTGGTCTGAGTGTAACGGTCGAAGCCGACCAGAAGAATGCGCAAATCAGGTTGCGCGTCACTCATGGTGCAGACGGCAAGAAGCACCACGGCAAAGAAGGCTACGAACTGAAGGTCAACTCTGAAGGAGCAGAGATCGCCGGGGGAGGGCTCGACGGCCTTTTCTACGGCTGCCAGACACTGCTGCAGTGCGTTCAACGAGATGAAGAGAACTTTTCCATCCGCTCGGTCGAAATTCGCGATTGGCCGTCTTATTCCTTTCGCGCCGTACAGGCATGGGGGAAGCAGGTCCAGGTCCCCTCAACGATGTCGGCGATCAAGGTGCTCGCCCGAATGAAGATGGACCACATTCTTCTGATGGGCAATGATTCGCAGGTACTCAAAGCTGCCAGGGAACTCATCAAATTGAGGATGGAGTCGGTGCCAAGGTGTGCCGATATGCCGGGCGCGGGATGGTATTCCCAGAGCATCGAGATGTATCCTGGCGAGATCCCCAAAGATCTGCCGTCGAGGGCACGCATCAATCCCTGCCCATCTCATCCACTCACCCACAAGGCCATCGAACGGCAAATCGGATTGATCTCATCTTTCCCCGGAAAGTACGCGTACATCAACTGCGACGAAATGTACCAGGAGCACAAAGGCGCGCGCTGGAACGTGTGCAAACGCTGCCAGGCACGCAAGCTCTCAGGAGACGAGGTCTTTCTGGAACTGCTGACACGCATCCACACCGGCCTTCGGAAAATCGGCAAGACGCCAGTCATGCTCGATACCATGTATTGCGTCCCGTACAAGAGAATGAATGAAGCCTTCAAGAAACTCCCGAAGGAAATCCCAATCATCATCTGGCATCCAAAAGTGCAGGCCGGGCTGCAGAGGCTTGGCTTCAGTGTGGGGGAGTTTATGGACGGTGACCGGTGGAGCATCGACGAGACGGCAGGCAACGTCATCGGCGGATACATCCCATCGGACGGCGGCTTCAAACTCGAGAAGTGCGTGGTCTTTGCCGAGGCATTCTGGTCAGGCAAGTACCCCGACTTGAATGACCCTCAAGTGCTTCGCCGCATCAGTGACGTCATGCTGCAGGTACAGGAAGCGCAGTTGAGCGCGGCTCTCCCATCCCGCCGGGCTTCGCGGGATCAATTTGTCACCATCGCTCTCTCTTCTGCAGCGAATACTGCACTGGCAGACGAAACTCCAGGCGATGGGCGCGGTCTCTTCGATCTCGGTAGAGGAACCGATCTGTCTTTCCTTGAGGGTAATCACATTCTCAATGGTGTACCGCTGAAGATTGGGGGACGAGACGGGCATGACATTGTGGTCATCGACAACCACGGCGCGCTGGATCCCCGTTTTCCCAGTGAAATCCAGATCGAGATCGGCCGGAGGGCCGCCTCGCTGGTCTTCCTTCACACACTCACCCGCCCAATGCCGTGGACTTATTCCGCCCAACTCACTTACGCGGGCACGTACCTCATCGAGTATGAGGACGGAACCCGTACAGCGTTCCCAATTCGGTACAAGCAAAACATCCTCGAAGCCAACTCACTCAGTGCCAGAAGCGTCGGCTACAAGTCGTCGCTGGTCACTCTTCCTGCCGCCTCGCCCGCCTGGCGCGGCAATCTGGTATCCGGCGAATCGCTGCTGCTCTTGACCGCCGAATGGGTGAACCCGTTCCCTGAAAAGACTGTCCGAGCGATCAGACTTCGGTCAACATCCAGGATGTTCGGAACGCGTATCGCCCTGTTCGCTGCGACAGCCGTGCAGCCCACGAAGCGGGACATCAAGTTCTGGTCGGTGAAGAATCGCCAGGCACTCCCGCCGGAGCCGAAGAGAGTTGACTGGACGAGGTTCAAGGAAATCGATCTCACCCGTGGGAAATTTGATTCCGACATTCACTACACTGCACCGGACGGCACCACGATTTCCGCATCGGCAATCTACACACTCAAAGGCGGAACAATCATCTCAACGATGAAGACGGGCTATGTGACGGTCGATAACAATCTCGGCTGGCAGGTCATCGGCAATAAGCCAGGAACCCTGACCGTGACCTTCCCCGGCCCGCGCACCATTGACGGGATATCACTTCTCGGACTGCCGGAGACCCCGGAATACGTATTCGTCAATAGTCCCGCCCCGATGAACTATGCTGTCGAGGTATTGAAAGAAGGCAAAGCATGGACTCAACTGATCGCGGGCAAAGATTACCTCCCCGACCGCGATGGTGAGACCCGTCATGTCTTTCCATCCGTGGCAGCAAAGGCTCTCCGGATTACCATCCGCCCCACATCCAGAAAGACCTGCCTTGTCCGGGGCATCGCCCGGTTGAAGATCTATGAACGCGGGGCGGAGTAGCTCATCGCCAGGCATGAAAAGTGTTCGCTGCCTCTGCAGCCCATCCCGCATTAGAGCATCGGAAGCCTGGCCCAATGCCTGCGGCCGCCAGACGGCATAAAATACCGGCATCCCAAGACTCAGGGCTCTCGACTTGGATTTCACCAGATACATCCCCCGGAACAGAACTCACAGGAAACTGCTGGGGCTGATGCTGTTCCTTTTAGTGTTTTTCATGACCCGGCCGTTCTGGTGCCCCGAGTTCCTGTACTCGTTCCTTCTGACCTGGTTCGGTTTCATACCGGCCACACTGTTTTACTTTGCGGCGGTATTCTGCATCGAGCGACCGGAAAAGGTGTTTCGACGGAAGAATGCCTATAGATTCGGAGTGTGTGCCCTGGTGGTGTCATTCGGCCTGGTGGTTCTCGAATTGACGGTCAGACGCGTCTCCCCGCCGCGGCGCTTTCTGCCGCGGCTGCAGACACTGCCGAACCGCTTCCAGTGTATGACCGAAATCAACCTGCGAGGCCTTTCATCGGAACGCATGTTGACCACGAACGCCTGGGGCATGCGAGGCGATGCGGTGCCCGGGGACTGGGAAAAGCATGAAACCATCCTGGCCATCGGCGGCAGCACGACGCACTGTTACTACCTCGATGATTCCAAAACCTGGCCCGCGCAATTCCAGAAGATCCTGCGGCAGAAACGGCCGAACGTCTGGGTCGGTAACACCGGTGTCGACGGGCACTCCACCCGCGGCCACCTGGTGACCATGAAGTACATCGTCAGATCGGTCAGGCCCTCGGCACTGATTTATCTGACGGGAATCAACGACCTGTACCTGAGCTTCGAGAAAAGTAAGAGGGACGCGCCGGTTTACCAGTTCAACGTCGTCGAACCGGAATGGTGGGAGCACTACAGGCTCTTGCAGATTGCGCGGCTCTGGAAGGTGATTCTCATTGATGGTGTTCCGACCACGCGGCGCAGCAAGCATTTCAATTACAATCCCAACGCAAATCCGGATGCCGTTTTCGATGCCGCGCCGGACGACCCGTCCGAATGGCTGGTCACGCTGCAGGAATACCGTGCAAACCTCGAAAGCCTGATTTCTCGGGGCAGGGAGCTCGGTTGCAGAATGGCGTTCATGACACAGCCGCTGCTCCTAGGCGACGACGAAAGGTGGGAACAGATGATGGGCAAAGAATTCTGGGCCGGCGAACGCAAAGTCATCATTTCCGGAGCCACGTACTGGCAGTTGCTCGAGGTATTCAACCAAGAACTCAGAGAGGTCTGCAAAGAGAATGAGATCCCCTGCCTGGACCTCGCCTCAAAGATCCCACATTCGGAGGATTACTTTTACGACATCGTACATCTCACCGAGCACGGCGCGCTGAAGGTGGCCGAGCTCGCGGCAGAGTTCTGGGAGAAGGGGTATGAGGAATGAAGTCTTTGGATGTCACTTTTCCGCGTGACGCGGCGAAGTTCGTGGCACGGGCGTCTCGCCCGTGAATCACGGCCGGGAAGGCCGTGCCACGATTCTGGCTGTGGCTGTCAGGCCACCTCAGGGAACCTTCGAACTTGAAAAGCAGGAGGGTTCCCGGTTGAAATGGGTGACTGCAACATCCACTTCCTCTACTTCTTACACTCTACACTTCCATTCTTCCTCCCCATGCCATCCTTCAGTCCATTCATTCAGGGGGTTATCACGCTGGTCTGGCGCGACCTCTTGATGATGGCGCGCCGGAAGCGGACCTACTTTATGCGGACCCTGTTCGCAGGTGGGATCGTGCTGGTGGCGTACCTGGCGTGGATCGAGAGCCGAAGCGGGGAATACGCGATGGTGATCAATCGTGAGCTCCGCGGGGAATTTGAACAGAGGCTTGAGTGGATTGGCCGCAGGCTCTTCGAGATGGTAGCCATTACTGGTGCGCTGCTCGCGGCGCTGATTGCGCCCGTCTTTACCGCGGGCACGGTTTCGCAAGAGAAAGAGCGCGGCACTATTGGAGTCCTCCAGGTCTCACAGCTCGGAGGCAGACAGATCGTCGTGGCCAAGGCATTGAGCAGCCTGTTTTCTCTTTTCGTGCTGATCGCCGCGGGGCTGCCGGTCGCTGCGAGTGCCATGCTGTTTGGCGGGGTCGGGCCGAGCCATCTCATCGCTCTGTCTCTTGCCCTGTTTTCGCTGGCCGCGTTCTGCGCATCCATTGGATTCTTTTGTTCGGTGATCAGCTACAGCGTGCAGGAAGCTCTGGTGCGGGCGTATCTGCTGCTTATCGCTTACGGCGCCGTTATGCCGATATTCTGTGCAATCCTGGCCCACAACGAAGCTGAAGAGCTTCTTCAAATCATCCATCCCGGCGGTGGAATCATTTACATCACCGGTGTCGCCAAAGGGTGGAAGTCTGACTGGGGGCCCGCGGTCGGTTCGATTCTCTTTAACACTCTTTTCGCCTCTCTCTTCTTTGTCGTCTCCGTCGGGCTGTTCCCAAGGTTTGCGGATCAGAAGCCAAGCCAGGTCTGGCGGCGGCTCTTTGAATGGATCGACGATTTTTTTGAACGGGCCAACCGAGGCCGATGGTCGGTCAGATTCAAATCCGACCGTCTCGAGGGCAACCCCGTCAGTTGGAAGGAGCGGCACTTCCGTGTGCTGGGGAAAACGGATCACATGATCCGGGCAGGCTACGGCATGGCCTGGATGCTCATACTTTTCTATCTCGTGGTGAGCCTCACCAAACCGCGCGCGCTCCACCAGCACGGCTTCCATATGGTCATGATGATGCTTCTCACTTCGCTTTGGTACTTTGTGCTTGCGGCCTTCGCCGCCTCGAGCATATCTTCGGAGAAAGATCGGAACAGTTGGGAGGTGCTCTTGACCACTTCCCTGACCCGTTGGATGATCATCAGCGGCAAACTGAGAGGCACCATCAGGGCCAGCATCGTCTTCATGGTCTTTCCATTCCTTCAGTCACTGCTGGCCGCAGGCTCAATCATGCATGCACGTCATTCCGGCACGTTTCAGAGCATGATGTCAATCCTCGCTTTTGTCTGCGGCGGGCTGTTCATTCTTGGGCTGGGCACCTACTTTTCATTCCGCTGCCGCAGCACCGCACAGGCAATGATTTGGACCGTCGGCATTGGTGTGCTGGTAAATCTGGCCCCCGTGGCATTTGCATTTATCACGTCTGATAAGGCTTCCTGGCTTTCACCAGTCATGGCGACTGCTTCCTGGTTCTCCAGGAGCAGAAGTCATGAAATCCCTGCAGTATGTTCGATGCTCCTTTCCGCATTCTGCGGATGCTGCCTTCTCGGCTGGACCTACTGGCGGTTCTACAAACTCACCGGCCGCACGCCGGACCGAATGTGGGCCTGGGAGACCTGACAAGAGCCGTGCGGCATCCTGGCGAAAAACTCCTTTAATCCGTGCGCTGGTGGTGGGGACGGGTTCCTCAGCCTGTCCATTGACCCTCGCGAATCCACGCTTCATTCATGCGCCTCTTTCCCACCCTTTGCCTCTTGCTCTGTTCGGTCTGGTCACTGCACGCGGAGCAGTCCCCGAACATCCACGGCGAGACAGTCGAAGAAACCGCCGGGCGCACCGGTTATACCGCGGATGAGATCAGAGAGTGGTTTCCGCCGTTAGAGGTCTGGCAAGTGAAATTTGGCATCCATACCGCCAACGATGCCGAAGGCTATGCGAAGGAACGGTTCCTCAGACCTCCAAAGCCGTACGTCCATCCGCGCATCCTCTTCAATCCGGAGGAGCTGCCCGAGATTCGGAGACGTATCAAAGGAACGAAATCCGGACAGACGATTTACAGCGCGCTTAAGAAACCCCTGGCTGATCTGCATAAACAGGAGGTCTTCAACAGGCTCGTCGAAGGAACGATAAGTGACCTCAAACCGAGGGACATCCAGGCATGGATCATCAACGGCCTCGCTTACGAGGCGCTCATCTGCCTCATTGATGAAGATGACGTGCGCGGCAGAAAAGTGGCGGCCGCGGTCTCTTCCTTTGCACGGGTGGTTCAGACCGAATTGCCCGATCTCAACACTAATTCAAAGTGGTGGGAGATCTTTGATCGCGTCCGCAGCGATACCCTCGGCCTGGCATATGACTTCGGCTACGGATTCATGACCGACGAGCAGCGTTCGCTCATTCGCAAGACCATCTCTGCCCTCACGAAAGATAAAACTCATGTCGGATTGATGCAGTTGCCTTCGCTTCCCATGACGACCGGCTGGTTCGCCCACCAGGCCGGCCTGATGACGCTCGCGCTGGCCATTGAGGGTGAGGAGGGCTTTAACGAGAGCACGTACCTCAAATTTGTCGAAGCATTCAAACGCTGGGTGCTCGCAGGATCGAGCCGGGGTGGCGCGCTCTATTCCGGGCCCACGCGCAACGCGTATTTTTCTTTCTGGTTGATACCGCTGGCCAAACGCGGAGTGCATCTGCTCGGCACACCCAACGCAAAGAACCACATCAGGAAGTACCACCTGCACACCATGATTCCCTGGGGGATTGGCAAGTTTGTTTTTGATACCGGCATCAACTATTCGCGGCCCCTCGATCCCCAGGTCATCAAGTACGCATATCCCAATGACCCCGCGATAGATCTGGTTTATCTGAATTCCGTCGGCTCGAAATACGAACATTACGAGCATGCCCATTTTGGCGGCGGCGCGCCGAATTTTTCGACCATGTACTACCTGCTCTTCGGTTCGGAATACGCAAGGGAATGGGAGGACGCGATGTCCGAGCTCGCAAAGTCAGAGCCCCTGACCTTCTACGATGATTTCCAGGGCACTTTCGTTACCCGTGACGAATGGAAGCCGGATGCTGCCCATCTTGTGATGCAGAGCCATCACCTGGAAGGCTCGAACGGAAACCGGGACCGAAACAACATCGTCTTCAGCGCACACGGCCGCACATGGCTCAATAAGGACGCAAACATCAACAACGGCCCCGAATGGTTTTCTGTAGTGCTTGCCGATTCCGCACAGACCCACGCGGACGTCACTCAGCCGCTCGCCTTCGTCGACACCAGACTCGCCAGCTTTCATTCGTCCGACGCCCGCTGGTGCTATCGCCGCGGGCGTGAGCACGGCCCCGTTCCATTCAGCTTGAATGATTCTCGTCTTGATCGGAGCAGACTTCCGTGGATGTCGCTCCCAAGGGCCATTCTTCCGGGCTGGCGGGAAAGTCTGAAACCGGGCGCGCCGGGCTTCCATGAGAGTATTCAGCGATGGCGCGGCCGTTCTGCAGAATTCGCTATTCGTACAGCCGGTCTCATCCGCGGCACCTATCCGTACGCCCTTATCACGGACGACCTGAAGCTCGATAGCAGACCGCACCTTTTCGAATGGCAGGGCCAGATAGCCGACGATGCGGAGTTGGAGCGTATCGTTGCCGGTAATGCTGATGACGGCCACCTGATCGATTTTGTGTTTGGCGAAAAGGCAGATCCCCGGAGCGACAGCCCTCGAAATCGAAAGTTCCTTCTGCGGGTGCTTGACGCCGGCCCAACCGACCGTGAACGAAACACGGTGCGTTCCGCATCGCGCATGGATCGATTCGTTCGATTCGATCACCGTATGAACAGGGCTTACAAGCGGCGCATCATGGTGCCGATGCATTCGGTCATCGGCCAATACAAAGTGCTCCTCTTTCCCCATCGTGAAGGAGATGCTTTGCCAAAGACCGTGTGGAACGAAACACGGACAAAACTGCGAATCGAGTGGTCGGATCAGCTTGACGAAATCAGCTTCACCCCTCGCCGATGCGGCTCGAGCGACATTCTGATTCACCGGATCAAAGGCAGACTGCAGGGGCGGGAAATGAAGCTGCAACTCCCGGACAAACCACTCACTACCGATGCGCAACAACTCGCCTCGGTGCAACAGAGCAAGGCGTGGCTGACTTTGAACCGGACAGTCGAGCCAGAGCCAAAGGTCGCGATTTCCGAGCCGCCGATCTTCTCTCGCTTCCCCGTCCTGAAGAAGCTGCATCGGCACGTCTATCCGCACTTCCTTGCCGGCCCGGAAGAAAAGGATCAAAAAGTAGCAAAATCCTATGCCGGAAAAAGTCTCACCCCGGCCCATCCCGAATGGACGAAGCTGGCCCTCTACGGACTCGAAGGCGGGGACGAGTATCGCAACTGGCTGCGCGGGGAAAGAGGACCCGATTACCGTTCACGGATCGCCACCATCAACCTCAGCCACTGGGAGGGTTCTTACCGGCAGCTCAGGTTTATTGATGTTCGTAAAGAATGCGAAAGGGCCGCCGCCTCGCCTTGGGGAAAGGGAAAGACGCAGCAAGAAATCGGGGTGGCTCTGGCTGCGAATCTGAACCGATTCGTGGGCAGCTTCTTCAGCACTCATACCCAATGGCGAGAGCATGACGGCGACCAGGGCACCCTGTGGAAAGATCGATGGGCCAGCTACAACGACGGTCACCTGCGACTGATCCTATCGCCGCTCTATCGCACCTGCGTCGAGCAGGCCCTGCAAGTGCTGGTCAGCGGCAAGGCGCCCGAGCCCCGGTTTGAGCCGATGCTTGCGGAAAAACGTTTTCGTTACTTCCGCGACCACCGCCGGTTACCGCCCGGCATGCGCGTGGTCGATACGGCCGATGGAAAACAGTTCATCATGTGGGCTGGCTTCCGAAAGGCCAAGCTGCTCGATATTCAGAACCGCCTCGGCCAGTTGCTCAATCTCGAAGTACTGTTCGAAGACATCCGCATCGACACTCCCATCGATCCGGCGGACGACCTGACCGCAGAGATTGAGGAAGACCCGGAAGAAAACGTCGAGGTGGATATCCCTCTCGATGTGGAAGAAAGGAGGAAGAAAGAACCAAAACTCTACACATTCAGAATCCAGAACCTCGAAATCAGAAAGGCTCTACAACTGGTCGGCAAAACCACTGGCAACGATTGCGAACTAGTCGGCCACCGCGTCATCTTCAGGAAACCGGTCCGGTTGAGGTATTTCGATGTATCAGCCAGCAGGAACGCTACTGACCTGCCAGCAAAGCTGATCTCCGAGGTGAAGCCTTCGACCTGGGACACTTCAAAGAATGCCACAGGCATCACCAGAAAGATCGCTTTCCGGTTAGAATGGTCAGGCCGAAAACTCCTCGCCGTAAACACCGACGCAGACACGATGAAATCAGTCGCCGCTTTCATGGAAGGCCAAAAATGAAGAACGGCTATCCTCGGCTTCCTCTCTCTTGCTCCTCGTCTGTCCGAATCCTTGAGAGCCCCATCCACCATTCACCATTCACCATTCACCATTCACTCTTCACCGCTGTCGCAGGGTTCCTTCTTCTCTTCTCCCATACCCTCTCCGCCGAAGAATTCACCCTCTCCGCACAGGACACCGTCGCCAATCTGTTTCAGATTCATGGTTGGATTCCGAAGCCCTTGCATGGCTCGGCGAAATTCACCTCCGACACCGGCGTCTTCCGAATCAATCTTCAGGGCAGGGCAGCAGGTAAGGGCAGGCTCCTGAAAAAACTCGAGCATTCGCTGGCATACATCGCCGTGAGTGACGTCACTACCGCGTGGTATGGAAAACCGAAAAGCGAGGTAAAGCGAGCATTTCGAACGACTGTTCTTGCACAGGGCGATTTGCCTTATGTGGTGGTCATCGATGATGTGGAGCTCCTCAAACCCAGCGGCGAGCCGCTGTACATGGAATGGCTGATGCCCGTTGCAGATTCACTCAATATTCAGAATCTGCATTCGTGGATGCATCCGGATCGGAAACGGCATTCTCCTGATCTGTATAAGCAGACGTCCGGGGAGGTCCTTCTGATGGATGCTACGGGTGAAAAGCGGGCGCATCTGTTTGCGAGGGTTGTCCATCTCCCCAGCGATTTTCACCGCGCTGATTTCGATGCCCGCGCTATGCCCTCGGCCCGGTTCGAGCAGGGCCCGAGCCCGGAGGGCGAAGGTAGCATGAATCGCATCGCGTTTGTGGCCCGGGGCACAGAGCCAAGATTCATCATCATTCTCGCGCCCAAAGAAATCACAGCGACCTGGGCCCGCGGCAAGGACAAGCTTTCCATCGCGGCCGGCATTTATGCGGACGAATTCACCTTCCTCCGCTCCAAAGATGGCACCACCTCCATTCGGATGGATCGCCGCGACGCCGGATCGCCCGAGATCAAAAGCACGGCAGTCTTCAGCACGGGCTCTGAAGACATCGAGATGCTGGTGGATGAAGAAATAAAAGAATGAAGAGAACCACGGATGAAGAGGGCCACGGATGAAGAGTAACACGGATGAAGAGGGCCACGGATGAAGAGGGCCACGGATGAAGAGGACCACGAAGATGAGGGAGCCTCTTCATCCACGCCTCTCTTCAATCGCGAATCTCTTCATCCGTGGCCCTCTTCATCCGTGGTTCTCTTTATCCCAGTCAGAAAATCTGTCATACTCTCCACCTATGACTGAAACCACAAAAGTATTTGGCGAGCTCCAGACTTACTACTCGAAGAAGAACGTCTACTACCAGACGATCACCGCCATTCTCGAGGCCGCGCTCGAGGTCGGTCTGCCGCATCGGCTCGAGCTCATACTCGCGCAGCCCAAGAACGAATTGGTCGTCAATTTTCCCGTGCAGATGGATGACGGCGACCTTCAGCTATTCCAGGGATACCGTGTCCAGCACAACAACGTGCTTGGCCCGTATAAGGGCGGCATCCGTTTTCATCCGGATGTGGAGCTCGATCACGTGAAATCCCTGGCCGCGATCATGACGATGAAGTGCGCGCTCGTTCAGTTGCCGTTCGGCGGGGCCAAGGGAGGCGTCCGGGTCGATACTCATAAGATTTCGCCGAACGAGCTCATGCATCTGTCGCGGCGATTCACCAGCGCTATCATGACGAATATCAGCCCGGTGCATGACATCCCCGCACCGGATGTCGGATCGAACGCACAGATCATGGCTTGGATGGCCGACACCTACATGAACCTGAACGGCCCGGAAAGCCGCTTCGATGGGCTCGGCGTCGTCACCGGCAAACCGATCGAGTTCGGTGGTTCGGCCGGACGCGAAAAGGCTACAGGACAGGGCCTGCTCTTTGTGCTCGAACAGTTGCTGCCGGGATTGGACATGAACCTCGATAAATTAACAGCCAGCTTGATTGGCTACGGAAACGTCGGCTCCTGGACCGGGCGCCTCCTCGCACGGAAGGGCACAACCGTGCGCGCCGTGATGGATCACACCGGCGCGATCCGCAACGACGACGGACTCGACGCGGAAGCTCTGGCTGAATACGTCGCCGAGCATAGAGGCGTGGCCGGTTTTCCCGGAGGAGAGCCGATCGATGAAGATGATTTCTATTCACTCGAAGTGGACCTTTTCATCCCCGCCGCGCTGGAGCAGATGATCGATGGCGACAAGGCAAAGCTCCTCAACTGCAAAGTGGTCGTCGAGGCCGCCAACGCACCAACCACGCCCGAAGGTGAAACCATTCTGCTCGACCGAGAGGTCTCTATTCTCCCCGCCATCCTCTGCAACTCAGGCGGCGTGACCGTCAGCTACTTTGAATGGAAGCAAAATCGCCAGGCCGAAACCTGGGATGAATACACGGTCGACCAGAATCTCCGGGCCATGATGGCCGGTGCCGCAGCAAGGGTCCTCGATGCCGCGCACCGTTACGATTGTTCCTTGAGGATGGCCGCCTACGCTGCCGCGCTCGAGCATCTCTGGCACGTGTACGAACTGAGAGGGATCTTTCCGTAGATCGTCTTCACAGAAGGGATGCGTTTTGTGCGCTACTCTCCAAGGATTTCTGAGAAGTCAATAATCCGGGCGAACACTTCACCGTACTGGACTCTCTCGCTGACCTGATTAGCGTGAATGAGGATTGGCAGTATGGAGCAGTGCTTTGGCGCGTCCAGGCGGTCGGCTTTATCCATTACTTCCTCTTCTACGTCCGCAGAGATTGGGTTTCTGCTGAACTTGATCTCGCAGAGATAAAGAGGGCCGTGCTTCGTTTGAATCAGGTAATCGATCTGACATCCTCGGCGGCGCTTTGTTCCCGGTTGGAAAAACGGGCCTTCCAGTTCAATCTCCGATGGAGACAGCCCGCAGCGCTTCCAGATGAACTCTCGATTCCTCAGGACGAGGTTTTCAAACTGGAGCCCGACCAACGAGTCCCACCCGGCCAATGCGCTCATGGGTGCCTGAGCAAACCGGCGATTCTCAATCTTCTGCCGGTTAGGCAACACATACTTCAGATAGAAGCGAAGGTAGTTATCCTGCAATCTGAAACGGCTGAGCTTTGAGATGCTGCGCCGCTTGGGATCCCAGGTGAACTCCCGCTGGAGGAAGCCGGCCAGAATCAGATCGTTGAGATACGTGCTCATGACACCGCCCTTACCACCGCCAAGCCTCTCGATGACGTCCGTCATGGCGCCGTGACCGTCGGCCAGTGTGGCCACTATCCGCTGGTAGATCGGCCCACGCTGGTCGAAAAGGTCTGAGAAGATTTGGTCGAACTCTCTGAAGAGTAGCCCTTCCGGACTGAAACAGAGTCGCCTGATGTTTTCTTCTGCCGACTGCTTAACGACAATCTCTTCGAGATATCTGGGCACTGCTCCAGTGACCGAGATCACCTTCAGCTTGTCATAGAACGAGATCCGATCCCGGGCCGCGCCCCAGAAATGGTTACAGTGCAGCATGGATAACTCCTCGACCCGCAAATGCTTTGAAACGCGCCCGACGAAACCCGTGTTGCTCAGGATGTTCTTGTCCAGCCAACTGGAAACAGAGCCGCACAGGAAGAGGATCAGTTTCGGGTTACTTTTGAAATGCAGATCCCATGCGATTTTCAACTTGGGAAGGAACTCAGGATCGTCCTTCCCCATCCACGAGATCTCATCCAGCAAGATGATCCACTTTTTCTTCTCGGTGGCGCGGGCGAGGTGAGCAAAGAGGTCAAGCCAGTCAGCGTGCTGAACGGGAGGCATACCAAATTCGCGCTGCATCTGCTCCGCAAAAGCCTTCCTCTGAAGCTCCAACGTAATCCCTGGCTGCGGCGCCAATGCGGAGATAAACGCGTGCCGGTATTTTCCGTTGCGCTCGGCGAACTCTTCGATCAGACGGCTCTTCCCGATTCGCCGGCGCCCTGTAATAACCACCAGGCTCGCCGCCTGTTTCTCAACAAGCCCCTGAAGCGTTTCCAACTCGTAATCACGCCCGATAAATCTGCATTTCATCGTCCGGCCTCCTTCGACATTCTGCTCCGGGTTATCACCAAATCGACAAAATGCCTGTTTGGTGATAGTTGAAGTGGCGGTTCAATCTATCACCAAATCGACAAAATGCCTGTTTGGTGATAGGAGGAGCGGTGACTCAATCTATCACCAAATCGACAAAATGCCTGTTTGGTGATAGTTGAAGCGGTGACTCAATCTATCACCAAATCGACAAAATGCCTGTTTGGTGATAGGAGAACTTTTCTGGAGGAAGCCTCGGACGGGTTCTTCTCATCCACGTTCTTCGTCTTTTCCCGGTATTTCATCGACGCCGATTCATCATCTGCGCACTACGTCTCTCTCGTGAGCCGGGGATGCGGCTCAGTATGGATACGACGGCGTTTTCGATGGCTTTCTCATCGGGCGGGGAGGAGGTCGTGGCTTTACCGAGCGCATCGTCGATGATGTCGGCAAGGACGGAAGCCGCGAGCGATTCGAAGAAATTTCCTCTGGTGTAGCTCGTATCTCTGTCGCTCATGGACGCGTGACCTGCGGCCCGGCCGTACCACGCCAGATTGCCATCGGGAATGCGGATAATGAAGAGGCGCAATTCGGCAACTGCGTGTTCGGTCGTCGTATCGATCACAGCCGTGACCTTACCCTCGTCACTCTTCTCCTCTTCCTGTTTGTGCGTCTGGTAGGTCCGTTCATCCACGAGTTGGATCAGCAGGGCGAACTTTGCCTGGTGCTCTTTCCGCCATCCCAGGCTTTTCTCACCGAATTTGTCCAGATCAACGGGCGCCTCAGGCCCGCCGCGAAAGTCCAGCTTCGCTTCGTCAAAGAAATCCAGCTCTACATCCGCCCGAATAAATCGGGATCGGGATAACCGTTTCTTGAAAGCCCAATCGCAGGAATCGGAATGGTGGCAGAGCGTTCGTTTGCCCGTGCTGACCAGTGCAGGGAGCAGGATGAGAGTCTGATTCGCCAGCATCTTTCTGGTGAACCACGGCGGCTCTGCGTTGAGGTCCTTTAGGCGGGCCTGGATATCCGGCGGGATATCCGCGGTCCTGGTTGCCATGGGAGGCGCGGTGCAGCCAGCAAGCGCACAGCACAAAAAGAGTGACAGACGATGGTTCATTATGACTCTCGAATGGGGAAAGTTCAGAATCATCTACGCAGCGTCGGTACGAGTTCACTACAGATTCCCAGCCTGCTGAATCGTTACTTCATGCCCCGCCTTTATCGAGCCCTCTGTCCCGTCGAGGGTGTTGTTTGCCAGCAGGTTTGCATCGCCCTTGCCTCGCCAGTGGACCGCGTGGCGCAGCAGCTTCGTTTCACGCGAATCCAGGATCTGGCACCCGGTCATACTGATGTGCGAACAGTCCTCCAGGTCGATCCCGGCTGGCGTCGGGTCGCGCAAAAGACAGCCGGAGAGATTGATGCGTTTACAGCGGACGAGTTCGATCAGTGCTTTGTGCTCTCGTGAGGGCTTCGAATCGGTTTTGCCTGTTGGGGCGCCGCGCATCTGAAGGCCAGTGAGTGTGCAGTCGGTCGAATCAACAAAATAGAGATTGTTGTTCACGAGCCGCCCCTCACGCCAGTAGTTGTGCCCGATGGTGTTGGCGCCAATGGAAATGTCGTCGCTGTTTTCAACTAGCAGGTTGTGCTGATAGCCCATGTAAATGAAGTTGCCGGTAATCGACACCCCACGGCAAGCGGCCAAGTGGATATTGACATTTTGATTGCCGATAAGGTTGCCGGAGATGGCCGCCATGCCTGGGGGAAGCAGCCCGGTCGGGTCGGGGCCGGCGATGCGGATGTTTGCGCCGTTGGGTGAATGGGTGGATTGGATCGTGTTCGACGCAATGGTGATCTCGCGGACCGAAGGCCGCGGGCTGTCACTTTCTTTCCCGCGGGTATCGATAAATATCTCGGCGGACGGTTCGTCCGGCTTTGCGCCCTTATGCGATCGAAAGTTGTTGTACTCGATGTCGTTTCCGGTAATCTGCAGGTTACGAACTTCCGATCCCTGGATTCGAACGCCACCAAGCCTGCAGTAACTGATGTGATTACCGATGATGTTGATCTGATGAAGGTTGACGCGATCCAGGAAAATGCCGACTCCGGTGTTGTGATAAATTTGGCAATCGCTGATCAGTACGTTGCGATTTCGATTGTAGATCCGGATGCCGTGCCTGAGCTCTCTCAAGGACACTCCTGAAATCACGGGCTGCATCGTGCCGACGAGCTCGATGCCGTCGGCTTCAGGGTGCGCGCCTTCGATTTCAAGATTCATGACCTGCGGCAGACGCTGACGCTGCCAGATCTCGGGTCTGAATGAGCCGGGATCTGCCGTGCCTTCGTGCGTGCCCACCAGGCGAATTGCCGGCCCGGCCCCCGCCATCACCAGCTTTGCTGTCCCGTGCGATCCATCCAGGCTCGTGCGATTCACTTCGTTTAAAGGGATATCGAGAGGCTTACTGATGCGGTAGGAGCCGCGGCCAAAAGTGACGTGTCCACCGCCATCTTTGATGGCATGAAGGATAGCGTCAGTGTCGTCAGTGGTTCCGTCTCCGGTGGCGCCGTATCCGTTAACGTGGGTCATGAGATGTCATTCATCAGTGTCATGAATCCGAAAGCTCCGATCGCAACTGCTTGATTACCTGCTCGAACACGATGCGGCAATTGCTTCGGACCTCTGCCGTTCGGGATTTCAGCTCGCTGCCGCCATCCGCATCGTACAGCATGGAATAGGCGAGCTCGTTCAGAGTAATCTCATTTTCAGGCAATACATCTCCAGACCGATTCGTGACCATGCGCAAACGGTTCTCGAGACGGCGCAGGAAAACATACGAACGACGGAAGAGATGACAGTGCTCGATGGGAATCAGTCTCAAAGACTCAATCGCATCCAGGGCCTTCATCTCCGAGGGATGCCGCAGCACCAGATGCTCGTGACCGTGAACGAGCCGCAGGATCTGAATAATGAATTCGATATCCACGATACCGCCTCGGCCGCGTTTGAAGTTTTCGTGGCCAACGCTGTTCTCCAGCTTCTGACGCATGGCCAGAATTTCGTCGAGGTCGTCCGGTCGCAGCGAAGTGGAATAGACATGTTCGTAGAGTCGCTCGATGACTCTGTTTCCGAACTCAACATCGCCCGCAACCGCGCGGACTTTCGTCAGAGCCTGCCGCTCCCAGAGATCGGCCTTGCCGCCGAAGTAATAACTCTCGATGTAATCGGTCGAGGTTGCGAGTGGGCTCTGGCTGCCCGCCGGACGGAGCCGCGCATCAATCTCGTAGATCCGTTTGGCCGCAGGCTCTGACAGGAGTTTCACGATGCCCTGGCACAGCCGGGTAAAAAAATCGACAGAAACGGTGCCGCCGTCCGTCTTGCCTTTTCCGCCATAAACAAACATCACGTCGAGATCCGAAAAATAGTTCAGCTCGGCGCCGCCGAATTTGCCCATCCCCAGAACCGCAAAGGGGATGGCCTTGCCTTCTTTGTCCTGAGGGACGCCATACTGCCGGGCGGTATTTTCGAAGCAGATATTGACGGCGCATTGCAGACACTGCTCGGCCAACTGCGAGAGTTCGCCGTAAGCTTCGAGGGGCTCGAGATGTCCGAGGCGGTTATGCGTGCCGATGTGCAGCATTTCCACATCGTGAAACTCCTTCAACCTTTTGACCGGTTCCTGCGAGATCGCGATCAGCGATTTCAAATCGG
>Ga0066833_10000196_pt1 | contig 22864 bp, 26 predicted proteins | sample ETNtaG_13_FD_66728 | JGI IMG/M metagenome (GOLD analysis project Ga0066833, IMG submission 66728) | Marine microbial and viral communities from oxygen minimum zone, Eastern Pacific Ocean - ETNP201306PF47B | ecosystem: Environmental > Aquatic > Marine > Oceanic | place: Pacific Ocean: Eastern...
CAGGAAGTTATATCCCGAATATAAAGCAAAACGAAAAACAAAATATAGAGTAAATAGAGCATATGATTTCGCATCTCAAGAAGATGAGAAACAAAATATGATAATGCAGTTACAGAGAGTGGTTGAATATTTAGAAGCACTTCCTGTAACTGTTTTATCTTATGATAACATTGAAGCAGATGATACGATTGGTTATATTTGTAGACAAGTTCTTACTGAATCAGAGTTAACAGTTATGTCTACTGATAAAGATTTTCTTCAGTTGGCAAACAGTAGAATAAAAGTATGGAGTCCAACTAAAAAGAAAATGTATGATGAAGATACTGTGTTAGATGAGTATGGTATATCATCTCATAACCTTATATGGTATAGAGTATTAGATGGAGATAAGTCAGATAATATTCCTGGTGTAAAAGGATTAGGATTGAAAACTATACAAAAAAAATTACCGTTTTTGAGTGAGAATCGTATAGTTGAGATAGATGAAGTTATTACAGAATTACCAGAATCTAAAGAAATAATAGAACGAAATTATAATTTGATGCAATTATCAGACGTAGATATTTCTGGTTCTACAAAAACAAAGATAATAGAAAAAGTTAATGAACCGATTAATAGATTAATAAAATATAAATTTCAAACAATGTTTTTAGAAGATAAGTTATATAGTGCATTACCAAATGTTAATAGTTGGTTACTTACTAATTTTAATCAATTAAACCAATACGCTGAAAAAACAAATGAAGATGTATAAAAAAATATTACCATTAGATGATAATGAAAAAGTTGTAGATCAATTTGGTTGGTTACCAGTTTCTATTATTGAACCAGAAAGACAAAGTAAAAAACAATGGAAGAATGCATATTTAAATGATGGTATAAAAGAACAAAGAAGAAGTGATGATGCAAAATATTTAAGTGGTCTTGGTTTTAGTGAATTTCATGCAGGATTGACTGAAGATATTTTGTCATATTGGTCTGTAGTGGATAGTGTAGTTGTTGACCCGTTTGCTGGTAGATTAACAAGAGCGTTTGTGAGTTCAAAACTTGGTAGAAAATATTATGGATATGATATAGCACCAAATACAGTTAAAAGAGTTAATCAACATTTGACAAAACATAACTTAGACGCTACAATTTATTTGGATGATGGTTGTTATATGAGACAAACACCAAATAATTTCGCAGATTTAGTTATGACTTGTCCACCATATCATCAATTAGAAAAATATGAATCTGTAGAAAATCAACTATCAGATATAAATGATTATGAAACATTTTTGGGAATGATAGAAATATGTGCGGTAAATATAAAAAGAGTTTTAAAATCAGGTGGATTTTTAACTTGGGTATGTGCAGATTGGAGAGATGGTATAGAATTCAGGCCATTTCATTCGGATTGTATTAGATTGTTTAAAAAAGTTGGTTTTAACTTTCACGATTTAATAGTTATAAAAAACAAAAGTCCATTTGCAAGTATGCAAATTGGTAAGGTTGCATCTAAAAGATATACAAGTAAAATACACGAATATATTTTGGTATTTAGAAAAGAAGGTGAATTAGATTATCCATCAGAGAAAATTAAGGTTTTTGGAATTGAGAAGTTTTTATAATGAGTGAAACATTAACAAAATACGGAACATCATTTCAGTCTAAAATTTTAGCATTATTATTAAATAATACAGAATTTATACAGACTATTAGTGATATTTTAACACCACCAATGTTCGATAGTGATGCGAATAAGTGGTTAGTTAATACTATAATACAATATTATTATAAATATAAAAAACAACCAACGTTAGAAGTTTTAAAAGTTATGATTGGAGAACTTGATAATGATGTTTTGAAAGTTTCAGTAGTAGATAAATTGAGAGAAGTTTGGAAACACAATGAAGCTACAGATTTAGAATTTGTTCAAGAACAAACTTTGGATTTTTGTAAAAATCAAGCGTTAAAAAATGCTATTATAGAATCTGTTGATTTATTAGAAAATAAAGATTATGATTCTATTAAGAAAATTATTGATACTGCTATGAATGCAGGAGCATCAAGAGATCTCGGTCAAGATTATATTGAATCACTTGAAGTTAGATTAACAAAGTCAAGTAGAGATACAATTGAAACGCCGTGGGATGTTGTAAATGAAATTATGGATGGTGGTTTAGGTAAGGGGGAACTTGGTGTTATTGTAGCACCAGCGGGTATTGGTAAATCTTGGACACTTCAAGCGTTAGGTTCTGGTGTTATTAAAAATGGTAAAACAGTTGTGCATTATTCATTAGAATTAAATGAGAATTATGTTGGTTTAAGATATGATTCTATTTTTTGTGGAGTTACAACAGCGAATATTAGATATTATAGAGAAGAAGTTGAGAAAAAAATTAGAAATTTAAAAGGGAAATTATTAATAAAATATTTTCCAACAAAATCAGCATCAGTTCAAACAATTAGTGCACATTTAAAACAAATTGAATTAAGCGGTGTTAAACCTGATTTAGTTATTGTTGATTATGCTGATATATTATTACCACTTGGACATTTTAGAGAGAAGAGACACGCACTTGGTACGATATATGAAGATTTGAGATCTGTAGCTGGAGAATTAGAAATTCCTATTTGGACAGCCTCACAAGCAAATCGGTCAGCGTTGGAAGAAGATGTGATTGGTGCTGATAAAATTGCGGAAGATTATAGTAAAGTTATGACAGCTGATTTTGTAATGAGTATGAGTAGAAAAGTTGAAGATAAAATAGCTAACACAGGTAGGTTTCATGTGATAAAAAATAGATTTGGCATTGATGGTATTACTTATCCTTCTACAATAAATACTAATATTGGACTTGTAAAAATACACGAAAGTAGTTCAAGATCTGGAAAAATAGTACAGGGTAAGATGGATAATAAAGAAGAATTTTTAAGAAAAGAATTAGCTAATAAATATAAAGATATGGGTAAGAAAGTAGAGGGGTTTGAGTAATAGGATTTAATATATATTATATTTAATATTGTGGTTACGTTTATTGGTTATTAGAAAACGTATATAATAAAAGGAGAAATTTTAAGTTGTCTGAAAAGTTTACATTGTCGAATAATTTTGTGAATAAATATAAAAGAAAAAAACCACCATTTGGTTTTAATGGTTTAGGTGAATTAGTTTATATGAGAACCTATTCAAGAATTAAAGAAAATGGAAAAAATGAAAGATGGTGGGAAACTGTACAAAGGGTTGTAGAAGGTACTTATTCAATGCAAAAGCGTTGGATTGATTCGCACAGTCTTGGTTGGAATCCCTGGCAAGCTCAAGCTTCAGCTCAAGAAATGTATGATCGAATGTTCAATATGAAGTTTTTACCGCCTGGTCGTGGATTGTGGGCTATGGGGACAGCTATTACAGAAGAAAAGGGATTATATGCAGCTCTTAACAATTGTGCATTCGTATCTACTTCCACACTTAAAGAAGATTATTCAAAACCATTCTGTTTCCTTATGGATGCAAGTATGTTAGGTGTTGGTGTTGGTTTTGATGTAAAAGGTACAGGAGAAATAATGGTTAAATCTCCTAATAAAAATAGAAAGAGTGAACAATTTGAAATACCTGATACAAGAGAAGGTTGGGTAGAATCATTAAAATTACTTTTAGACTCATATTTTCATGGAACAAGTGTTGTTTATTTTAATTATGATATAATTAGAGGTGAAGGAGAACCAATCAAAGGTTTTGGTGGAGTATCGAGTGGACATAAACCATTAAAAGAAGTTCATCAGGAAATTAGAAAAGTATTAGATAAGAATATAGACGAACCAATTACAACTACTACAATTGTTGATATAATGAATCTTGTGGGTAAATGTGTAGTTGCTGGTAACGTAAGAAGGACTGCTGAAATTGTTTTTGGAGATCCATACGATGAAGAATATTTAGATTTAAAAAATTACAAAGTAAATAAACATAGAGAACAATATGGTTGGACTTCTAATAATTCAATATATGCAGAACTTGGTATGGATTATACCGATGTGTGTAAAAGAATTACAGACAATGGAGAACCTGGATTTGCGTGGTTAGAAAATATGAGAGGTTATAGTAGATTAAAAAATGGTAGAGATAATAAAGATCACAGAGCGGCAGGTGGTAATCCTTGTTTAGAACAAACACTTGAATCATATGAGTTGTGTTGTTTAGTGGAAACATTTCCAACAAATCATGATACATTAAAAGATTATTTAAGAACACTAAAATATGCTTATTTGTATGCGAAAACTGTAACACTTGGTAAAACACATTGGCCAGATACTAATAGAGTTATGTTAAGAAATAGAAGAATTGGTTGTTCAGTAAGTGGTGTTGCACAGTTTATTACAAAACAGGGAATGGAAGAATTAAGAAAATGGTTAGAAGAAGGATTTGAAATTATACAAGAGTGGGATAAGATGTATTCAGATTGGTTAGCAGTACCACGTTCAATTAAAACTACTTCAGTTAAACCAAGTGGTACAGTTTCTTTATTAGTTGGTGTTACTCCTGGAATGCATTATCCAGAAAGTCGTTTTTATATTCGTAGAATGAGATTATCAAACCAATCTGAATTAATAGAACCATTAAAAAGAGCTGGATATACAATAGAACCAGCATTCGGTTCAGAAGATACTACAATGGTAGTAGATGTACCGATTGATGCAGGGGAAGGAATAAGAACAGCGGCTGAACTATCTATTTGGGAACAGTTTAGTTTAGCCGCATTCTTACAACGACATTGGGCAGATAATCAAGTTAGTTGTACAGCAACTTTCAATCCAGAAACAGAAGCAGATGAATTACCACACGCTTTAAATTATTTTCAGTATAGATTAAAAGGTATATCACTATTACCAAGAAAAAATGGTGGTGCGTACAAACAAATGCCCTATGAAGCAATAGATGAAAAAACATATCATTTTGAAGTTGAGAAACTTGGTTATTTAAGTTTTGTTGGTATTGAAGGTGAAGAAGCAGAAGTTGACAAATTTTGTAATAATGATATGTGTGAATTACCTGGAGAATAACTAAAAAAGTACTTGACTTGTATAGGTTTTTATTCGTATATTCATATAACATAAATTGAGGTTTTATAATTTAAATGTACCAGAATATCTTCTACGATAGAAGAAAAAATAAAATGCATATTTGGGATGATAAGTTTGGACAACAAACTTTTCGTTATAAGAAGTATGCATATACTAAAAATAGAACTGGTAATTATGTTTCTTTATATGGTGATAAATTAACCAAAATAACAAAATGGGATAAAGACCAACCTAATTTATTTGAATCTGATGTTAATCCAGAAATAAGAGTTTTAGTTGATAAATATACTGAATCTGATGAACCATCTGTTGGACATAAAGTTATGATAATTGATATTGAAGTTGAAGTTACTGATGGATTTCCAGATGTTGAAATAGCTAATAATAAGATAACTTCTATAGCGTTCAATGATCCACTTACTGATGAATATTTTTGTTTAGTTCTTGACGAAAAGTCAGTTTTAAATGAAGATTTTGGAGAGAATGTAACGATAGAAACTTTTTTAACTGAATATGAACTTTTAAATAGATTTTATGTTAAGTATAGGGAAATACAACCTACTATTTTAACAGGTTGGAATATAGAATTTTTTGATATACCATATCTTTATAATAGAGCTCAACAAATTCTTGGTCAAGATGTTGCAAATTTATTATCACCAATACACATAGTTAGGTGGAGTAATTTTAAAAAAAGATATATTATAGCAGGAGTTAGTATTCTTGATTATCTTAGTTTATATAAAAGATTTACATTTAGTCAAAAATCTTCATATAGATTAGATGTGATTGGAGAGTTAGAAGTTGGTGATAAAAAGATTGAATATGAAGGTACATTGAATGAGTTATATGAGAATGATTTAAAAACATTTGTAGAGTATAATTTACAAGATGTAAAACTTGTTAAAAAACTTGATGATAAATTAGATTTTATAGAAATTGCTCGTGGTTTAGCACATCTTGGTCATACACCTTATGAATCTGTTTATATGTCATCTCATTATCTTGAAGGTGCGATTTTGGTGTACTTGAAAAAAAATAATATTGTAGCACCAAATAAAGCACCAAGACCAAAAGATTTTAATAAAGATGATAAATTTATTGGTGCGTATGTACAAGACCCAATTAAAGGTAAACATGATTGGGTATATGATTTAGATATTACATCTATGTATCCATCTTGTATTATGTCATTGAATATTTCACCAGAAACAAAGATTGGTAAGATTAAAGGATGGAATCCTGAGGAATTTTTACAAATAGGTAATAAAAAAACTTATACAATATTACACGGGGAAAAGGAAATAGGAAAGTTTACAGAGGTAGAATTAAAAAGTTTTCTTGATAATGAAAAAGTTTCAGTATCAACTAATGGTGTTATGTATCGTTCAGATAAAGATGGATTGTTACCTGCGTTATTAAAAAAATGGTTTGATGAACGAGTTGAATATAGGAAATTATCTAAAAAGTTTCATGAGGAAGGTGATAAAGAAAAATCAGATTATTTTGATAGAAGACAATATCTTCAAAAGGTTGTTTTAAATTCATTATATGGTGTCTTAGGATTACCTGTATTTAGGTTTTATGATGTTGACAACGCTGAAGCAGTTACAACTACAGGTCAATCTCTCATTAAATTTACTAAGAAGGTTGTTAATTATTATTATAATAAAGAATTAAATGATAATGAAAATTATTGTATTTATATTGATACTGATTCAGTTTTTTATTCTGCTTTACCACTTGTAAAAAATAGATATCCTGATTTGAACACTAAAAATGAAGAAAAAATGTCTAAAGTGATTTTAGAAATAGCATCTGAAGTTCAAGAATATTTGAATAAGGGATATGATTATTTTGCTAAGAAATTTTGTAATTTAGATAAACATAGGTTTGAAATTAAACAAGAAGTTATTGCAAAAAGTGGATTATTTGTTACAAAGAAAAGATATGGATTAAAAATTATTAACGATAATGGTAAAAAAGTTAATAAGATGATGATTAAAGGATTAGATACAGTTCGGTCAAGTTTTCCTATAGCTATGAAAGAAATGTTATCAAAATTACTTGAAGATATTTTGATGGATGTTCCAAAAGATAACTTAGATAAATTTATAGTTAATTTTAAAGATAGTATGAAACTTGTACCTTTTGAAAAAATAGCAATTCCTACAGGGGTTAAAGGATTAAATAAATATCAAATAGAATCTGATAATTTGTTTAGGGGTTATAAAAAAGGAACACCTATTCATGTTAAAGCCTCTATTGTACATAATGATTTATTAAAATATTATAAGTTAGATAAAAAATATCAATCAATAGTTAATAATGAGAAAATAAAATGGGTTTATTTAAAACAAAATGAATTTGGATTACAGGTTATGGCGTTTAAGGGTTATGATGATGCTCCACAAATAATAAAATTTATAAAAACATATATAAATCCAGAAAAAATTTATAAACACGCTTTACATAAAAAAATTATGATGTTATATGATAGTATGAGTTGGTCTGAACCAACTGATAAATCTAAAACAATAGAAAGATTTTTTTAATTTGGAAAAGTTAACTAATATATATGTATATATGGTTATAATAATAGGAGAATAAGTTATGGATAAACAAAAATTCGTAAAATTTATTGATAAATATAATCTTGGTGGAACAGTTAATGCAGTAATTTTAGAATCTAAAGATAATGTATTACATACAAGATTTACAACAGGTGATAAATCATTACTTGGAATTTTATCAATGAAAAATTGGAATTTTGAAAATGGAGAATTTGGGGTATATAATACAGATCAACTTCTTAAATTGTTGTCAGTTCTTGACAATGATATAACAATGGTAGTTGCTAAAGCTGGAGATAAAGCTCATTCATTTAAGCTAACAGATTCAGCATCTTCTGTTAATTTTATGTTATCAGATACTACTGTAATTAATAAACCGCCAAATCCACAAAACCTTCCACAAACTTTTGGATTAAAAGTTGATGTTACTACTCAATTTATTCAAAAGTTTATTTCTGGAAAAAGTGCTTTACCTGAAACAGATACATTTACTGTTATTACTGATAATAATAATGTTAAAGTTGTTATTGGTTATGCCTCTATTAATACAAATAGAGTTATAATTCCAGTTAATGTAGATGAATATCAATCAATGAATTTGATTTCATTTAATGCTAATTATTTCAAAGATATTCTTACAGCGAATAAGGAATGTGAAAGTGCTACTCTCGAAGTTAGTAATGATGGTTTGGCAAGAATTAATTTCAAAATAGATGATTATGATGCTACATATTATCTTGTAGCGGTACAAGATGTAGATTAAAATGTATGATTTTTTACGTGGTTTAAGAATTTTACATTATTTGTCTCCTGTTAGATTTGATACATCAGGAGTATTTCAACATGAGTTTGATTCAAACTATAAAGCTGTTGAAAAAACAATTTCATTTTTACCTAAATGTCATCATTATGTAGTTGTACCAACAAAACATAGAATACCTGATGTTAGAGATAATGTTACTTTTTTAAAGTATCCATATTCAAGAGATTTACTTGCTAACAGATCTTATTTTGATGGTGTAACTTTTCGAAGGTTATTTGATTTTAGATATATGGATTTTGATTTTGTTTTTTGTCATCAACCAGAAATGTTATTTAATATTTTAGTTTCATTTAATGATAAACGATATGGTCAAAATATGAATAGATATTTATTTTTTCATTGGGTTGATTGTCCACAAAGCAGAGCGTCATCAGCCATTCCACCAGCGTATATGAGACAATTAGAAGCTATTAGTATGTCTGATCATGCGTTTTTCCATACAGATATTGCATCGGATTGGTTAATGAGAAATTTTAAAAATAAACAAGCTACTAAACTTAATATTGATTATGTTAGAGATAAATCTATGTTTTTTCCACTTTCATCAGATGAACTTCCCAAGTCTAAAACAATAGATATGAATTATGATAAAGTTATTGTTTTTAATCATAGGTGGGTAAAATCTACAGGGGTGAATAGACTTTTAGAATACATGGAAGGTATGGATGAGTATAAAATATGGTGTACTGATTATAAAGCTCCAAAAGAATATGTAGCGTCTAAGTTAGATAGGGGAGAATATAGATATCTTTTAGAAAATTCATTATGTAGTGTTTCGTTTGTTGATAAATACGCTACGTGGAACTTATCAGTTCAAGATGGATTATCATTAAATAAACCTGTTTTAATTTATGATCACCCATCATTAAGAAAAGTTGTTGGTGATAATTATCCGTTTTATTTTAAAACAAAAGAAGAATTTCAGAGTTTATTAAGAAAGATAGATACTGTTAAAAATTTTGAATGGAAACTTACTGATTATAATTTAATATTTGAAAATAATTTAGTAAATTCTATGAAAAATATAATGAGTAAACCAAGAAAACATATTCCAAAAGATGCATTAAATTGGTTATATTGTATTTTAAATGGTATAAATTATAAACATGATATTGCTAAACAAATTCAACCAAATATACAATTAAATTCTGTATGGCAATATATTAGACGATATTTATTAGAGATAGGAATTGAAGATAATATTAATAGCCCATATGTAAATTATTCTGTTCCTGAGAATATAAAAGATACGGTTGAAAGTATGGTTAAAGATATTGATTTGATAATCAAACCAACAACAATTAAAAGAAAAATAGTTACAAAAAAACACACTTGGTTTTAATTTATGAAAAATAATACATTATGGGTTGAAAAATATCGGCCAGAAACACTTGATACTTATATTGGGAATGATCATCTCAAAAGTAAGGTCAAGGTTTACCTTGAGAGTGGAGACTTGCCACATCTTTTACTATACGGAAAGGCTGGTACAGGTAAGACCACTCTCGCTAAAATTCTTGTTAAAAATATTGAATGTGATTATATCTATATTAATGCAAGTGATGAGAATAATGTAGAAACTGTTAGGACAAAGGTTAAGAATTTTGCATCTACAATTGGTTTTAAAGATTTTAAAATAATTATTCTTGATGAGTGCGATTATATTACACCAAATGCTCAAGCCGCTTTAAGAAATCTTATGGAAACGTTTAGTAAACATTGTAGATTTATATTGACTTGTAATTATGTAGAAAGAATTATTGACCCAATACAAAGTAGGTGTCAATCTTTTCAAATAGTACCACCATCTAAAACAGAAGTAGCTCAAAGACTAAATCAAATTTTAGAAGAAGAGGAAGTTAATTTTGAATTAGAAGAGTTAAAAATATTAATAAATTCAGGATATCCAGATATTCGTAGAATTATTAATACAGCTCAAAGAAATGTTGTTAATAGTATTTTAACTTTGGATAAAGGAAGTGTTATTCAAAATGATTATAAACTAAAATTATTAGAAATACTCAAAACACAAGATAAAAGAAATGCATTTAAAACTATAAGACAATTAGTAGCTGATTCTCAAATTACAGATTTTGCTGATTTATTTAGATTGTTGTATGATGAAGTAGATGGTTATGGAAAAGGTCATATTGCTGAATGTATTTTGGTAATTGCTAAATATGAATTAAGTGATAGTCAAGTAGTTGATAAAGAAATCAATGCTATGGCTATGATAATAGAATTGTTAGGAGTTGTGAAATAGTGGAAGAAAAATATTGGGGTGAAGATAAAAAAATATTAAAAAAAGGATCTCAAAAACCAAATGAAGATAAACACATTTCAGTTCATGAGAATAAAATTTATTTTTATTCTGGTGTATCAAGAAATAGTGTAGTAGAGTTAAATAAAAAAATAGGTGAGATAGAGTCTAAAAGTTTAAATCTTGCTAATACTTTAGATATTGAGTACCCAACAATTAAAGTATTTATAAATTCAGGTGGTGGTTCAATTACTGCAGGTATTTCATCTATGGATACTATACTGAGGTGTAAAGTTCCAGTTTATACTTATGTAGATGGGTTTTGTGCAAGTGCCGCAACGTTTTTATCAGTTGTTGGTAATAAAAGATTTATTAGTAGAAATTCTTATATGATGATTCATCAGTTATCTTCAACATTGTGGGGAAAATATTCTGAAATAGAAGATGAGAAAAAGAATTTAGATTTAATGATGGAAACTATTAAAAATGTTTATAAAGAATATACAAAAGTTCCAATGAAAAAAATAGATGAAATATTAAAACATGATTTATTGTGGGATGCAAAAACGTGTTTGAAATATGGATTAGTGGATGAAATAATTTAGGAGTTATAAAATGACTATGAAACCAAGAAAACCATTACCAAAAGCAGAAGTTAAAGTAGATTTAGCTCAAGCAGAAACAATGAAATGTGAATATTGTGGAAATTATTTATTTATTACTTCTACAATTATAAAGAGATTATCGGCTATAGTATCTCCAACAGGTCAAGAAACATTAGTACCAATTGATGTTTATAGTTGTGGAAATTGTGGAAGAGTTCCTAAAACAATGTTACAAGGTTCTGGTGTAGAAGAAGAATCTGAAAAGGATAGTTTATTCCGTGCCGATTTATGAGTATTATTGTCCTGGCTGTGGTAATGAAATAGAATTATTACAGAAAATGGGTGAGGACGCTCCAACTTGTACTGAGTGTGTAAAAGAAGTAAAGGACGGAGAAAAAGTTATTTCTATATTAAATCGAGAAATGAAACGTAAGTTTTCAAAATCTACAGTAATATTTAAAGGTAAAGGGTTTTATGAAACAGACTACAAAAAGAAAAAAACAGAACCAAAAGAGGAAAAATCTGTTCCAACATCTGAATCAAGTAACGGCGATTCAGAATCCTGATTATTGGGATACTCTTACAGAAGATGATATAAAAACATGGTCTAATTATATGATTCATAGATTTTTATCTATGAAAATGGAATGGATAGATTTAGTTAATGAATTTCAGAAATATAATTTAGAATCAAAAGATTTATATAATCTTTATATAAATGTTTTACCAAAAGGTAAACAATTTTTAAAATACACGAAAAGGAGAAACCAAATGGAACATCCAGAATGGTTAATCAATATTATTAGAAATCAAGAAGAATATAGTAGAAAAGAAGCTATTGATATGATAGAAATGTTATATCTTACTGAAGGTGGTATGCTTGAATTACGAGAAATATGCGTTAAGTGGGGTATTGAGGAAAATAAAATAGAAGAACTCGGAATAAATGTATTAGGTAGTATAGGTCACGGTGATTATTAAATGAAAGTTATTAAAGAATCGAGTACAAAAAAAGGTATGTCGTTAGAAGAAGTATATGTTAATACAAATGGTGATAAATCTGTTGTTACTTTGATGGAAGAAGACTGGCCTCAGATGACAGCTGAGTTTAGACGACTTCAACGAGTACAATATGAGTTATTTTTACATAAACAACATGATTATGGGCCAGGTAATATTTCAGTAGGTACACAACTACAAACACCTGAAGAAATCAAACTATCACTTACAGGATTATGGTTTAGAATTAATGACAAATGCCAGAGATTAAAAACCTTATTGATGGGTGATAAACAATCAGCCGTAGATGAACCATTAGAAGATGCATATTTAGATATATCTAATTATGGTATAATGGCAACAATTGTAAAGAATGGTAAGTGGGGTAAATGAAGAATATAAGTTATAGTCAATATAGTCAATGGGCAGTATGCCCCCATAGATGGAAATTGTTATATATTGATGATAAGAGAGAGTTTGCGGGCAATATACATACGTTATTTGGTACGGCAATGCATGAAGTTCTTCAAACATATCTTACAGTAATGTATAATGATACAATTAAAACAGCAGATGCTCTTCCAGTAGATGAAATGTTATTACATAGAATGAAAGAAAATTATGTTAAAATTATGAAAACTAATGGTGGTGAGGTAATTTGTGAACAATATGAAATGGAAGAATTTTATAAACATGGATTAATTATATTAGATTGGTTTAAAAAAAGAAGGGGAATGTATTTTAGTAAGACTGGTTATGAATTAGTTGATGTTGAAGTTCCTATTGAATATAAATTAAGTGATGGAATTAAATTTATTGGTTATATAGATGTTGTTATTTATGATAAAATAAGAGATAAATATAAAATTATTGATATTAAAACTTCTACAATGGGTTGGAATAAATACCAAAAAGCTGATAAAATTAAAACAGACCAAGTATTATTATATAAACAATTTTATGGTGCACAAAATAATATTTCAATGGATAAGATTGAAGTTGAGTATTTTATTGTTAAAAGAAAATTATATGAGAAAGTAGATTTTCCTCAAAGAAGAGTTCAAACATTTACTCCAGCTAATGGTAAACCAAGTATTAATAAGGTTACACGTAATGTAAAATCTTTTATAGATGAATCTTTTATTGGTGGTGAATATAATATGGAACATAATTATGCTAAACAACCATCTAAGAAAAATTGTAGGTGGTGTGAATTTAATCAAACAGAATATTGTGATGAAGGTATAAAATAATGTTATCTAAAATAAGTTTAAGGTTAAAATTAACAGATTTTATTAATACTGATATAGAACAAACTGTTATGGATATGATAAATGAAGCTCATAATAAATTAAGTTGTGCTATTTTATTATTTCTATGGTTTGAAGAGGGTGACTTTACTGGAAAAGATTTAAAAGAATTTTTAATGAGATGGGAAGATAAATTGTCATTTAAAACAGTTGTTAAGCAAGGCCATACTGTTAAATATGGTGATTTTATTTATTTTGATATTACACCCGTTACAGCTAAAGAATATTCACATAAAAGATTTACATATTATTATATTGATTCAAATAAAATATTGAATGGATTAAAACATTTTTATGATATTACAAAATTTACAACATCGAATAAATCACCACGAAAACAAAAAAGAAATGACTACGAAGATTAAAGTTGGGATAGTTGGTAGCAGACAGTATACTAACAAAAAGAAGATAAAGGATTTAATATTTGAATTAAAACAAGGATATGCTGATTGTGTAGAAATAATAAGTGGTGGACAACAATATGGGGCTGATGGATATGCAAAGAAATTTGCATTAGAATTTGATTTAGATTATATTGAATTTCCACCAGCACATTATAGTTGGAATATGCACTGTAAATTACCAGCTACTGAGTATAATAAACAATATTATGTTACAAACTATTTTAAAAGAAATAAACAAATTGCAGAATATAGTGATATGATCGTAGCATTTATACCAGAGGGAGTTGAATCAAAGGGTACAATGAATACAGTTAGTCATGCCGAACGTTTAAAAAAAATGGTTAAAATAATTAATTAATATATATTTATATATGTATATATTTGAGGTTTTAATATTATGGAATACAAATTAACATCAGTAAAAGTTTTAAGGGACTTATACAAAAAATTTAAAAGTTGTAATTTAGATGATGAATTTACACTACAAAAATTAGTAAATCGTTCAATGGATTTATATTTGTTAGATGACACATTTAAAGATCAAATTCAAGGTTGGAAGAATTTGAAACCGAGTGGGAGTAGATTATGAAGAATACTGGAAGCCTGCCAAATAATAAAAATGTTGAAAGGTTGCTAACGGATATACATAGAATATTGATTAGAATGGAAGAGCGTTTGAATGTTATAGAAAAAAGTGTTAAAAAAGAAGAAACTACAAAACAATTATTAAACGATTAGTGAGGTTATATGGCTAAGAAAAAGATTTTATTACTTTCAGATGATTTGAGAATGTCATCTGGTGTTGGAACTATGTCTAAAGAATTTGTACTTGGTACACTACACCATTATGATTGGGCACAGATTGGTGGAGCTATTAAACATCCAGAAGACGGTAAAGTTGTTGATATGAATGATTCAATAAGAAAGGAAACTGGAATAGAAGATGCTAATCTTACTATTTATCCAATAAATGGTTATGGAAACCCAGACATACTTCGTGCTGTATTAGTTAGAGAAAGCCCTGATGCTATTCTTCATTATACAGACCCAAGATTTTGGAGATGGTTATATGAAATGGAACATGAAATTCGACAGGAAATACCGATTTTTTATTATAATATATGGGATGATTGGCCTGCCCCCAAATATAATGAATTTTTTTATGAGTCGTGTGATTTAATTATGAATATTTCTAAACAGAGTTATGCTATTGTGAAGGATGTTTGGACAAAAAATCCGCCTGAAGATTGGCAAGTGACATATATTCCACATGGTATAAATGAAGATGTATTTTATCCTATTAGTATTTTTGATAATGAGTATAAAAATGTACAGTCGTTTAGAAAACAATTAACTGATGATGATATAGAATTTGTATTATTATATAACAGTCGTAATATTAGAAGAAAATCACCTGGCGATGTAATTTTAGCATTTAAAACATTTTGTGATACGTTATCAAAAGAGAAATCTGATAAATGTGCATTAGTTATGCATACTCAACCAATAGATGAAAATGGGACTGATTTACCTGCGTTTGTAAACGCTCTTTGTCCGTATAAGGTTTATTTTTCAGATAAAAAACTTGAACCGAAGAATATGAATTATTTGTACAATATGGCAGATGTAACTATTAATTTAGCGTCTAATGAAGGTTTTGGGTTGGGTACGTGTGAATCATTAATGACAGGGACACCAATTATTGTAAATGTTACAGGTGGATTACAAGACCAATGTGGGTTTGTATTTAGAAATTGGGCTTCAGATGGATCTGGTTGTAGTGAAAAGTTTTTAACTGTAGATGATTATTTAGAAATAAAATCATTACATGATGATAGAAAATGGAAAGATAATAGAGATTTGGGCTGGGGTGACTGGGTAAAACCAGTGTGGCCTTCAAATAGGTCATGTGTTGGTTCAGTTCCAACACCATATATTTTTGATGATAGATGTAGATTTGATGATGCGGCAGTTCTTATTAAAGAGTGGTATGATGTGGGTGATGATAAACGAAGAGAATGTGGAGAAGTTGGATATAATTTTGTAAAAAGTAAGGATTCTATGATGACTGCTAAAATGATGTGTCAAAATTTTATTGACCATATGGATGTAGGATTTAATAATTGGAAACCAAAAAAACGTTATAGTATGTATAAAACATAGGAGTTATAATGAGTGATAAACCATTATGTTTAGTTACTGCACCAATAGCAACAAGAAGTGGTTATGGTGCACACAGTAGAGATATAGTTAGATCTTTAGTGAAATTAGATAAGTATGATGTAAAAATTTATGCAGTTCGTTGGGGAAATACACCACAAAATGCATTAAATATTGAAGATCCCAATGATAAAATTATTATTGACAGAATGTTATCAGACCCTAATTTACCAAAACAACCTGATTTACATATTCATATAGTTATACCGAATGAGTTTCAACCAATGGGTAAATATAATATTGGTATTACAGCAGGAATTGAAACTACTGTATGTCCACCGCGATGGGTTGAGGGTATGAATAGAATGGATTTAAATATTGTTCCTTCTAAATTTGTAAAACAAATTATGTCTTCTGTAGCATTTGATAGAGTGGATGAAAAGACTAATCAAAAAACTGGAGAATTGAAAAATGAAAAACCAGTTGAAGTTTTATTTGAAGGTGTTGATAGAAATATTTTCAAAAAGACTACTGAATTTACAAAAGAGTTAGTTGAAGAATTTAAAAATATTGATGAAAATTTTTGTTTTTTATATGTTGGTCATTGGTTACAAGGAAATATGGGTGAAGACAGAAAAGATACTGGAATGTTAATTAAAGTTTTTTGTGAAACTTTTAAAAATATGAAAAAACAACCAGCATTAATTTTAAAAACAAGTGGAGCAACATTTTCTATATTAGATAGAGAAGATATGTTAAAAAAGATTGAAAGTATAAAAGACCAGGTTAAAGGGAATTTACCTAATATTTATTTATTACACGGAGATTTTACTGATGAAGAGATGAATGAGTTATATCATCATCCTAAAGTAAAAGTTCACGTTAATATAACTCATGGTGAAGGATTTGGTAGACCTTTACTTGAAGCAACAATATCAAGTAAACCAATAATTGCTTCGAATTGGAGCGGTCATGTAGATTTTTTACCTAAAGATAATGCTCTTTTATTGAATGGTAATTTACAACAAGTACCAAGAAATTCTTTTCCAAAAGAAATGTGGGTTGAAGGAGCACAATGGTTTACAGTAAATTATAATGACGCCTCTAAGGTTTTAAAAAGTGTTCACAAGAATTATAAACAATTTACTTTGAGAGCTAAAAAATTAGCAATTGTGAATAAGTCAAGATTTTCATTGGATGCTATGACAAAAGAATTTGGTAAAATATTGGATAAATATGTACCAGAGTTTCCAAAAGAAGTTGAACTTAAATTACCTAAATTAAAGAAAACAAGTTCAGCAAATATTCCAAAAATTAAATTACCTAAATTAAAAAAGGTGTAACGTGGAACGTGTAATAGATTGTCCAGTATGTTTTGATGTTGATAGATGTTTTGAGGAAATACAAGAAGATTATAGTTCTTTTTTGTGTTTTAATTGTGGTTTTATGAGTGATTCTCGTTATGAAGTAGGTAGTTTACAATTAACTGATAATCTTAAAAAATCACCTAAACTTGTACAAGATTTAAAAATTAAAGATAAGAAACGCGATATTATATGGTTTCCTTCAGTAATTAATATGGGAACGCGTGGTATAATTTTTCCAGAAGGTACACCTGAAATTTGGAGTTGGAGATATGCTACTGTTATTGAAATTCCAGAAGAAGAACGTTATAAATATGATAATTATGATAGAAGACTTGATGTTGAAAATGCAAAAGTATATGGACAATATGAATTTTTGGAGGCGTGTCAGGATATGGGAATAACAAAAGATATCAGAAATCAGTTGGGTTTATAATGGCAAGAATAGGGACTTCTTGGAGTAGAATACAACCTGGAGATATTATTACATTTAACTATAAAAGTAAAAAAACAGGTAAAACAAGACTTCAAACTATTTTAGTTTTAAATCCTAAGTGGTATATTACAGTAGAGGGTGAAAGACATTTCACACTAATTGGTTTAAAATTAGCAGAGCAAAGAGTTCGTACAATTAAGGAAGCGGCCAAGGTAGTAACACAAATATTTAATAAGTTAGGAAGTATAGTACCAATAGATGTAAAAAAAGATATATATAGAATTGAAATGAAAAAATCTGATTTGTTTTGGGGGGGTACTAAACGAAATGTTTATAGAAGAATACGATATCTTTTAGGTAAAGAACCAGTTTATAGGACATATGATTGGGAAATTGCTCGTAAGAGTGCAGTATTTTATGAATCATTACCACTTCCAGAAAGTGTTAAAAGACAAGTACTTGGAAACATAACTCCCACGGGAGAAAGAGAATAGAGATATAAATGAAAATAAGTTATACGGTTACAGCTCACAATGAATTTGAAGAACTTCAAAAGTTAATTCCAATATTATTAAAATATAAACAATCACAAGATGAAATTATTGTTGTAGATGATAATTCAGATAAAGAATTAGTTGAATACTTAGATAAGTTATTTGAAGTTGGTTCTATTCAATCGTGGTATACTCATGAGTTAAATAAACATTTTGGAGAACATAAGAATTATGCAATAGAAAATGCTACAGGAGATTTTATTTTTCATTTGGATGCAGATGAATATCCACATCAAAGTTTAATAGAACAAATTCATTCAATTATAGAAATGAATGACGTAGAATTAATTTGGATTCCAAGAGTAAATACTGTTAAAGGTATTACTGATGAACATTGTGCTAAATGGGGTTGGAGAATAACAGATAAAGGTTGGATAAATTATCCTGATTATCAAGCTCGAGTTTTTAAAAGAGATGATAAGATAAGGTGGATAAAACCAGTACACGAAGTTATAACTGGTGCTACAACATATGCACATTTACCACCAGTTGAAGAGTTATCCTTGTATCATCCAAAAACAATTGAGAAACAAGAAAAACAAAATAAACTTTATATGGAATTATAAATGAGATATCAATTAAGGACACCTGGAATAACAAATTTAGAATCTGAAGGAACTGTAGAAGATAGTTTTTTAAATTTTATGGTTTTTGTAAAAACAGATTATGGTGAATCTGGTATAGAATTAAGAGAAGGTGATACAGATTATAGTAAGATGGAAAAAACTTATAATTTGATTAAATGTCAGATACATAATAGTTTAGATTTGGGTTGGAAACCAGAAGATATTATAATAGCTACTAATTTTGAATTTGAATATATGGGAGTTAGTATGCATATAGTTGAAGATATCTGTGATTATTCTCAATTTTATCATAAACAATATGCGGCTTTAGAATTATTAAATAAAGAAATATTGAATAAAAATTTTTGGTATCATGATTTAGATGCATTTCAATTAAAAGAATTTAAGTTTCCAAATTTTAGTGGTGATTGGGGAACGAGTGTATATCCAGGTGGAGATGGTCATTCCTGTCAATGTGGTGTTATTTATTTGAAAATTACATCTAAAGATATGTTTGAATATTTAGTTGATATGATGAAGAGAAAGGTTTTACAAACTCATGATGATGAGGTTGTGATAAGAAATCATCTTAAACTTAATCCAACTTATAATTGGAGAGTTTCAGTTTTAAATACTCGGTATAATATGGGTATGACTGGTTTTAATGAAAGATATGATGGTGCAACAAAACCTATAAATGTAGTTCACTTTTCACCTGATAAAGAAAAGGATTGGAATTTTATGGTCGAAGGGAGTACTCAATTGGGCGTTAAGGTTGTAGATGACCGTCTTTTAGATATATTAAATAAGTACAGCGTCAAATATGATAAATAAGTTATTTTGTTTAGGAATTTCAAAAACAGGAACTAAATCTTTTGTAGTAGCGTCAAAAGAGTTAGGATTTAATGCATGTCATAATGGTGGAAGACCATTAGATCCTGATTTATTAAATGAGTATAATTCTTTTGCAGATTCAAATACTTGTTGGGTTGGGATTAAAGAGTTAGATGAAAAGTTTCCGAATAGTAAATTTGTTTTGACTTTGAGAGATAAAGATGCTTGGGTAACGAGAATTTTAGAGTGGTATAATCCTAAATATAAAATAAGTTATATAAAGTGGCATAAATATGGAAATTATTATCCAGAACGAGTGGATACTCTTGGAGAATTAGAGTATTTTTATGAACAATATCAAAATGATATTTACAAATATTTTGAAGATAAAAAATATAAATTTATGGCTCACAATGTTTTTAATGGAGATGGTTATGAAAAACTTTGTAATTTTTTAGAAATGAAAATTCCAAATAAAGAATATCCAAGATTAAAGAATGAGAAAATTTAGTATGTTTTCTTATATAGAATATGAAAATATTATAAGTTTGGTAAAAATGAATTTACCCATAATGGATTTTTCAGATATTACCGATGAGACTGAAAAATTTTGTGTTTTAAGACATGATATTGAATTTTCAATTGATAGAGCACTTAAAATAGCAGAAATAGAAAAATCTTTAGGAATAAGTTCTACATATACTGTTCAATTAAGAAATAATACGTATAATGCATTATCACAAAAAAATATAGATATTATAAGAAAAATTAATAATATGGGTCATAAAATTGGATTACATCAAAATCCGCCCATGATGAATGATGAAAAGTTAATTAAATATATTTTAAAGGATATTGAAACATTAGAACATTATTATGGTTTTGAGGTTGATAGATATGCGTTTCATAGATGTGGTAGTAATCCAGAAATTCTTAAAAGGTATGTAGAAATTCCTAATAAAATTAATTGTTATGATAAAAAGTTTTTTCATTATTTTAAAGGAGACACTCCTAAAAAATTAAGAGTTTATTATTTAGCTGATTCAAATCATAAGTGGAAATATGGGCATCCTTTAGAATTAAATTTCAATAAGGTTAATAAAATACAATTATTAACACATCCTTATTCTTGGACAGAAGATGGTTTTGATAATTATAGTAATTATCTTACCTTAATTAGAGAAAGAAAAGTAGAATTAGTGGAATCAATGGATACAGAAACAAGGACATTTCCTAAAGAATTATTGTTATGAGTGTTCCAAAAAATATTATATTTTTAGTAGCTTATAAAAATCCAACTTTTGCAGAAAAATATGGTGGGTTTGATTGGATGGATTATGCGATAAAAAGTTGGACACATTGGTGTAGAGGAAATAATGCAGAATTGGTTATTTATGATAATCCTTCAGTAGATATAGATGATATAAGAATTACTTGGCAAAGATGGTTTGATGTTTTTGATTTTATTGAATCGAAGGGGATAAATTATGATAAAATTTTTATGAATGATGCTAATTCTATTATTAGGTGGGATTCTCCTGATTTCCTTACTGAACATTGTACTGATACTATAAATGGTTGGAGAGATTCAGATAATTTAGCGTGGATTTATGATTCTGTTATGGGATATAAGAAGTTTTTTAATGATTTTAATTTTGATATTAGTAAATATGTAAATTCAAATATTATTTTTAATAAAAATCACAAGGATTTTTTCTTAAAGTTTGAGAAATTATATAGAGATAATACTGATAAGTTAATAGAGTTACAAGATAATATTGTAAAAAAAGGCACTGATCAAACACCATTAAATTATTTTTTACAAATGAATAATATGAAAATAAATTATTTACCTATGCAATTTAATGTAACACATCCACATAGAAAACAATTTATAGTGGGTAGTGAAACTGAACATTTTTTTTCTTATAATTGGCAATTAAATGAAGATAAAACACCATTTTTTATAAAGTATACAAATCATTGGAAATTTAGTGGGATGGCAAAAAATCTTAGATTGGCTTTAATGAAAACAACGTGGAATTTAATTAAGGAGAATTATAGAGAAGATGATGAAGAATTATTGAATAGTGTTAGACATAAAAATACTTACAAAGAATCAGCAAGTCGTAAATTTAAAACAGATATTTTATATAATTTTTCAGATAAGAAATATAAAGAAATGACTGTGATAGAGTTTGGATGTTGTCAAGGAGATACAACTAAAATTTTGGGTGAAGTTTTTAAGAAGGTTATTGCTGTTGATAGAGATAAAGGGTATTTAGATATTGCTAAAACTAAGTGTATGGATTCTAAAAATATTGAATTTTTACAAATGGATATTTTACAAGATACTTGGAATTTTGAAAATATAGATGTTGTTTTTTGGGACGTACATCCTGGAAATGCAAATCAAGGGGATATTGAAAAACATTTAGATTTAGTTATTTCTTATTTTCCAAATTCGATTATAGTAGTTGATGATTATGGTTTTCCAGCAGGTAATAATAAATGGAAAAATGCTATAACAACTAAAGTTAGGGAAGATAAATTAGTAATAGATAAATTTATTGGAGAATATCCTGGAGTTGAAACCGCTGGTGGATGGACATTTAATGATAGAGAAGGAGTTATTCTTAAATTAAAATGAAAATTGCGTATACCATGAATGGGTTAGTTGGTGGATTATTTGGAAAACATTATAATGCTGATAATGGAGATGAGTCAACATTAGTTATAAAATATATTTCTAATAATTTTAGAAAATATATAACTTCCTCTAATGATGTTGATTTTTTTATTTTTAGTTGGCAAACTGATAAAGAAAAAGAATTTGAAGAATATTTTAAACCTAAAAAAATGGAATTAACACCACAAATTTATTTCAAATATCCAACTCATTTTCTTGA